>JAABUM010001649.1_pt1 | contig 32373 bp, 61 predicted proteins | sample 5559161 | NCBI WGS metagenome assembly JAABUM01 (sample SAMN10711868, study PRJNA513369) | rock metagenome | isolation source: Antarctica rocks | place: Antarctica: Victoria Land, Siegfried Peak nord
CTGGACAACTGAACGACGAAATTTCTCTCTGTCGTCAACAACCCTTGTGGCGCTCATACAAAACAGTCCCATGCCACAATGCTCCAATGCTCCCAGGGCATCGCCACGTTGCCGCCTCAGCCTCAGGCCGCGACCGCACACAGGAGTCCAACCCATGAACACTCCGTCATGGCGGCGGCAGCATGCGGCGGCAGGTGGGGCACTCCATCTTGACGTCCATCCACCGGTGCAGGCACTTGCTGTGGAAGAAGTGGTTGCACGGTGTCAGCATGCGCGCTGCTGGCCGGCCCACCTGCGGACAGACAGTGGTTTTTCTGTCAGAGCAAGAACTTGATTGGCGAAGTTTGCCTGTTCCTGTTCCACGTAGTCTGTGCAGCAACCCACGTCCTGCAGCGAACACCGTGGCCAGGAGCGGGTTGCGAGGATGCTGCCAAATTTCGATATCTGTGCGCGTGCTCGCGGCGCCGCTTGCCAGCCCGAGCGCTCCTTTCTGAAATGAATTGTGATAGGTTCCAGCCATCTCACCAAGGTCCAGCTATCTCACCTCCACGGGGTTCATGCAGATGACGCATTCTATGCTGCCGTGCCCCGTCTCCTCGTCGCGCGGGCTGCTTGGCGGGCTGCCGCCGCCGCCGAGCAGGCTGCCGCTGCTGCCGCTGCGCCGGCTGCTGAGGCCTCCGCCGCCACCGCTCTGCTGCCCCGCCAGCAGCTGCGTGGGCGAGGAGCTGCCGCTGCCGGGCGCGCTGGCGGCGGCAGGTGTCGTTGGGTAAGCCCTGATCGCGGCGTCGGCCTTGGCGCCGGGCAGGATGCTGGCCGGCGCCGAACGGAAGTAGTCGTACTTTTGCGGCAGGAAGCAGCGGGGCACGAAGCACCGCGGGCCGCGCAAGTGCTGCGCCATCAGCACGCCCGCCTGTGGAATCGACACGTCTCGAGTCGATCCCAAGCACACTGGCTATCAGAAAGGCTTGCAAATCCGCTTCATCGTCAACAGAGTGCCCAGCTGACCAAGTGTGCCTGCAATCATGTGTCGTCACGCTGCTCCGCAGACAGTCAGGCGGCAACGAGAGGCGGTGGTATCTGATTGTGCACTAAAAGAAGCAACGTAATCTTGAGGCACCTGCAGTGCCACATAGGCGACGAGCGCGGCCAGCATGCCGGGCGCCGGCGGGATGCGCAGCAGGTTGGCGGGGCAGCCGTACCTACCATGGGGCGTACCACACACATCGCCTCACAGGCACATACAGACACAAGAGTACAGTCACTGCAGAACAGCTACTGCACAGAACATCAGTAATTAAATGACATCACCAGCACTGCGTCGCAGAGAAAATGGTCTCTTGCTTGAGAGAGACACAATGACAATGCCGCACAGGTATAGTGGCAGCGCCAGGCGCGCGGCCGAGGTGCCAATGATGTAGGCCGGCCTTAGCGGCTGGCGGCTGTCGCCGAGGGCGGACAGCACGATCTGGGGCAGCCACCAGCCGTACAGCCCGAACAGCACCCACTTCATGTACCTGCGGTGTGGAGCAAGAGCTCGGCAGTCAAGGTGAGGAAACGCAGGGGGTTTGCCGTCACGCGGCATCTGATCCTTCGGTGTCCGCAGGCAGAAGACGCCTGCTGCGGTGCACAATGCAGCACACAGCAGGTGCCACATCCAGCCAGACTCATGTTGCTCTCGCATCATGATATTGAGAATGACTCATGCACTAATACACGCGACAGCACAGCCATGGCTGAGGGCACAAAGACGCACTTCTGGAGCTGGTAGGTGAGCAGGATGCCGATGAGCAGGGCGCCGTAGAAGCGCACATACATTAGTGACAGCTCCCGCTGCTGCTGCCAGCTGTCCTGTATTTTGCCGACACAGGTGCATCAGCAGCTTTCAAAGCTGCAGCCGCTCTCAGGAAACTGCCTTTCAAAGTTCCAGATGGCATGCACAGGCAGCTCCTTCCAAGCATTGTGCAGGGGACAGAGCACTGCGATGTTGCAGCTCTGCAATGCCCCTCCATCTTTGGCCAACTGCCGATTCTGCCTTTTCTCAGTTTGCGCGCACCTGCGTCCTACGCCGCGCGCGCCAGGCAATCAGCAGCCACCGCATCTCGAAGATCGCAAAGATGACGAACTCGAAGAACGCCGCCGTTGCAAACGCATTGAACAGCGGCTCCACCATGATGCCTGCATTGGACTTCAGGACGTTCAAAACAAGAATCACAGACACGTATAGGCACAAACGCAGGAAATCAGGCCTGCTGCTGCATGTTGCAGCCACATGCCCAGGCCAGGCCAGGCTGGACTGATGGTTGGACCGGAGTGATTGGACCCGGCCCGATGCATGTGGCACACACCTGTGGTGAGGTGCAGCAGGCAAAGGTAGGCGTCCATGATGGCCTGCTGCCCAATGCATAGCAGGCTGACGCGCGCCGCGGTGGCCGTCGTGGCGGTCGCCTCCATCTGCCGGATCAGCAGCAGCACCTGTCACGGTGCAAAACCACAGTCAATCTGCCGCCAGCTCACGTCTCTCTGAAGCGCATGACCAAGCAAGCACACACTGTGCGACGTCCTTCAGGCACACATGTCAGGCTGGTCTAAGAAGGATGTCTGAGGCAGCCCCATCAAGCTGACTGGCAGTGCTTCAAGCAGAACCATAACGGCCAGGAATACCAGGGACAAACCCGTTTCCCCGCCCACACAACGCTCTACAGCATCAGGCGGCAAACCCTCAAGCCTGATATTCACCTGGAAGAAGGAGACGCCGGTGATCATGAGGGTGTAGTTGACGGCCTTGGCGTAGTAGCGCTCAATGTGCGTGGTCGTCGCGCTGAGGCGCACCAGGATGCCGCAGCCGGCCGCGGCCAGCGTGCCATTCATCACCAGATCTGCCGGCTCCAGCTCGTCCCAGGCGGGCTGCGGCAGAGTCAAACAGTGCCGTTGGTGGCCACGGGCTTTAGTGAGGACTTCGGTGCGCGATAGGGTGCACCACATCTGCAAAAGGATGGGGCATTGAGTTCACAGCTGGCCGAAATTTTGGCCGCCGTCAGCGTGCCGTCCATCACCAGGTCCCCCGCCTCCGGCTCGTCCCACACGGCCTTCGACAACACAATTTACAGCTTGTAACTTATGATGTATCTAGCCATGGCCTGTGACCTAAATTTGCGGCGAGCAGTCTCTGCAATGGAATGTGGTGTCGGAATCGGAGGACATGGCAGCTGAATCGGCCTCATGGGCAGTCTGATCATGAAGCCCGCAGAGCTGTGAATTGCATCTTCGTTGCGCGCCAGGTCCTCTACTGTGACGCACCTGCTCTGCCCCGTCGTCGGTGGCCATTGCATCCGTGTCGCCCACGACCGCCGCGGCAGCGGCTGCCGCCGGGAACACCCGCCGCTTCTTGTTGCCGCCCCCCTCCTCAGCGCCGTGCTGCCCCAGGCCGCCGCCGGCGTCGCCACCGTTCCCTTCCGCCGTCGCCGCCGCCGAAGCATTGGCGCCCTCCGGCCCGCTGACGACCAGGTTGAGCGTGAACTCGCACCGCCGCGTCAGCGCCAGCTGGCTGCTCAGCGGCGCCTCGCCGCCGCCGCCGCCTGGCAGGTCGGCGAGCTGCTCCGCCAGCGGTCGGGTGTCCAGCCCAAGGCTTCGCTGCAGCTCCTCCTCTGCTGCGTCGGACCCAGCGTCCCCTTGGCCCGTCGTCAGCCGCTGTGCTGCCTCACGCACCGCTTGCCTGCGGATGCAGGATCACCATCATGCCACAGGGCTGCTGTGGGCATCCGACTTACGAGTTTAGCAGGGGGGTGTGTCCAAGAGCCATCGTCACGGGCGTGGGCAACATGCTCAAGCGGCAGCGCCCATCCGGCAGCCAAGTGCAGATGCATCTCAGCATAGCCACTGCAAGGGCATACCGTCTGCAGTCTGTGTGACTTGCGTAGTAAACGGTGCAGGCATTTGATATGAGACAGCGCGACGTGAAACGCCGGCAAGACTGACCTATAGTGCGGCGAGCTGGCGTCGGCCTCGTGCGGCGCAATCGGCAGCTCCAGCGGGTTTGGCGCCTCCAGCAGCGCGTGCAGCTTGCCGGAGGCCGGCACGTATACGCCGCTTAGCCGCATCAGCGTGTCGGCCTCGCCCATGTATGGCCCGTCCCGCAGCATCACCTCGCCCTGCAAGCAATGCATCGAGATGATGGGAATGTGCTGCTGTGCGTGTACCCCAGGACCTGGCCATGTGTGATGCCAGTATAGCCTGAGGTAACTCGTCCGGATGCGGTGGCCCGTGTGCCACCATGGCTGCGTCTCAGACCCTCATGGCATGCTTAATAGTTCTTGGCTTAATGCTCAGGAACAGGATTGGCATAGCGACGCGCACCTCGACGTTGTGCACGCCCTCGTGGTCGCTTGCGCTGGCGTTGAGCTGCAGGATCACGATGCCGCTGCCTTTCTCAAAAACCTTCATCTGCGCGACCGCCTCCGCCGACATTGATTCCCGCACCCACTCGCCTGCCGAGGGTTGGCCATCATATGATTCGCTGCTCAAACTGCCACAGTCGTGCAACTCACAGTGATCACGAAAAGGTGCGATGGAATCTTTGTCCTTACTCACCTCTAAATGTGCCACTGACATTGCCTGGGTGGCCCCAGTGTGCAACGGCATCGGCTGAGGCAGCCTGTCAAGTGGACATTCACGTTGGGTTGGAAGACCTCAGAAATTGCAGTTATATTTGGTGAGGCCACACGAGAGCAAGCCCGGTGGGTCAGCAGGCACAGCCAATGCCCGCACTTCTTGGTCGCCGCCGCCGCTGCTGGAGGTGCTGCTGCTGGCGAGAACCGGAAAGGGCCTCGCGCCCTCTGCAGGGCTCTGGCTGCCGCAGAGGCCGACGCAGCACGCGGTCAGGCACGCGAGCAGCCGCCAGCCGCAGGCGCTGCGGCGCCGCCCGCGGGTCATGGGTTGTGCGCCTCACAATAGCTCACCGCGCATGCTGCCACGTAAAGCAGGCGGCAGCGAAGGATCTAGTGTTGCTGCAGAGGTGGCTCTGCAGCCACTACAGCCGCTGTAGCTGCTGCAATGGTCACTGCTGTGGAGCAGTACTGCCGCACAAGCTGCTGGACAGGGGACCAAACTAACAGCCACCCTCAACGGCTTTAGCAGTGCTTTAGGAGTGCACTCCGGAGAACACAGATGCTTGCAAATACTCAAAACACAAGCTGACCGGCACCAGAACCTGACTCAAATTACAGACACGTCGAGGGTTGCCCAGGATGTTACTGCCTTTAGTCAGTGTTGGCGAGGCAGCAGATGCGCTCGGAGGCACTGTAGATGCTGCAAATGGGGATTGTGGCAGTCTGTCCAGTGTGCATGGCCAAGCGGTTTGCTGCTCAGATCAGCCAATTGGTGCTGACTCCATTTTCGCTTGACCGAGGAGCCAGCTGGACATCTTTCGGATCTCGCTTCGATTAACATCAGAGGCGCCAAACATTATTCACAATCAGCATTTACGTGTACGGCAAAACATCGTGTTGGTGGTTTGCCAGCCCTGCAGATCCCATCTGAACAGGCAGCAGCATCCGTGTTTCGCAACTCTGTCGATGGTGGTCACAACGTCGAACATGCATTTCTGCTAAAAGCCTCAAACAATGGGTTCGCCCGCCACAACAGCTCACCTTGTGTGTTTGATCCCTACGAGCATTGCGACGACTTGCGCAGAGTCGCTCCGTGCTGATCAGACCTTGCCATGAACAGCAGCGGCAGTGGCGTGAAGGTATGCTGTGCCGTATGCTAGTCTACAGCCATAGTGAGCCAGAGACCGAAGTTCAGATGAGCCCTGGAGCAGCCTTGAGACTGATGCACTGACACAGGATGCAGGTGAGGCTCCACACCAATTCGCTGCATCCTGACAGCGCGGTTATCATGCAACACATGAATGGCATCTGAGCCTTGACACCCACCGACCTTGGTACCGTGCAGAATCCTCACAAGCATGCTACATTCGCGGATGCAGGGGTCGAGCTGGCCACCTGCAGCAGGAGGGCCGGCTGGCACAGCGGCGCCGGCTGCCGGTCAGCGGCCGCCAAAGAAGCAGAAAGTCAGCGGGCAGCCGGCCGTCAGTGAGGCACAGCGCTTGGCAGTGCTGGCCGCAGTGGACGCCGTCATTGCGGGCCGCTCCGCTGGCGACGCCACAGACCAGTCTGCGACTCCTGCCGCTGGCGGGACAATCCAGACACAGCCCGTCCCCCCGGCTCTGCAGACGAATGGCGGCACCAGCCCAGCGACCTCCGATGCCACTCAGCTCAGTGAAAGCAGCTCGCCAGCGTCCGAAGCCGCGTTGCCTGCTGTCCGTTCCGCAGCTACGCCTGGCGGCGGCGCCTCGCAGCACGCTGACCCAGCGGCAGCGGTCCTGGCCGCGGTAGATGCTGTGCTGGCAGCCTCGCAGTGTCCTGCCGTGAGCCCCTCGGCGCACAGCAGGGGCGCTCCGCTACTCACGGCGGAGACAGCCACGCACGCAGGCAATGCCGCCCAGCGGGGGCCGCAGCCGGCGCCAACAGCAGCAGCAGTGCCGCCGCCGGCGTCCGTGCACGACGCTGCCGCTTTGGCCATGGCGGCGAATGCTGCAGTAATAGGCGGCGGCGGCGCCGCATCGGCCAGCCACCAGCCCATCCCTGCGGCAGGCCACCGCAGCCTGGCCGGCGGCTCTGTGGCCGCCGCGCCAGCCACCACGCCCGCCGCCACGCCCGCCGCCTCTGACAGCGAGGCCACCGAGCTGGATACGGATGGCAGCGTGCCTGGCGCCGACGCCATCTCCACCGACGAGCCCGTATCGGACGATGACGTGCCCGCCGCCCGGCCGCCCCTGCGCAAGGTGCGCCGAATCCAAAGGCTGAGGCGGTTGCATTGCTCGTACCATGTCATCACGCGATGTCATTGAGAACTTCATCTGGAGTTGCAAGAGGCAGTGCTGACATGCATCAGGTTGCAATTTCGAGCACTTTGGATGGCCTGCATGATGCGCGTGCAGGCCAACCTCAGGAGCACGGTCAGCGCGGCGCCGCCGAGGCGCAGGCCCCTTGCCGCAGCTGCCAGGAAGGCGCCGCCCAGCAGCCTGGCGACGTCAGCGGACGCCGCCGCCGTCTTCGCCGCCGTGGACGCTGTCGTGGGAGACACTTCGGTGCGGGACATTGTCATCGGCGGCGAGGTGGAGCGGGCCAGGAGCCAGGCAGGGAAGGTGAGGGACCCGGAAGTGTAAACGTTTCTTCCCAAGCAAACTTCGGAGGTAAAGGATCACCCGCAGGAGCGGAGGTGTCGACCAGGGATGGGCGCACGTGTGAGGTCTCGATTCTAAACAGGATTGTCCGTGCACCCGCAGGCACGCGGCAGCCGCAGGAAGCGGCCACCGCCGCCGCCGCCTGTTTTCCACAGGACGCCGCTGCAGGCGGCCGCGGCCGCGCGGCGCGTGTGGCGGATCGCTGCGCGGCAGCGGCGCGTGGCCGCGGCGGGGGGCGAGTCGGTGCATCCCCTGCCGCCGCTGCCGCCGTCGCCGGCATGTTTTTTCGAGGCGGCGGCGGTAGCGGCGGCGGCGGCGGCGGGCGAATGGGACGCGCTGCAATTCACTGCTCGGGATGCAGGCGACGCGCCGCTGCCGTCCCAGCAGCAGCTGCCGACCGATGCTGAGCGCAGCGGCTCGCAATCGTCTGTGGCGCCGCAGCAGCTGCCCAGCCCAATAGACAGCCCAGCTCGCGTCGGTGCGGCGAGCAGCAGCCGGCACCCGGGCGAGGCAGGCAGCCAGCAGCCGCAGGGTCCAGCCGCAGCTCATTCTGGCGCTCTAGCGGGCGCAGCAGCAGCAGCGCCGGCTGCGGGTGCCAATGCTACAGACGCCGCGCTGCCGCCGGGGTGGGAGCGCCGCCGTGTTGACCAGCCACATCCGGCGGGGCAGGACAGCATCAGCATCGGCGGCGTGCAGATGGCCATTCCGCCGTTCTACGATGTGCTGGCGGCGCAGGGGCGCGTGCCGTCGTTGCGAGACACCGCCATTGACGAAGACACCCTGCAGGTGCGGCCTTCGAAGACGACATGTGGGCTGTGACTTCTGAGGTCTCATGCGCAAAGCTCCGCTGGTGGACGGCTTTCGAGTATCACAGTCAACGGCAGTCGCTGTCTGCTCTTTGTTCTGCCTCCGCTGCAGATGTCCAACGCATGGGCATCAGCCTGATCCGACTGCCAGATGGACGTCTCCTGTGCTTGAAGGACCTGCTTCTGACCCTTTTTCTGCAGGGCATCGCCAACCTGGAGGCGCTGACGAGCATCGCCGAGCACGACAGGCTGGCGGCGTCGCTGTGGCCACCGCACGGAGCCCGCGGCGACTTCCCGGGCGCCGGCACCGGCGCGCCAGGCGGCGGCGCCGGCAGCGGGAGCGCGGGCGGCGGCCAGCGCAACGCCAGCCACAGCGCCGCCACCCAGCTGCCGCCAGAGCCGCAGGTGATTGCGGCGTCTCTGTTGCACGTATCAATGTCATCGACAGTTTTGACACACCTACATGGGCAGTCTGAGTTTGCGCACAGAAGCGTCTTTCCAGCTTTGGTGTCAGAGTGCCAGTCAGATCCTCACAGCTGTGTCGAGCATGCATGAGTGCACCTCCCCGAATGGCATGGCATCATGCACTCTCGAATTTGGTCAATGTTTCACGACGCCGAGATCACAATCTATTTGCGCAGGGTCTTACAGCCCAGGGATTTCAGCTGCTGCGGGATTACCGTGTGGGCGGGCTGGGCGCAAAGCAGCGTGCTGTTCAGGCGGACACGCAGAAGGGCATCAAGCCGTGAAGCGGCAGTACCCTCATGGCCCTCCAGCAACACGCGTCAGACACAGCCAGGCCGTGGTTGGATTTCTGACTTGAAAAGTTGGATGACCGCAAACATGCTGTCGGACCATTGCGCTGCTGCTGGCATCAGTGTTCCTCAAGGTCGTGGTCAACAACACGATGCAGGCGTTCAGCATGGTGACCTGCTATGGGCGCAGGGCACAGCTCGATTCAGCGCCGGCAGCGCTGCCGCATCTGCCGCACCCGGGCCCGCTAGCAAAAGAGGATGAGAGCCAGACGAGAGATGCGGCACAAGGGGATCATGTCCGTTCAGATTTTACTCACCGTTGTGTACGGGCATTCCATGCTTTTCCTCAGTTTCAGGCACCCGTCAGTGATTATGCTCGGCGGCTCGTAATGTTTCAGCGTGTCAGATGGCAGCCGCACAGACAGGGCGCTGTGTCTTGACTGCATGCTGTTGCACACAACTAGGTACAGAGTTTGAGATGGACCGCGGGTTAGACCTTCATCTGGGACCGGCGACAGACGTGACACTCCAGATGTTCTGCCTACAAGTGCATGCGGCTGCCCCAGTAAAAGGAAGCAAGGTTCGTCCTCTCACAACATTGACGATCCACGTATGAAAAAGCTGATCAGAGCCTGCTAGAGGGACCTCACTCTAGAGGTGGTGCAGGACAAATCACATACGGAGAAGACACGATTCGGACAGCTCGCTGGACCAAGACATACATCATTGCGTGTGGGGACAGGGCTCAGGGGTGCAGCGATGCGCGCGCACGGCACAGGCACTAGCTGCCGTGCCATTGATGCTATCGTACCGTAGTCATAAAAATGCATTCAGTCGGCTTTCGCGTCCTCCTGCACGCCAAACAGCTTGGCGAGGGTGACGAAGGACATGCCGCCGACGATGTTGTTGAGCAGCCGGATGACGGTCGACAGCGCCTTGAACGCGCTCGGCGGGATGGCCGGCGCCAGCACCTGCGCATAAAAAAGTCAGCCACAAATTAAGGCCAGAGCATACCTCGTTCAAAGTGGTGCAGGTGGTTCCATGCAGGCGATTCCGAAGGAAAAATTCTGAGCAAGTGGTTTCAAGCACCGTCTCATGCGTGGTGCGCAATTCGTGAATCAAGGGGGAAAATAACCCCGCACCATGTCGAGGCCATTGAGCAGCTGGTAGCGGACATTGGAGGAGACGCCCATGTGCGTGCCCCACACGCCCGCGTTGGCAAGGATGCCTGGCGCCTTGTTCTGGACCTGCAACATCCCAGAGAAGGATTGGAAGTGTTGGGTGAAATACAGCAACGACAACCGTGGTGGCATCTCAAAGCAAGAACATCCACGGGACATTCACGGCTCTATTGCATCCGCTACAGACGGGTGCACTCGAGTGAAAGAAATGTCGCAAATCTATGTTTAGATCATCAACTTCAACTGTTGCCCAAGGCCTACCTGGAAGTTGGGGTCCAGTCGCTTGCGCAGCACCATGAGGCCGTTGGAGAGGGAGGTGCCGATCACGCCCGCGCAAAAGCCCACCAGCCCAAACACCGCGCCCTGCGGCGGCCACGATCACAATGGCATGTGCTCGAAGGAGAATGTTATTGGGAGCGACATGTCGCCAGAGGGCGAAACGAGCCTCGGGGTGTGTCCACCCCTACGGCTCATGAGTTGCTCTGCCGTCAAGACCGGCGGGCCAGCGCCGTGTCAGTATATGTATGCTGAACATCTTGTTGAGAAATCTTGTTGTCTAAAGAGAAGTTCCACAGGCACAGCCTTGCACAGGGCTGTGTGATGGAGCATGCCGCGCCCTTGGGCAGAAGCAGAGAACATACCTTGTAGCCCAGGTTGATGAAGCGCTTGGCCAGCGGGAAGCCCGGCTCAAAGAAGTTGCCACCTGCAGCAGCTCAGACACACTTCGCACACAAGCCGCAAGTCCCTTCTAATATGAAACAAAGTTTCCTCTCGATCATGGGTCAGACACTTCTCGATCAGATAAACCAGCGGCACCGTCAACCAGGTCCGCAGCTGCCTGAAACATCACCGTCAGACATTCTACGCATTTGCTCTTGATCCTTGCCAGTCAGAAATGGCTCTCAAGAGAGACGTCCGCACCTGGCGCGCCCATGCCCTTGAGCGTGTTCTCGTCGAAGAATTTGGCCAGCAGGTTGCCGCTGCCGCCCTTGGCGGCGGACGCCGGCGTCTTCGCCAGCAGGTACATCAGCGAGAAATTCATGATGCTGCCCACCTGTCGTTCACATCAGAATGTGCACATTGACAAAAGGTGCACATCGTGACGATCCAGACAACGAGGGAGGTCAAGCAACACCGATGATGCGGAATGCTGCTCGATCCCTGACGCCTGTCTGACGTGAGGCAGCACACTTCTGCAATAGAGGCAGCTGCAGCAGCAGCGGCAGGCATGGCGTGTCAGGCTCCTTTTGCTGCACTCGCCACGAGAGTCGAAAAGACAAAGTCCAGCTCGTGGATGCCCCAGTCCTTGCGCGACGACATGTCGCCCAGCACTGCCGCCCCAACCCCAATGACCTGCGCGGATGGGCAGACGGGTTTCAACAGCCGGCACTGCATCACTATCACTGTGCAGCCAGCAGCGCAGGGAAGCGCTTGCATGCAGCCTGCATGCACGACTTTATGGTCATGGTCATGTCGTGGTCGTCATGGTCTCGTGAGTGTGAGCTCGCCCCATCGGGAGCGATCTTAACGTGCAGTGAGCGGGATCATGGCGGTTCTACTGAAGCGCAGTGCTGCCTGCACCTCCCCTCCTCTGGTCACCTGCTCGATGAGGACCTTGAACGCAAATTCAGGGTCCGCTGCCACTCGGTCCCGCCAGCCAGGCCAGGAGAAGCGGCCGTGCTGCCCCTCGTCCGATTCGCCGTCGCCGCCGGCGCCGTCGCCCCCGCCGTACCAGCTTCCACCGCCGCTGCCGCCGTTGAAGCTGATGATGCCGCTGCCGCCGCTGCCGCCACCAGCTTCCGCCACCGGGCTGTGTCTGGGGCGCTGCTGCATGTGTGCCCTGTGGCATTGCGCACATGTGTAGCGACCGCCAATCCCGCTTGCATGTGCGGCAAGCCCGCGGGCATCTAAAGTGCCAGCAGTTGGGACACGCAATTCCGCATGCTAGTAGTATTGACGACCAGAGACATGTCTGCCACAGTCGTGGCGGTATTGCCAGGAAAAACTCGTTTCAGGTCAAAACATGTTTGCAAAGCCATGGGCAGTCGTGCAGTCTGGCTCTCACTTTCGCTGTACGCCATGGCTGGTTGGCAGCGCCACTGTGTTGTATCGCACCTGTGTCCGGGCTGCGCGCTGCCGCTGGAGCGGATGGTGCGGTTCGCGTCCCGCCTCGCCGCCAAATCGAGGCTCTGTTGTTGCCTCAGCGGCCTGCCGGCACCCATTGCCGCAAGGACAGACATGTGCAGCTGCCTATTGAGTATCCCCGCCTGTATCATTGTTCTGCTGATTGAACGTCAGCAATTGAGTGCTGCCGACCGCGACGTGATCGTGAGATCAGACTTGCGATCGGGGTCAGAAGCCTTGTGGTTTTGCCGTCGCGTGTAGCAGCACCCGTTCCACAGTCAGGTAATTTGGCAAATGTTGGTGACGGTAGCGAGTGTGCACGCTATCGAACGTTTGCACAGAGCTGACGATGGTGGCATCTCAAGATCCACATCTGGTGATGCCAGTAGCGGCGGCAACTTGTTCAGACCCAGTTCAAAGCCACTCCACAGGCCTTCAACGGTTGCAACTTGCGACGACACTGGCAATGTGCTCAAGCAGACGACAACGGTAGAAATCTCGAAGACAACAAACTCAAATGCTCTGGTGAGCCAATCATGCTGGCGCCAAAATCACTCTCGCACTAAGACCGCATGCTCACTGCGGGGCAGCGCACACCCTTGTGCGCCACCCGGATGCGCCACCCGGGACGTGTTCTAAACCACACGTCCCTGCGATTTCTTGGTGCGAAATTATTGCAGCTGCAGGTGCAACAGAACTCATGCCAACTTGCCAATCGACATCGCAAATCGTCAACCGAAGCCTCCTACCTATGGACCGCATGTCGTATGTTGACGCCGCCGCAACGCGCGGAAGCGCAGGTAGAAATCTGATAGATATCCCCTCACAGAGGTCGCCGGCCCACAGTGTACGCCGACCCTCAGTCGCCGCCGCTCTCCTCGCTTTTTCCGTCCAGCCGCGCCGCCGCCATCGCGAAGCTGCCCTGCCTCATGTCGGCGTTCTCCGGCACCTCCGCAAAGGCGCTTTTGCGCGCCGGGCTACTGCCGCCGACGCTGCTGGCGGCGGCAGAACCGCCATCGTTTGCATCGCCGGCGGCCGGCTTCTGCCCCGCCATGCCGCTGCCGACGCTGCCCCGGTCGCTGCTGGCCTCGCTGCTGCTGCGGAAGGCTGCGGCGCCGCTGAACGGGCTGCCGGAAGAATCAGCCGGAGCAGAGGAGGCTGCCGGCGGCGGCAGGCCCTGGCCGACGCCAGCCAGGGGGCTGGCCGGCCCGTCGCTGGAGGTGCGGCGGGGCAGCAGCGGCGCCGAGGCGCCGCGCAGACCGATGCGCTCCATTGAGCGGCGATCGGTGCTGCCGCGCGGGGGGCGCCCCAGGTCGGTGCTCGGCCGCGGCGGCAGCGCGGCTGCACAGTGTCACGGCTCAGTGTCATGGTATCCACAACAGTGTGTCTGAGCATGGTCAAGATGACACAGGCGGCAGGCTCATCATGCGCCTGCGGCACTGCCGATACCGCCATAGCCATGCAAGATGCAGGTCCTGCGCTTGGCTTCGCCGCGAACTCGGTCGGTGTCTGAGAGGCTCGCAGGGGGCAGCAGGAGCTCACAGTAAGACTGCTCCAGGAGTCGGGATCCGGCGCCCTGCAGCCGCGAAGCCCGCCCAAGGTCGGCGCTGTGGTGGCTGCCCAGCAGCCCACGGCTGGCAGCGCGGTCCAGGCTCACGCGCTGGCTGCTGTTGGTGCGCTGCAAGCTCACCCCCATCACGTCCTACGGAAGCGGCGACGCCGGTTGCGGCGAAGGCACAGGTGCGACGTGTGATCGGCGGTGCGACTGAGCCATGGGCGAATCCATGACACGATGAGCGGCGCGACCAGGCGCGGTGGAGGCACGGGGGCAGGATGGAAGCGCCAGACAAGCATGCGCTCAACACGTGGCTGGGCGCGAGCCAGTCACACATGAGCATTGCAAGGGACCCCACCTCGAAGCGCTTGGTGAGGACAACACAGCGACTCAAGCCAGAGTCGCTCTAGTTTTGTGTGACTGTCTTCACGGAAGTTGCATACAAACCACCTCCAGGCGCTTGGTGAGGACGATGAGCCGGTTTGCATAGGGCCCCGCCTGCCCGGGCGCCGCGGTGGAAATCTCGCCGGCCTCCTCATCCGACATCGACGGCCGCCTCGAGCCGCCGCCGCTTGGCGAGCCCTCGCCGCCGGCGCCGGCGGCGAGGCAGCCGTCAGGCGAGCCGGCGGGTTCCGGCAGGGCGCCGGACCGCCGCGCGGCGGAGTCGCGCAGCAGCGCCTGCCGCCTCGCCACCCGCAGCTGGTCCTCCAGAGCCTGCGCGTTGTCACTGATGTTTGCAGGGTTTCACGGGTTTCAGAATCCTGACCAGCTTCACAGGCAGAGGTGTGCCTGCCGGGCTGCAGCGCTGCGTGCCAGCTCTGAAGATTGGGGCTAATCATTTTGCATCACGACGCAGCAGCTTGGATACGGACACTGCTGATTCGGAAGGGCATGCCGCTGGCTGCTGGGCTGCAATTTGGGGATGCGTTGCCACGAGAGCGTAAGGTTGCTTTGAGTGCGCAGCAAGATGGGCGCAATGTGCAATGTGGGCACATCGCGAGCGGGCACCTCAATGGTTTCCTGCATGCGGCGGACGTCCTGCTTGTGCTCGATGGCGGCGACGGCGAGGCGCGCCTCCAGTTGGTGCATGCCGACGCTACTGTCGGCCTCAGCGCCCCGCGCCGAGCGCGCCTCCTTCCGCAGGTTGGTCACCTGTAGGATTCTCACACGCCCCGTCAGCATTTCTGCGTTGTGTATTGTGTGCACCACTACAGGGCGACGTGGTGCTAAGGCGCCTCCGCGAGCCAGTCGCGCGTCTGCTCCAGACGGCTGATGCCTTGTGCAGGATGCTCAGCTTTTGTCAGCGTGGAAGGCAGAGAGTGTCATAGCACGTTGAGAATGGATGAAGTCAACGGTTCGCTACCTCGGCCTGCAGCTCGGCGAGCTGCGACTTGTACAGCTCTTCCTCGCGCGTCGACAGCCGCTTGATGGAGGGTATCATGCGCCCGTCCCAGTCGTCGTCCGGCGCCTCCTGTTGGGCGGATGCCAAACAGAGCTGACAACATGCCTTGTCATGTGGTTGGCAGAGCTCATAGGCACGAAACTGCTGGCACACCTCTAGACTCGATACATCGAACTGCTGGCAAACCTCCAGACTTATGAGGGGTGCACCGTGGCAGTGACCCTGAGTGCGGAAGGTTCTACAGGCGTCGATAGCCAAGCTGGCAGGGGACAGGGCGGCTGTGAAGCAAGGGACATAATGCCAACTCATTACATTTGCGGGCGTTATGAGAAACTGGTCACAGTCACAGAGACGCGTCCGAGAATGATGTGCACGGTCGCCAGTGATCCAGTTCTCGTATACATAATTATTTTTTCATGCATGTTGCAGGCCGGCCCGTTTGCGGGCGTTATGAGAAACTGGTCACAGTCACAGAGACGCGTCCGAGAATGATGTGCACGGTCGCCTGTCGCCTGTCGTCCGGGCAGCCGTGTACACATTTAATTTTTCGTCCGGGCAGCCGTGTACATGAGTAATTAATTGTGTATATGAGAACTGGATCACTGGCGACAGTGTACCAAGTCATTATTGATCCAGTTCTCGTATATACATTTACTTTTTTCATGTGAATGATTAAATGTGTATATGAGAACTGGATCACTGGCGACAGTGTACAGTTGATCATTACTGATCCAGTTCTCATATATACATTTAATGCAGCCGTGTACATGAAAAATTAATTGTGTATATGAGAACTGGATCGGTGGCGACAGCGTACACAGTCATAATTGATCCAGTTCTCATATATACATTTAATTTTTCGTCTCATGTAAGGTGTTGAACGAAAATATAATTGTGTATATGAGAACTGGATCGGTGGCGACAGCGTTCACAGTCATAATAGATCCAGTACTGGCGCCAGAACAGTGTACACAGTCATAATTGATCCAGTTCTCATATATACATTTAATTTTTCATGTAAGGTGTTGAATGAATAATTAATTGTGTATACTAACGCGTCTCTGTGCCTGTGACCAGTTCCTCATAACGCCCGCAAACGGGGCGGCACGAAAAATTAATTATGTATATGAGAACTGGATCAAAGAAAGTGTACCAAGTTCTCGGACATGTCTCTGTGACAGTGATCCAGTTTCTCATAACGCCCGCAAATGTGGCGGCACGAAAAATTAATTATGTATATGAGAACTGGATCACTGGCGACAGTGTACCCAGTTCTCGGACGCGTCTCTCTGCCAGTGATCCAGTTTCTCATAACGCCCGCAAATGTGGCGGCACGAAAAATTAAATGTGTACATCAGGTGCAGTTCCATAATGCTCTTTCCCATCTTCACTTTGATGTCTCTTGATGAACACGGGTCCACACCTGGTGATTCTCGCTGAGGGCGGCCAGAGCAGTATCACGCTCTGACTCGGCGGCGCGCATCTTGGACTCTGCGTGCTCCAGACTTCGCCTGGCTTCCTCCGCCGCCGTCTGCAGGCAGGTGCCGCAAAAATTACTCTTCGGATCAATGAGGCTATCGTTCCGTCAGAGGCTATCGCTCCGCCAAGATCCCACTCCCCTTGAATGTGCACAGTCAAGCCTACATTGAAGAGGTCGTGCCAACAAAGTTTTTCTGTGAAACGTGCCACCATGAGAAAGACAGGAGACCGATTGCCGGTACCACGGTCTCCTCCAGAGCGGTAGCGCTGTGCGTGATAATGTATCCGTGTCCTCCTGAGTGACACAGCAAAAGGAGATTATTCCAACCGCAGGATGGACAGGATTGCACCTGCGCCTCCTCGAGGGACGTCTCGAGCGCAGAGCGCCGCTCTGCGATCTCCGCAGCCTGCTCCTCCGCTGCACCCTCCAGCCGCTCGATCACCGCCAGACTTACATTCAGCTGCTCCTGCAGCGACTTGGCCTGCGACAAAGAGGATGTCAACAATCGTTTTCAAAACCGATAGTACATGCCACTTCAGGTCCGACGCCGCATCTGCGGTTGGCCGCCAGCCTCACATCCGATGCGGCCCAGGGCGCACCGTTCGCCGAAAGCCCTGAAACTGACAGGTCCACTGCTGTTGGGACCCCTCGTGCGCCCCCTTCTACAGCTGCCATGCACCTGGCGGGAGGAGGCCGCAGCCTCGCTTCGTGGCCTGGCTGCCGACAACGGGGCTGTGCAACCGGCCACCACAGAAGATTTACGGCAGCAGACATGGCAATCACCTGGCGGGAGGCGTCTGCGGCCTGCTCCGTCATGGTGGCCTGCATGCCCTGCAGCTCCTCGCACATGTCCTGCAGATCCGCCACGTACGCCACCTGCGGTACACGCAACAGGATTGCTTCAGTGAGAGGGGGTTCGATGCGGGCTGTCTTTCTTGTGCGCAGCTTCACAGCCTTCCATATGTGGGGTGGCATTGAGACACGGCAGGAGGCTGGACCCATCCAGCCCGGGGGCGACACGTCCCGGACACAGCAGCATGTGACTCATGGGTCATGCGTGCTCTTCCACAGAGTGCTCGTGAATGGTGTGCATAGATTTGCTTCAAGCTGAGCGAAAAGCGCCAGACAGGGTGCACCTGAGCCGCAGACGCTGCTGCTTCACGCTGGCGAAACGTGGCGGCGCTACTGCTCGGACAGTGGGCGCTGGGCCAGCACAGCCTGCAGGATACAGACAGGCAGAAGGTGTCAGGAGCACACCTGGCTGTGTCGGAGCTGCCCTCCACTGCTTTCTTCGAAGGAGCTCCAAAGCTTTCGTTTAGGCCTCAATCGGGGATCCATGGGGTCATAGGGGATCCAATCTGAGCCTCCATTGCTTTCTGTCAGGCCTCCAACTGAGGACGGACAGTCTGGGAGGTGCTAGCCTGGAACCTGACCAGATCTTCTTGGTGAAAGGTACAATGGCAGACCTGGTTGGCGGCTTGTTCCTCGAAGCTGTCGATGACGGCCTGCGCGTCCGCCAGCTCCTTCTCCAGCCGCTGAATGGTCGCCGCGTCGCCGCTCAGGCTCTCCTGCAGGTGCCTCACCTGCGGCAGGATGGGTAATTTTGGTGCAAAATTTGCAACTCTGTTTCCAGACGCACTGCTGGCCAGGACGCCAGCTCAGCAGGGAGGGATGTGATGCGCCGGGAGCCCCACAATTCGCCCCAGGACGGGCTCGCACTGGCAGCAGGCACGAGAGGCGCGAGCAGCAACGACAAGCATCTATCCCAGCTCGTTGACTGCGAAACGTGGACTGCACTATGTTCATACTCAGATTCGCACCAGCTGCGCGTGCTCCTCGGCGCGGGCGCGCTCCGACGCCAGCTTGGTCTCCAGCTCAGCGACGTTGGCGGCCTGCGCCTCCGACAGCCCAGCCACCAGTCGGCCCTGCAGCTCCCGGATCTCGGCGCCCTTGCCGTCCAGCGCCGCCTGCAGCTGCTCCACCTGAAGATGCGACACATGAACAGGGTTCAAGGGCGCATGTTCGTCTATGTATCTGTCTATGTATCTGCTGCTCCACCTGCATGCGAGGCGTTGGTCGTCAACTTCCCCGTCACATGCGAGACTGCATCCCCAGCACTGCTGCACTATATTGCACGGCTGCACCCAAAGATTGGCTGCAGTCCATCAGACGCCCCTGCCTGCTGTGATGCAGGCGTGCATTCTTCCGAAACTCTGCTGGCGCGCCAAGCGCCTGCATGCTCATTTCGACTGTATTTCATTCTCTCCCTTGACTGAGTTCCTCGATGCATTCGTTTCCCAACATACGCACCTTTGTGTTGGCGTCCTCGGTCTTGGACTGCTGCATGGTTAGCAGTGCACGCAGCTCCGCGATGCGGCGCTCCGCGATGGCGGCGCCGTCCGGCCGCGGGCTCTCCGGCACCCGGCCGCTCCGCGGCGTCTCCATGCCTGCAGCATGGTGACACGGACGATGTGGGCCTCTTGTCGATATGACGGAGTGATGAAGCATCATTGATGGGAGTAACGATGTGGAGGTGAACTGGGAATGCCGCCTGACCTTGAGGTGCACGAGCTGAGGGCACAGCTGATGAGCTGGGGGACCATTTCTCGCGTGGTGGAGGCGGTGTTCTGGGTCCGTCGGATGGTGGGATTTGCAAGGCGCCGCACAGCACAGCAGGCTGGTCGAAAAAGCGATGCGCGCTCATTTGGCTTGCAAGCTGGGCACACATGCGCGGTTGGTAAGTGTGGGCAACCAGGTGCAGCGGCCATCAAGGTGCAACGAATCACACACCTCTGGGGCTGGCGGCAGGCGGGCCGCGAGGCGACACCAACGCGATGCTGATGCGCGGCGACGCGAGGGCGAAGCTGCCGCCGCCGCGGGGCGTGCCGCGGGGCGAGGGCAGCGGCGCGCCCAGGCCGCCGGACGCGGAAGAGGTCCCCCGCGGCGTCTCGTGCAGCCGGTGCGCCAGCCCCTCCACCGCCGCCTGCCGCTGCCGCAGCTTCGCCTCCAGCTTCTCCAGCTGCTTGTTGGCCTGAACGGAATGGGTGCTTCTGAGTTGCTATGCATGCGGTCGTCAACCTGAGAAGAAAATGAAAGAAAGAAAAATGGCTTGGAACCGCCGCCTACCGCAACGGTACAAACGACGATTGGTGGAGCGTTGCGCAGCCCACCGCACATACTTATAACACTCCAGGCCAGCTCTGGCAAGCTGACTCTTTCGGTCCCTCCACAGCAGCAGCACCCTGCATAGCTGCGTCCCCAACAGCCTCAAGTTTTCTGACCCCGATCTGCTTCGCATGAAGGCTCGGGCAGTGCTTGAGGGTATACCCTGAAAACCCACCTCGTTGAGGGCGACGGCGCGGCGCTCATTCTCCGCGAGCGCCGCGTTCTCGGTGTCCTTGCCGCTGGCAATGGCGCTCTGCAGGCGCTCCTCCGTCGCCGCGAGGCGCGCTGCCACCGCCTCCTTCTCTATGCGCAGCGCCTCCGCCAGCGCCTCCGCCTCCTCGCACCGCTGCGACAGCTGCGCATACAGGACAACAACACCTTTGACAGCACTATAGACACATCGAGGAATATGTGATGAAGAGATGTGCACAACATCCATGCTATGGCTGGCAGAGCGCAATGCTCGACAGCGGCAAGCGGCAGCGCTGCCCTTTGCATCAGAGCCTCACCAGCCTGACACGGATAGATGCCAAACGCAATGCCGTGTGACAGCGCAAGGCGACATTGCAATTACCCATTGCGTCTGCTGACGTCATTCTACGCTGCACAGGTGCAACAAGTCGTGCTCAAGTAGGCATGCTGAAACATGAAGCGCACCCTGGGCCGGAGATGCCTCCAGACCGATCGATTCGCCGACACGATGCGCGGCGTGGTGGCGCTGGGCGGCGGCAGCGGGTCCTTGAACCGCGGCGGCTTCGGCTTCCCGTTATCGTCGTCCGCCTTTGCCGCCACGGGCTCCGCCGGCGGCAGCCCCTCGCTGCCCTGGCTGCCCAGCCGGAGGCTGGGGATCTCGACGGACCGGCGCCGGCCGCCGCTGCCAGAAGGTGAAGCAGTGGGCGACACGGATGCCTGCAGCAAAGATGTCGGGTTCAATCTGTGATGGGTTGCTCCAGAACTGTGAAGTGGAGACCATGGTGATTTGGTGAAACCGCCCAGTCTACTGCACAGTGGCTGTGCGCACATCGTGCTGACATTTTCGACATGGTGCTTGCGCAAGCTGCCATACAAGAAGGACCACCTGCTGCGGCTCCGGCTGCCGCAGCCGCTGCCGCCGGTGGCCAGGCCGCGGCAACGCCCGCAGCGGCGGACCAACCACGCGGCCGACGCCATCCGTGACGCTGTTCGCGGCCTGCTGCGTGGCCGCCAGCAGTATCGCCACCAGATGCAGCGGTGCTGCCATGACGAAGCGTGCTGCCTGTGCCGGCGGTCGCGTCGCAGCCTCCAGCATGCGACTCGGCTCTGGCATGCCCATCGGCGCCGGCTGCCGCGCCGCTGGCGGTCCCCCGCCCCGTCCGGGAGCGCCCTGCTCCGGCTGCGTCGGCGACGGCAGCTGCTGCTGGCTGGTGGGGCTGACCGGGTGCAGCGGCGGCCGGCCGAGGAGGCTGCCGCGAGGCGTGCGGGGGGTGCGCGGCACAGAGCCCTCCACCTCCCGCTCGTCCGAGAACCGCACCGAGCGAGGCGTCTTGGGCCGATCTCCCCGCGGCGTGCGCGGCGACATGAGAATCGGCGGCGGCAGCGGCCGCCCGCGCGGCGACGGCGACCGATATGAGCTGGTCTGCTGCTTGTGGGGGTACTGCTGCGGCGGCGTCTGCGGCGCCTGGCCGTTCTGGCCTGCACGTGGGCCTTGGCCGCCGCCCCGTGGCGACGCCGCCGCCCGCCGCGGCGACAGGTGCTGCAGCGCCGAGCCGGCCACCGCGGCGCCGACCAGCAGCAGCGATCCGAACGCGTCGCCGCCGTCCAGCCCGCCGCTGCCGCCGCCGCCGCTGCCGCCGGAGCCGCCGCTGCGGCTGCGGGAGTCGCCGCGGTCCAGGCTGCTGCTGGAGCGTTTCGGCAGTGGCGGCCGCGCGGCGGGCGTGACCACCGACCGCGCCGCCTTTGCGGACGTCAGGCTGGGGCTGTCGGGAAACGTCGGGCGCCGCCGCACGGCGCCCGCTGCCGGCACCTCCGCCGCAGCGGCGTCGGAGGCGCCTTCGTCATCGTGCGAGGCGCGCCGGGTGTGGAACTCGTCCGACCAGCCCATGGCTGCAGCGGTGCGGCAGGCGCCTCACGGCGTAGCGCCAGGAGAGTTGTCAGGCGCAGGGATGGACGTGCCCGGCACCTGCAGGATGCAGTGAATCGAGCGTCAGTTCCGGCGTGTAAAGGCGGGCGTGCAAACCTTCAGTGCTGGCAGGCAGCGCGTCCACAGCCAAAAGGATTCTGATGCTGAGGCCAGGGCTTGCCACGTTCTCATGCAGAGGTGCGCGCCGCCCGAGCGCTTTTCACACGTCCATCGCACCTATATCAGACACTCCTCGCGGTCTGATCGTTGGCCATCTGGCCCCCCGGCATCGTGTGCCATGTGTGCTGACGGGTGACAATTCTGCCCTGGTTCAAATTGCTCAATCAGCGGGACGGCGCCAGCTGCGTCAATTTCGGTGGCGCGATTTCAAGCGCAGAGACCAGTCGAAGGGTAGGATTGCGATGGCGCGCCTCATATTTTGAGCGCTCGTGGCGAAAAAGATAGGCAATCCTGTTGCAAAACTGAGAGTCCGTTCAAATGCTGACATCGCGTGACCTGGCATTGCTGACCGTGCTGAGCTGGCGCCCCGAGGTGAAATTCTGCTCACAAGGTCAGCTCTGAAGGTCATGGTGCAGCGCAACATTCCGGATCAGCAAACGTAAGCTTTCAACCTATCAGTTTCTGCAACATGTTCCATCGACCTGAGCTTTGCGACTGGCCTGGCCGTCATCGATCTAGGGACCACCTGCAACCTCACTAGCGTACACAAGCCGAAAATTCAGCAGGTTGAGACGCATGAGTAGCAACGGCATCGAGGAGCCCGACAGCCCGCCTGCGCTGAGTGATGCCACAGCGGCGATCCTTCAGGAGTTTTTGAAGAAGCAAGCGGTGGCGGAGGAGGCCGCGGAGGACGACCCGTTTGCGGAGAACTGGCAGTTGTCGCAGGCATGCACGTCGGAGTGACTAACACGTCGTGCTTCATGTTATGCTGTGCATTGCTCGCTGGCCATGCTGCAACGCGTGTGGCCTGCCGCGGCAGCAGACTGGCGGCGGCGGCGGCGGCGATATTGTGGATGCATGATGCATGAGCCTGCAATTGCTCATGATTACAATACGTCCTCCACGCATTCATGAGCTCTCACAACATCTCACAGCTCCTTTTGATCCCCTCCACGCAGTTCTGGTATACTGACGAGACCGCGCGAGCGGTGGCTTTTGAGGTGGTGGAGCTAGCACAGGTGGGTTGTTTCACTCGAGAGTGAGCCGGTACATCAGTGTAGCTATGAACACAATGATGCCATTGTGATCTCGGGACATGAGGTATGGAGCTCGCTTGTGTCAAAACGTGCAGGGCGGCGGCATCGCCTGCCTGGCGTGCCCCTCCCTCTTCCGGCGGCTGCGGGCCGACTTTCCTGACTCGCAGGCGCACCTGCTGGAATACGACGACCGATTTGAGGCGCGTCACCCAGCGAAATGATTCGTGAGCGTGCAAATACGCAGTTGACGATTCTGGCTGCTGTTGCAAAATGCTGAAATCCGGAAGGGGTGGCAAGCACTCGCTACCAGCATCGTGGGCTGCATGTCTGCGGGCATGCCAGGAGCCTCAGCAATGTCCGCAGGTGCCGCAGCCTGCTTCATGCACGATTGTGAGAAATGAAGGACACGTTTTCCTGCCATTTTCAGGTGCTGGGCGACTTCTCGCTGTACGACTACAATAAACCGCTGGTGGTGCCAGAGAAACTGAAAGGCGCCTTTGAGGTCGTCGTCGCAGATCCTCCCTACCTGGTGTGCCAGGAAGTCGAAAGCCGTGCTACAGGGCTGCATCCCTTGAACGATTTGCTGCAGAAACCCTGCACTCGCGCCCTGGCGCCCACGGGCAGGTGCCGCCCCCGTGGTGAACGCGGCTCGGGCAGAACGCGGGGCGCCCTGGCCTCCCGAAACGCTCCGAGGCTGACTAGGGTGCAGCGGGCCGCGGCATTGCCCATCATCCAATCTTGCATCAGCGTAGTCACCGATCAGCCAGCAATCAGCCAACACTGTGCGTGAGGAATGAAATAGGGGGAGACACTCGCCGCCCTGACCTCTGCAGGCGGAGGAGTGCCTGGCGAAGACGGCGCAGACGATGCGGCTGCTGTCGCGGCGGCCGGCGGGCGACCCGCGCTTCCTGCTGCTGACGGGCGCCGTCATGCGGGAGCCCGCCAAGCGGCTGCTGGGGCTGCGGCCCTGCGGCTTCCGGCCGCAGCACAGCCACAAGCTGGGTGGGTGCCATGCGTGCTTGTGGAGTCGGAAGGGCCTGAAAGGGACCCGGCTGGAAACCTGGGGTGGTTTCGGCGCTGTAGATGGTGTCCATGATTCTTTGTCGTGGCTGCTGGACATGCATCCGTCCTTGCTACTGCTGTTGCTGCTGAAGCTTCAAACAGGCGTTCTCAGAAGCTGGTGCTGTGGACCGCAGGCAACGAGTTTTTGCTGTACGCAAGCGCGGAGCCGTCGCCGCGGTTGCAGGGCTGGGACCTCGATATGGACCCTGGCGAGTGAGCGGCGGTAGCATTCGGCAGCGGTAGGAGGAGGATGCAATCATCCTCGGGGGAAAAAGTTGGCACTGTGACGGCCCAGCCGGTGGCTAAGCACAGACTGCAGCACAGATTGGGGAGTTGATCAGAGCTGCTGCCTGGCTTATGTCGTGAGATAAAAATTGTTGGAGGCAAACACTATAAGTGAGTTGTGTGCATGGTCCGCACCGGGTGTTTTCAGCAGGAAGTCAAGACCAGAGGCCAACTTCAAATAATGCTATACAGCGCTAAAACCTAAACCTCGGTGTTGAAATCATCCCAAACGGAGCCCGCTTGGACTGTGTGCTGCCTAGAAGGTCCGCAGACATATTGTGCGCAGCTGCAGTTCCCTGAAGGCCTTGCTCGCCTGGCCCAATGTGAATCACCATGACAGCCAGTTGGGCGATGTGGCCTTATCCCAGCTAGCGGGCGCGTGCGAGGAGCGCGACCGCATCCGCTCTGGCGGCGGCGGCACCATGCAGAGCCTCTGGTTGCTGAGCATCATCAGTGCAGCAGCCCGCGGAGTAGGGCGCGGGCTACTCTGCAGGAGTCTCGGCCGGGCCTGCAACCGCCGCTGCCGCCAGTGAAGCCGGGGTCCCACACGTGGAGGCCCCTAGTTGAGGGTGCCGCGGCAGTTGGGCGCGCCGCAGCCGCAGGGCATCTTGGCAGCGCCCTCCTCGATCTTGAAGCGGTAATCGTAGGTCAGCTCCTGCAGGTTCCACCAGGTGTTGTCATTAAAACTGCATATGGTAGTAGCGTCGAAAGCTGTCTAAGACTGGCCAATTCCAGGCTGTGTCAATAACACAGCCTGGAATTGCAGCTGGAGGTAGGCATCAGAAATCCAGTTCAGAATCAACCGCAACGATGCCGCCAAAAAGAATTGCCCCGGTGACAGTGAAATAATCAACGCACCTGGCCCGCCGCCAGGTCGGTACGCGCGAAGAAGACGAGGCGGCCGCGCCCCTCCACCTCCAGCACCTTGATGTACAGGCTCGGCGCGCAGCAGTGGTTCTGCAGGTTGCAGGGTCATATATGCTCAGGCAACGCAAACCCTATGCAAAAGCTGGCACGCAGCAGTGGTTCTGCGGGGCCATGGGGAGGTGCGGGCGCGTTAGCTAGCGGGCTGCAGACTGCGGGCATGCGGCTCGAGCACCGCATGCAGCATGCAAGTGCAATGGGCTTGATGGGCTTGAGTCAGTAGAAGAGTCCTGGCAGTGTCCTCAGGACTCGCGCAGCACATGCCCCAACCCACGCCGCCGATGCTGGCAGGTAGAGCGCCAGCCAGCATGAAGACAGTGACTGCCGCGCCAGACGAGTGCATTGATGCGTAGTCACACATTTTCCTTTTCAAACCCCAACCAGCACACAGCGAAACGCACCGTGGAGCGGGCGATGGTGCCGGCCAGGTGGCGTCGATGACGGTCTCGTCGCCAAGTGCGAACATCCCAACCATTTCGCCGAGGCATGGAGTAAAAAAAAAGAACTGTATTCAATCAGATACGAGAATGGTGTGCGCACCGTGAAGCGGGCGATGGTGCCGGCCAGGGTGGCGTCGATGACGGTCTCGTCGCCGAGCGCAAACAGGTAGCAGTCCTTGCCGGCAGCGCGGTAGGCCGCTTCCCGCCGGTCAGCCAGCCCCCGCCGCACCGTCTCCCCCCGGTACTCCATCACCATGGAGTCCTGCGGGATGGGGTACTTGGCGAACATGCCCCACCCGTGGATGCCCGACTGCGCGCACAGAGCATTCCAGGGGAGGCTTTAGTGGACTATAAAGTAATTCACTGTGTGTCGCCGTGCCGGCCTCCTCGGGTGTCCCTTCTGGAAAGCAAGGTTAAGATCTCCAGCAGTGCACTCCTCGCGGGGCTGTCCCCCAACTTCAAAGTGTTGTTGGTACTTGGTATCGATGAAGCCTGATTCGAGGAACAAGCGTCGAGTGCGTGCCTTGCCAAAGGCGAGGCGCTTCTTCTCGGTGGCGGCGCACACCTCCAGCCGCTCCTTCATGTTGAGGCCGCGCCCCTCGCCGCCCCTGAAACAATATCGAGTGAACGTCTGTGAGTGCAGAAGTAGTAAACTTGCAGTGACATGCATAACAGCTCTCAGTTTGGCGAGCAACTTGGTTGGCAGTCGTGATAAGTGCACCCCAGGCCGCCAGGGCCACGGAGCGTGAAACATGACAAAGGCATATGGCGCATCATTCAGAGAGTGCTTCAGAGAGATTACTTGAGAGCGTGTTCACCTGAGGCGGGGTCTGGCACCGAAGACAAAGGGATAATGGCGTTGCATCAATCACAGCTGCTTCAAAGGCATGTATTCTCACCTGAGGCGGGGCCCAGCGCTGGGCGCCTCGGCCTCGTCATCGCCGCTGCCGCCGTCGCGGTGCAGTGCCTCCCACTCCTCCCCCGTGTACGACCTCGACGTCGGCAGCCGCCAGATCTGCAGGCCAGGAGACAAAGGGGTTTCCCACCTTTTTCATTTATGCGGCTTACCTGTATGATGTGCTTGATGTCAACCGGCCGAGCACTAAACAGCACTGGAAGACAGACGTTCAAGTATGTCGCAGTCAGACATGCCAACGCACATCAGGTTGAAGTGGTCATTCCCAAGACAGCTTCACAATTTCATTGTTTGCCAGACCAGGCCAAAAGACAGCTTCACATCTTATGGGCTTACCGGGGTGCGACGGTGTCCCGCGGGGTTGTGCGCCAGCGCCTGCAGGAAGGCGCGCTTGCCGACGCGCGGCGGCGGGCCGCCGGCCCTGGCGGAACCACGCCCAGGCGGCGGCGGCAGCCCGAGGGTGCCGCATGCGCCCGCTGCCGGCGCGGCGCCGCCCTCGCCGGTCATGCCCGCCCAGGCGCGCCCCGTCTTGCGCGCCTGCTTGCAGATGACGCACAGGCAGCCCTCCCTGTGCGCATGCAGAGGAGCAGCCGATTCAGGTCTTGGAAAGGGCAGCAATGAAGCTATGCTGAGAGGCAGAGCACCGAAGATACGCAAAGCGGCACTGGAAAATCTGTAATCACAGACGAGTGTCGCCAACACAGAGGCAGGCAATCGCTGTGGATGCACCTGTGAGTCTGGCCGCTGGAGCGGTTGGTGGCGAAGCCGCCGCCGCCGGGGCGCCGGAAGCCGGCGCCCTGCCGCCGGCGCATGGCGGACAGCGCGGCTGAGGCCGCAGGGCCCTGCACGGTTTCAAAGCGGAAGCCCCTCAATCAGGGAGGCAGAATAACTTCGGATCGGATGCTGATGCAGCTGCACACCGGAATGCACCAAAGCTCGTGCTGCGGCACTGCAGCTCGCACCAAAGCGGCTGAGGCGGCAGCGTACCTTCTCGCCAGGCGGGCGGTCGGCCTTGGGCTGGTCGATGCCCTTCTCGATGAGCCACTCCGCCATGGTGCGCCCCGGCACGCCACCGCCCTTGTCCACACGCACGCTGGACTTCCACCTGCGCGGCGGAGATGGAGGCTCGACTCCGGATGCCCAGCATCCTCAGCTCTGTTCAAGGACTCGGAGACCACCCGCTGGTGGCGTGAAAGCATCAAGCGGAGGAAAATCTTCCGGCTTCCAAGCTGTGCTTGCAGTGTGGGGCGTCGCAGGTGCGGGTGCGGCCTGACTTCTTGCTGCAGCCCTGGCCGCCCTTGCGCATGGAGCACACGCATCTACTCCAAATGATTGAAGGTTGTGTGCAGATCTGGTCCATCTCAGGCAACAAACACACTTCTTGCTGGAGCCCTTGCCGCCCTCCCGCTCGAACTCGGTGGGCGACACCTCCCGCCCGTCGTGCAGCCGCACCACCATGCGCCGGGTGAGCAGCACGCCCGTCAGGGTGCCGCACACGATGCCCACCTGCGCCGGCACAGGACACGATGGCAAAGGTTTGACCTGTCTATTCATCTCTGTGCGACTATTAACACACACGCTCTGGCGACATTCTGTGACGACATTTCTGGACCACCGGGACAGAACGAATAGTGCAGCAGAATACCTCCATTCCACCAGTCGGGGAGTTGCTGAGTTGTAGGGTTTTAGGGCCGCACCTCCTCCGGTGGCGGCTCCTTTGCCTGCGCCAGGGCAGCGGGCGCGGCGGCCGTCGCACCGTCTGCAGACGGCGCGGCCGCAGCCTGCGCTGCCGCTGCGCCCTGCTGGGCAGTTGCCTGCGCGCCGGCCGCAACATCTGACGCCGCCACCCAGTGCAGGCGCTCCCCTGCAAGGTCCAGCCACTCCGACATGCCTGCAGATGCCGCACAGGTGGATGCATCGGCACCTGGGGCGATTGCAGTGTGGGGACAACGCTAGCGCTGCAGTGGCGCACTATATGCATGACTGGGGCTCAGGCCAGATAGCGCAGTGCACAGCTTTTCAGGAAAACCCGAAAGTTCATCAGCGTGAAGAAGGCCTGAACCAGGCGGGCGGCGCAGCTCGGCAGCGGAGCCAGACTATGGCACACAGGGGGAGAAGCTTCGTCATCTCTTCTGTCAATTCTTCTGTCATTCCCCGCTATGGCACGCACCGTCGTCGTAGTGGACCAGGTGCTTGGCGGGGGCGCCCTGCACGCCGTCATTGCACACGCCGACGGCGCCGTAGTAATACTGCCCGTCGTCGGGCCACCAGATGCCGACGCGCCAGCCCTCCGCGTCCGCCGGCATCGCGCCGCCGGCCATGTCTGTGTACCACAGGAATATGGATCGGCTGAGTTGAACATGTGATAGACATGTCTAGGCGAGGTACATTGTGCACTTTTGAAGCGGTCTCCACATGCTTGCGGTACCGCGGCTGGAGGGGCAGGAGCAGGCCTGCAGCACGCCTAAACCCGACGCCGTACTGCAGCCTCGCGTTCAGCTCGGAATAGTGAAGAGTGGCAAGCAGGCTAAGCATGGCGCAGACAAACGAGCGGAGCTTTGCGCTGAGCACAGGGCCCCACCGCCGCGGGGCTGCTGGGCGGCCGCCTGCAGCTGCGCCGCGCCGCCAGCAGCGGTGCCGCCGTCGCCGGCGTCTGCCGCGGGCATGGACGCCCACTGCAGGCGGCCCTCCCTCTGCTCCGCCGACAGGTCCAGCCACTCCTCCTACCACACAGGACAGCCGCCTTGGTCAGCAGCGATTCAGTCAGCAGACATTCAAGGGGGTTGTAGGGGAACTAATAGCGCTGTTCACGTCAGACCATCCAGCATCAAGAAGAAAGTGAAAACAGTGCTGATGCACAGAAAGCCGGCAGAAGACACGATGGGTCAAGGGGAAAGGGTTGGGCATGAGGAGCGTCAGATTCTCAGGGGCAGGTACCTCGCTGTCCAGGTGGTACACGACGCGGTGGGTGCCGGCGATGGGGTCGTGGTCTGCCACCTGTGTCATGCAGTTTTCAAGCGGGCAAGAAATGATGGCGGTCTCAGCCTGCAATATCTGTCATTGAGCCAGCTCATCTGTTAGAGACTGTGTGGCTGCCTGTGCACACGCAGTTCTGACATTGCTGACATCGCGACGGAAACGTGCAGAAGAAACAGGAGGTGTCAGGGAAAACGCAGCGGAAGTAGTATGGAAGAGTTGTCACCTGGGCGGAGTACCACTCCTGATCATCCGGAAACCACAGCCAGGCGACCGCGCCGCGTTGCGGTTGCCCTACCGGCGACTGCGCCGTGCCGCCGTCGGCGCCGCCGTCGCCGTCGCGCAACTCTGCCGTGCCGGGCTGCGGCTGCCGGGAGTGTCCTGCGCGACGTCCGTAAAGCTCTTGTGTTCTGCCCTCCAGCGGCCTTTTGACACACAGAAATCATTCTCTGGCGATAGCCCACTCATGAGGGGCGCTGTAGAGGAGACTTGCTAGCTGACCAAGCTCCGGCGGCAGGCAGCCACTTGCCTGTGCTTGCGACGCCTCTGGAAGGCGGGCGGGCATCCGCGTCCTGCCGCGCCTGCCGCAGCTTGTCCTCCAGCGTCTGCGGCGCCTGTGGCGCATCACCAGCTGGCTCGTCCACAAAGCCGCCAGGCGCGCCGCCGGCCGTGTCGTTTGCAGGCCTGCTGGCGTGGCCGTCGCGTTCGTCCACATCCATTGGCGCCGCCGCGGACTCGCCGCCGCTGCTGCCCGCCAACTTACTCCAAGGCTGCCGGCCGTCCTCGTGCTGCTGCTGATGCCGCTGCTGAGCACTGTGCAAGCCGTTGGGCTGCTGCTGCTGCTGCTGCGGCGGCGGCTGCGGCTGCGGTTCGGCTGGCTGCGGCGGCGAAGGTTGCTGCTCCACAGCCTGCCCCGCGTCCTCGTCACTGGAGTGCCCGAGTGCGTCGTCCAGATCGTAGCTGCTCAGCCTGCAGGGACACGCAGGGGCTCAGCTCGTCGGCAGCCTGTCAAGTCAGCTGAGTCGTGCCTGCACGCCGCCACATTTTGCAGGAAAGTGTAAACGACCACAGCAAAACATGGTTCGACGAATACTTCGGTGCTGACGGCCAGCAGAACACATGTACAATGCGCCCCTTCGGCCCTGCAGGAGGAAGACCAGCAGGCCGAACCACCAGGAAGGCTCAGTGTGAGAAAAAGTGATCGTGCCTAGAGCGCATGGGCAGCAGCAGCCGTGAGTCGGAGACCCCGGGGGAGCCCGGGTCCGACATGCCGGTCAGCTTGCGGTCCAGGATGCTGAGGGGGGCCCCCATTGGCCGCAAGTGGTCGCCGCTGCACCGCTCCGCGGCCGCCCGCGACAGCGCAATCGGGTCCGGCCGCCCGTCTGCAACGGTGAATAAATTCACAAACGTTCGTAGTGTTTCATTGCACATCGCCCCTGAAACAGCGGTTCTGTAGCTCTGCAACCCACCACCGGCTGGGCTTCACCGGCAGGAACCGCACCCCAGCAGGCGGGCTGTCATGGTCACCATGAGCGCCATCGCCACGTCAGCCTCCTTGTGCCAGCAAGTGCGGAGATAGGGGCTCACCCGAGCGCTCAGCGCCGCCGTCCAGCTGCCAGGGCGCGGCGTCCCCGCTGTCTCCGTGCGGGCTGCTGGGTCCCATCGCCCACAGCGCCTCCAGGAACCTGCACCAAGGTAATGGATGTGCTGTCATGTAACTTTAGGCGCTCAGGCAAGACCTTATTTGATGTTATTTGCACATCCATTGTGTAGTGCAGCACCCGATGGAGCACGATTTGGCCGTTCTGAATGCACGTATCAAACGTTCGAGCCAGTACTTCAGCAAGCCATTCCTCAGAAGCTAAGGTGCCTGCACACCGCCCTGCTGCTGGCCGTCTCGATGAGCAGCATTCTTCACGACTGTTTCCTTGTCGACGTTACGATACGAATGTTCAGAACATTGCTTGGCAGAAAACCCCAGTGCACAGAGTGCAATCAGCAAGACTCAGGGGCATGCCGTATGCGAGACTCGAAGCGCAGCAACCTGATGTGAAATGCCATGCAACAACTGCACGCTTTCCACTTGAACGAAGCCGGATTCGTGCAGTCTGGAGTGAATAGACTCTTGCATTTGAGTGTCTCATTGGTGGGCATGCAGCACCTGTTGCCGTCATCGTCGTTGGCTAGGCTGTGCCTGGCCGACCGCAGGCCAGACGCCTGCGGTCCGCCGGCAGCAGCCGCCGCCAGCCCGTTCAACGAGGCCGAGGACCCTGCAATGCAATTGTGGAAGGCTGTCATGACCTGCAGAGGAAGAAATTAATGATATAATCATTGCTGAGAAGGTGTAATGCAAATGTTAGCAGTGAACATGAATGTTGTAGTTAGCCCACCTGTGCGTCGCAGGTGTGCCACGAGCTCCTCGAGCGTCACGCCATTGGACGCGGCTGCGGCAGCAGCCGCCGCGAGCTCGGCCTTGCCGATGGACGGCTCAGCGGCGTCTGCGCTGTCGCCTGTGCGGTCTGAAGCAGCCGCCGCCGCGCCGGCCGTGCCGACGCCATTGGCCATCATGGCAGGCGATTGTGCTGCTTTGGCGTCTTCGGCGGCGCCCGGTGCATCTGCAGACGCAGCTGCACCGGACTGTGCAGCCGCAGGAGGCGTATCGGCATTTCGCTCCAGGGGGTCCTGCGGCGGCGGCAGCGCCTGCGGGTGGACCCGCTCGGCCTCCTGCTGCGCAGTCGGCGCCG
>JAABUM010001650.1_pt1 | contig 32355 bp, 20 predicted proteins | sample 5559161 | NCBI WGS metagenome assembly JAABUM01 (sample SAMN10711868, study PRJNA513369) | rock metagenome | isolation source: Antarctica rocks | place: Antarctica: Victoria Land, Siegfried Peak nord
TCAATTTCCAAACTTCGCCCGTTGTTCAGGCTTACGCTCAGGCCGATAAAAACGGCAAAGCCGATTTTCCGCTCAAAGATGTTCACGTCATCTGGTTCAGCAAAGCGGCGGGGCCATCGGTTATCACAGTTGATGCCCTGAGCGCCACGACAGAACTTGATCAGGCGCCTTCGGCCACGCTTCAAACGCAAGTCGGCGGCGGAGATGTGGGCGAGCCGGGCCAGCCGCTTTCGTCGCAACTGGTGATGACCAACTTCGGCGCGCAAGATGCGGCGCCGCGCGTTGATTTTTCGATTCAGCGCGATTCGCAGTTTTTCTCCCTCGCGCCTCCCGATCCGGTTTACGGCTCCGATCAGGCGCTGGGAGCCAAAAGTTGGACCGAACTGGAAGGCAAGAGAATCGAGGAAGGCTCGCTCACCGATGGCAAAAATTGGACGGGCATCCGTCCGTCCTTTAGCAAAGGTGGCGGCACCGAAGCGTTTCAGTTCGTTGATCTGGGACGCGCGCTGCCAATCTCTCGTTTGGCTTATGAGGCCAACGATGGCAACTGGGCGTGGAAAGTGGACGTGAGCGCGTCGCAGGACGGGCAGAATTATCAGCCCGTGCCCGAACTGCAAGGCGTGAACGTTCACAATCAGTGGGGGCCACAAGTGTTCCCCGACTTCAAACCGTTTTCGGCGCGCTTTGTCCGCTTGCGCTACCACAAGGACGGCGAAAAGGTCGGCGATGTCGCCATGTTCAATGGGCTGTCGATCTATGATGGCATCGCGGATGAAAGTCTGGATTTCCCCAAAGTTGGCGAGGTCGTCGGCACCGGTTCGTTGTCGCCGAAAATCCCGGCTCATGATTTCACGGGAGTGCCTTTAAAAAGCGATAAGGCGCTTTCGCCGGGCAATTATTTGCTCGCGGTGCGCGTCAAAGACGGTGCTCGGACGCAGCTAACCTATCGCCATTTTCTGGTGATGCCCGAACCTCTAAAGGCGATTTCGCCCGCTTCGCGCTTTGGCCTCAACACCAACAATTACCTGTTCGCGCCCTGGCACCGGCGGCTGGGCATCGGGTGGGTGCGCTTCGAGAACATGAAGTGGCCGATGGTTTCGCCCGCGCCCAACACGTTCAACTTTCTGGGCGCGGCGCCGTGGAATTTGAATCACGACCAGATCGTGAGCGGTTTCCAATCGCAGGGCATCAGCGTGTTGCCGTTTCTGTTTCAAACGCCGGAATACGCGACTTCGGCTCCGGCGAACGTGCAACGCAACCGCGACTCTTACCCGCCCAAAGACAACGCGCAGATGGCGGACTTCGTTTTTCAGACCGTCGCCCGCTACGGCTCGAAAAAGCACGCGGCTTCGGAACTGGAAACAGCCGACCAAAAATCGGGTTTGAACCAGATGAACACTTTTGAAATCTGGAACGAAGAGAACCTGACTGATCCAGGTTGGGGGCCGTGGGTCGGCACAACCGCGCAATATAACGCGATGTTTCGCGCCTCAGCCGAAGCGGTCAAGCGCGCCGATCCCACTGCGCGCGTTACCAATGGCGGCTTGGCGGGAATCGATATTGAAACGCTTAACACGCTGCTTTTACCTTACGCTGACGGCAAAAGGCCGCTCGATTTCATCGACGTGCTCAACGTGCACTTTTACAGTGGCCGCATCGCGCCCGAAGTTTCGACCAAAGACCCCAATGCCGACCGCAGCGGCAACGTCGGCGGCGAGCGCACTTACGAGCAGGATTTGGCGCGCCTCATCGCGTGGCGAGACAAGAACAAACCCGGACTTCCGATCTGGATGTCGGAAACCGGCTACGATTCGGCGGGGCCGTTTGGCACCGATGAACGCACTCAAGCTGCTCGTTTGCCGCGCGTCATCATGTTGACGCTTGCTTCGGGCGTGGACAAAGTCATCGTTTACCGTGATTCCGGTTCGACGCCCTCGATGCACGCCGCATCGGGCGTGGTGCGCGACGACGATTCGTTCAAGCCGTCCTGGTTCACCTACGCCACGCTGATTCGCCAACTTGATGGCGTGAAAACCGGCGCCATGCGCCTCCCGTATCCCGACCCGAACGTGCGCCTTTTCGCGTGGACGCGCGGCAAAGAAACCATTTTGACCGCTTGGACAATCGACAATCCGGCGATATTGAAGCTGCAACTGGGTCAAAGCACCGTCACCGACGCGTTTGGCCGGTCGCGCCAAACCAGAATCGCGGGTGATTTGCCGATCTCGATGTTTCCCGTTTACATCCGCAACATCGGCAATCCGGCGGCTGTTCAAACGCTGATGGCGCGCGCCAAACAAGAGGAGGTCGCCCGTAAAGCGCAAGAAGCGCGCCTCGCTAAAACGCGGGCTTACCTGTTCGATTTCGGAAGCAAAGATAAAGTCGGCACCATCGACATCGGCGACACGCGCTTGTTCACGCCGGTGCTCAGCACCGAGATTTACGACGAGGCCAAAGGTTACGGCTTTTTCCCGGGAAAAGCGGATCACGATGACACGCGGCACTGGATCAGCGATGCCCTCGAAACCGACTCGACGCGGATGTCGCCCGGCCAGAATTTTCGCTTCAAAGTCAAGCCGGGCCGCTATCAACTGCGACTCAACCTTCAGCCCCAAGGCGCCGCGCAGTTGTTCATCAAAGGCTTGGTGGGTGGCGACAAAACGATCCCCATCGAGCACGATGGCCCTGTCGTCACCCTGAACGTCGAGGCGAGCAACGAACCGATCAGCATCTCGAACGACGGTTTTGGCGACTTGTTCTGGCTGTCGATGGTCGAACAATCGGGCGCGGCTCCAGTTCAGGCGGCGCGTTAAGGTTCAAAATCGACGCGACGCAAGCGCGTTTTGGCCGGAGCATGTTTTCGCGTGGCGCCGTTTGATTCGCTGAGTGGAACAGGAGGCAGACGAACTCTCGTAGCCCGATTCAAAGGGTATCGAAGCCTTTTTTGTGAACGCGAAGCGTCAGCGAGTGCCTCCTCAGCGTGCCAAAGGCACATCCTCATACAGGAGGCGCCTCGCGCTGAGAACAAGGCACTCGCTGACGCTTCGCGTTCACAAAAAAGGCCTGGACACGTTCTCACGACCCAGATGACTTTGTCCAAGAATCACGTTCCCGCCAAAAATGGAAACGTTTTTCGCCCGAAGGGTGCACTTGGCACCTGAACGATTTGAACACCAACCCCAATTATGAATTCCCAATCGCTTTCTTTGTTGTCCGTCGCCGCATTTTGCTCCGGTTGCGCGGCACAAACTCCTTCTTTAGTGCAGATGCCCTCCACCACGCAAACATCAACAAGTGCACCTCAAGCGAAAGTCGCTCAAGCGCCCGCTCTTCAAACAGCGGCGCGCTCCCCGGCGTCCACCACAAAGTTCGACCTCAAGTGGTCGCCCGTTGCTGGCGAAGTGGCGCCAATAATTGAGGTTTGCCCGCTTCAATATGGCAAAACGTGGGCGTATTCGGTCGAGATAGACGACGGCCCCGCCTCCACGTTGTCGGTTGTGGCGCCGCTGTTGGAAGGGTTCAGCTTTTCCGATGCGCCGCCGGGAATGAGTGGCGGCAAAGCGCACCCGTTCGTGGGCGGAGCGGCGATTTATCTGGCGCGCTTTGATTCGGGCAACCCGACTCTGCTGAGCCGGAAAGACACCGCACTTTTGCGCGCGCGCGGCTGGGGAATGCTCAATCATTCCTACTGGCATTCGGGCAATCATTGGGACAAAACGCAGGCGAACACGCCGGAGCAGTTCCGGCGCGAGTTGTTTTGGAGCCAATGCTTGTGGCCTGATGTCGTCGGTGGCGGGCGCGCCGCGACGCATTTCGTGTATCCAAACGGGGATCCGGGTTATGGAAAATACCTGAGCGAATTTGGTTTGGCCAGCGCTTCGCGTGTGGGCGGTGCGTCGCCGCATCGCGCGGATGGAAGCGCTGTGTGGGGCGATTTAGATCGCAACTATCTCGATGAAGGCGTGTGGTCGCAGTCGAACAACGCGCTCGCGGGACTTTCCGAGTCGCCCAAAGCGGGCGACTTCACAATCGACTTCACGCATGGAATTGAGGCGCCAGGTTCAATCAATTACAAGCGTTGGCAAACGCGCTTGGAACACATCGCAGGGAAGTGGGGCGCCAAGGGTGAAGATTCGCTGTGGTGCGCGCCTACCGATGCGGTTGTGGATTACGCGCGCGCTGCCGCCGTTGCGCGCGTTTCGGCCAAAGTTGGGGGTGTTCACGTCGAACTGCCGCCCGATGTTCCCGGAAGCGCGCTCACGCTTCACCTGCGCGGACTCGACAAACGCGCCCATCTGGTTGCGCCTGTCGGCGGAGCTTTGTTCCGGCAGGGCGACCAAGCGTGGATCACCACGCCCGTTCTGGGGCAAGTTGGCGTCAAACCACCCGCCAAGTTGAAGTGCGTATGGCGTGGGCCGGTGGGCGATGTCACGCTCGATGCGCTGCATAAAATCGCGGGCGTGCGCGTGTTGCAACAAGGCGATGCCGGAACGCAGTGGAAGATGTCGATTCAAGTGGGAAGCGAGGGCGGCCCCCTAACCGAAATCGTGGCGCCCGACAAAGCCGTTTTAGGTCAAGGGTGGGGCACCTGGCAATTATTTCCAATTGTGCCCGACCGCCAAGCCATCACCGCGCAGTCCATTCACGCCACGCCCAACAAAGTGTTCGCCCAGATGGAAGTGTGGGTTTTGGACGAGTAGGGGCTTGAACCTCGAAGCAGAACCCGATGGTTTGCGAACAGACCTTGGCTTCAACAAGCCAAGTTTCCGTTTATCCCTTCTGCCCGGCGACTGAAGTCGCGGGCAGCCCACGGGGAAAACTTTAGACGGAAACCGTGAAGCTGGAAGTTCAGCCCATGCAGGCGGGCCTCGTTATGGGTTGCCCGCGACTCCAATCGCTGGGGCACGATAATGGTTTGTTTTTGTAGCCTGCACGACTTCTTTTAACCCAATCTTTAAAACCAAATTATGAAAACTCACCCGATTTCTTTATTGTCCTTTGCTGCCTTTTGTTCCGGTTGCGCGGCGCAAACGCCTCCTCTTGCGCCAACTGGAGCGGGCGCGCAAGCCTTGCCTTCGGTTCGAGCGGTCGCGCTTCAAGTGCCTCCGGCGACCGGGGAAGGGGCGGATCGCATCACGGTGCGGCCCGACATGGTGCTCAACGAGGCGGCTCACAATGATGCCTTTCAACTGTTCGATGAACCCAACGCGACGGCTCCCAAAACCTCGTGGAACGATGGTTATAACAAGCTGTATTACCCGTTGAGCGCATGGGTAGATTTGGGGCGCGAATATCAAATCAACCAGGTCGCGGTCTATGATTCCAACGGAACTGGCGATTTTCGCGTTGAGTCGGGCGTGCCGTTCAAGTGGCAACCGCTGTTTGCCGATCCTCTGACCAACTATCAACAGTGGAATCGCCACGCGGTCAACGTTCGCACGCGCTTTTTGCACTTCATCTTGCCTGAGCCGGGAACGGTTGTTCCCGAAGTCCAGATTTATGGCACACCCACCGCGTCCACAACACCAACGGTTGCTAAAGCGCTCATCGTCAAGCCACGCGCTTTGCCCACAATGGACGCCTTGATTGGCACCAACGCGTTCATCGACGATCCCGTTGACAAGATGGCGGCTGTGGGTTGGGTGCGCGAATACCACAACTGGTCGTGGGATTCGGGCGATGGCGCCGCGAGCGCGCCCGCCTTCCCCAACAACGTGGTTGCGTTTAGCCCGTCCGCTGGCGGCGGGGGCGGCTGGAATTTCGACGATTATTATCGCAAGCTCAAGGCAGCCGGAATCACGGTTTGCCCGGCGGTTCAAGGCAGCGTGTCGTGGTTAACCAAAGAGGAAAACGCTAAACCCGTTGACCCGAACGGCAACGCGGCTGATCCGGCGTCTTACAAAGCGCACGCCGACGAGATGTTCCAATTGGCCGCGCGCTATGGGAGCCGCAAAGTCGCCGATTCCAAGCTCAAACTCGCGCCGAACCAAGCGCGTTTGAGCGGGCTGAACTTGGTGCGTTACTACGAGAACGCCAACGAACCCGATGCCTCGTGGCACGGGCGAGAAGGTTACTCGACGCCTTTTGAAATCGCCGCGCGTTGCAGCGCCGACTACGACGGCAACCAGGGAAAAATGGGCGATTCGTTCGGCGTCAAAACCGCCGACCCAAACGCGCAAATGGTGATTGGCGGTCTGGCGGGCATGAATTTGAACACCATTCGCGCCATGAAAGCATGGGCCGACTGGAATCGCGGCGGCAGTTTTCCCGGCGACGCTCTCAACGTGCATCACTACTCGAACGATTCGGGACGCGGACAAGAAGGTTTAGGCAAAGTCGGTGTGGCGCCCGAAGCCGACGACCTCGAAGGCCGCCTGCACGAGCTGGTCGTTTATCGCAACCAGGAACTACCCACTAAAGAACTGTGGTTCACCGAGTTCGGCTACGACACGCATCCCACTTCGGTTCAGCGCGCGCCTGTTATTGGAACTGCCGACGCACAGGAAACGCAGGCGCGCTGGCTCGTGCGTTCCTACTTGGCAGCAGCAGCAGCAGGCGTAGACCGCGCCGCGCAATACATGTTGCGCGACGTGAACCCGACCGACGCGACCCAATTCTCGAACTCAGGTTTGGTCACCCAAAAGGGCGAATGGAAGCCCAAAACCTCGTGGTATTACACGGCGACACTCAAGAACCGCTTGACCGGAATGCGCTTCACCCGCGAAGTGCCCTCAGGCAACCCGAAAGTGCGCGTCTTGAAATTTGCAAGCGACGCCGGAAAAACCGCCTTCGTCGTCTGGTGCCCGACCAGCGACGACTCGCGCGTCGCTGGCTTCTCGCTTCCCATAGGAACCGTGCGCACCGCAACTCTCGTAACGCTCCAAAGCGGCCAGACGAGCGGCGTCGCCAAGCCCCTCACGGTTCAAAAGGGCGCCGTCTCGCTCGAAGCAAGCGAAAAACCGGCGATTGTTTTGGGGTTTTAAACGCGTTTCCTTGTGGGCGTATCTTTGAGTCTGCGCTTCCAAGTGATGCACTTCCTCTGAGACACCCTCTAAAATACGTTTCAAAGCAAAAAGAAAAGCGGGGCTTGCGCCCTCTTCCAATCAAGTGATGTGCGTTGATTGGGAGGCGATTTGATTTTCGCTTCTAACCCTTCTCCCTCTGTTTTGACGACTGCGAAAAGGTTGTCGTAGGTGCGGGCTACACTTTTCGCCTTCAATTATGACTTCCAACCCAACTGAAATGGCGCCGCAATTCGACCCGCATCCGGTCGAGTCGAAGTGGAGCACGCGCTGGCTCGAACTTGAAATCGGCAAGCCCCTTCGCGCGCCCGATGCGCATCACAAGCCGTTCGTGCTGACCATTCCGCCGCCCAACGTGACGGGCGTTTTGCATCTGGGACACGCTTTGCAACACTCGATTCACGACTGTTTACTGCGCTATCATCGCATGAAAGGCGACGCGGCGCTTTGTGTGCCGGGAACCGATCATGCTGGAATCGCCACGCAAATCAAGGTCGAACAGCAACTCGAACGCGAAGGGTTGAGCCGAAAAGAACTGGGCCGCGAAGCGTTTTTAGAACGCGTTTGGGATTGGAAAAACAAATATGGCGCGACCATCATCGAGCAAATGCACGCGCTCGGTTGTTCGTATGACTGGGGACGCGAACGCTTCACGATGGATGAAGGCTATGTCAAAGCTGTGCTTTCGGTGTTCAAATCGTGGTTTGACCGGGGGCTGATTTATCGCGGATACCGTTTGGGCAACTGGTCGAGCGGCGCGCAAACCATGATTTCCGATCAGGAAATCGAGCAACGAGAAACAACAGGTTCGCTCACCTACATTCGCTATCCCGTCGAAGGCAACGACGGTGAATTCGTCACCGTCGCCACGACGCGGCCCGAAACGATGCTCGGCGACACCGCCGTCGCGGTTCATCCAGACGATGCTCGCTATTCGCATCTACGCGGCAAAAACGTGGTTTTGCCCTTGATGAACCGCTCGATTCCCCTCGTGTTCGATGACTCGGTTGAGCGTGAATTTGGCACGGGTGCCGTCAAAATCACGCCCGCGCATGACCCCAACGATTACGAAATGGGCACGCGGCACGGCTTGTCGATGGTGACGGTCATCGGCTTCGATGACAAGATGACAAGCGAGGGCGGCGCTTATGCCGGAATGGACAAGGGCGAAGCGCGCCGCCAAATCGTCGGCGATTTGAAGGCGCTGGGTTTGATTGAGAAGGTCGAGCCGATCACCCATTCCGTGCCGCACTGCGCGCGAACCGGAGTTGTCATCGAACCGCTACTCAGCGAACAGTGGTTTGTGGACATGAAAGAACTCGCGCGGCCCGTTGCCGATGCGATCAAGATGAACCGCGTGCGCTACCACGCGCCGCGTTTCGGGCAAACGAGTCTGGAATGGCTGGACAACATCCGCGATTGGTGCATTTCGCGCCAACTGTGGTGGGGCCATCGCCTCCCGATTTTCTACGGGCCAAACGGCGAAGTCGAATGCTCAATCGAACCCATCGAGCGCGAGGGTTGGCACCAAGACGAAGATGTGCTCGACACCTGGTTTTCAAGCGCGCTGTGGCCTTTCGCCGTGCTCGGTTGGCCCGATGAGTTGGAGCGCGAATGGTATCCGACTTCGGTTCTCATCACGGGCCGCGACATCCTGAATTTGTGGGTGTCGCGCATGATTTTAACGAGCCTCGATTATGTCAAGGCGCCCGAATCGAAAACTGGCGAAGTGCCCTTTCACGATGTTCTGGTTCACCCCACGATTCAAGACACCTTTGGTCAACGGATGAGCAAGTCTCTGGGAACGGGCATTGATCCGCTCGAACTGATCTCGATTTACGGCGCCGATGCGACGCGCTACGGCTTGCTTCAACTCGCGGGCGGCGCGCAGGACACGCGCTTTCTCGACGGCGCGATGAGCAAAATGGGCGAAGTCGCCGTGCGCCGATTCATCCGTGAGCATCGCGGCGAGGCTTTGCCGCTCCAATGGAGCGACACCGACGGCAAAGCCACCGAGCGTTTCCCGCAAATGCAAGCGGCGCGCAACTTTGCCAACAAAATCTGGAACGCCTCCCGTCTGGTTCTGAGCGCCAACCCAACGCCTTGGAACGGCCAGGTGCCCGACGATGCGGGCGCTCATTGGATCGAATCGCGCCTCAACGGAACGATCAAAGAGGTGACGCGCGCGCTGGAATCCTATGAATTTGATTCGGCGGCAAGCGCGCTTTACGCTTTCGTCTGGGGCGATTTTTGCGACTGGTTTTTGGAACTGTCCAAGCCTAAAATGCGCCCTCACTCCAACCCACTCCCACAAGCGGGAAAGGGAGAAGTGCGTCTTCCCGACGCCGATTACATCGCGTTCATGGGTCACGTTTTAGATTCGTCGCTGCGACTGTTGCATCCGTTTATGCCGTTTCTAAGCGAGGAAATCTGGGCGCGCCTACCGCACCGCGACGACCAAAGCACAGCTTTAGCGCTGTCGGGTTGGCCGCTCGCGGGCGAGACGAACGCGGGAATCGACGCCGATTTCACGTTGTTGCAAGACACGATTCGCGCCGCGCGCAACTTGCGCGCGGGCGCGGGAATCGCGCCCTCGAAACCCGTCGCGTTGCAGTTGTTTCCTTCAACGCCGCGTGCGTTCAACGTGTTGAGGAACGGCGAGGCGATTTTGCGTCAGTTGGCCAACCTCGAATCGGTTGCGTTGGGTGGCGAGCGTTCACCCAACGCAACGTCGCTGTTGGCGGGCGAAGTCGAAGTCGTTTTGCCGCTCGAAGGCTTGATCGACCTCGATAAAGAGCGCGCCAAACTTGAAAAGCAACTCGAAGGCGCACAAAAAGACTTGGACAAAGTGGGCGGCAAGTTGTCGAATCCCAATTTCGCAGCGAACGCGCCCGCCGAAGTCGTGGCCAAAGATCGGGCGCGCGTGGCCGAACTGCACGGGCAAATCGAAACGCTGTCGGCGCGGTTGAAAGCTTTATGAAGGTTCAACTCCTGATTTTAGTGCACGCTTTTGAAACCGATTTCGGCGGCGTGGTATCCAACACGCGCTTTCTGGAATGGTTCGAGCGCGGGCGTTATGCTCTGCTCCACGAAGCCGGTTTGCCCGTCGAAGAAACGTGGTCGAGTGAAGGCGTGATGGCCATTGTGCGCCGAGTCGAAGTCGATTATTTGAGCTTCGCGCGGCACGAAGACCAGTTGGTTTTGACGACGCGCGTCGGAGATTGGAAAGGCGCGAGCGCGTCGGTTGAACATGAGATCGTTCGTCCTAAAGATGGCGTTGTCATCGCGCGGGCGACACAAACCATCGCGTTTTTGAACCGCTCGTGGAAGCCGACGCGCGTGCCGCGTTCGTATCGGGAAAGATTGGGTGGATTATGAACAGAGATCGCAATGAGAACGCGAACCGCCAGCGAGTGCCTTTGTCAGAGCGCGAAGCGCTGCGTTCCAACGATGTGCCTGCGGCACGCCGGATGAGGCACTCGCTGACGGTTCGCGTTCTCGTGGTTCCACTTGTGCTTGCGTGTTCCGGCTGTAATCGTTCCTCCACTCAACCTGTCGCCGCGAGCGACAACTCCGTCACGCTGTATTGTTCGGTTGATCAAGAGTTCGCCCGCCCGCTCATCCAGCGACTGGAGCAAAAAACCGGGCTGCGCATCGCCGTTCTTTACGACACCGAATCGACTAAAACCGCAGGCCTGGCCAATCGCATTCGCGCCGAGCGCAATCGCCCGCGCTGCGATGTGTATTGGGCCTCGGCGCTTTTGCAAACGCTGTTGCTGAGCGACGACCACTTGCTGCAAGCGTATGATTCGCCTGCGCGCGCCGATTTGCCCGCGCGATTTCGCGGCAAAGATTGGACGGGAGTAGGCGTTCGCGGGCGATTGATGCTGGCTTCAAAAGCGCGTGCGGATACCGATTTGAAGTTCGTTCCGTCTTCATCAAGCGCGCCCTTTGCGCTGTCCAACCCGGCCTTTGGCACCGCCAGCGATTGGGCGACGGCTTATGCCACGCGAAATAGTGACGCGGGCGCGCTCAATTTTTTTCGGCAACTCAAAGCCAAAGGCGCACGCGTGTTGCCTGGTAACGGCGATGTCGCGCGCGAAGTCGCCGAGGGCAACCTGTCGTTTGGTTGGGCCGACACCGACGATTACCTCAACCAGAAACGCGAAAAGAAAGCGATTTTTCTGGCGCGCCCGGTCAAAGACAACGTGCTCGTTCCAGGCGCCGCCTCGCTCGTGGCGGGCGCACCGCATCCCGAAAACGCGAGGAGGTTGATCGAGGCGCTTGTGTCCCGCGACGGCGAAGCGGCTTTAGTGGCCCAAATGCCCGGTGTCTTTTCGCTGCGCGGCGTGAATCAAAAACCGAACTGGCGTTCGGGCGGCGAGGATTTCTCGTTTTTGGCGAGCGCGCCCGCCGATGATTACGCCAAATGGCCCGCTTCGTGGAAGCGCATCCGCGAACCGCTCGCGCAGATTTTGACGCCGTGAAAACAAACGGCCTACAACTTCAGCCCTGAACGGCGCCGAGGAGTTGACCGACGATGACGCCGTGAAAACAAACGGCCTGTAACTTCAACCGAGTTGCAGGCCGTTCGTTTTTGCGCTGGCTGTCTCGGGCGCCAAAATGTTTTCCGAAATTGAAGTTATACCTACGCGCCCGTTTCTTCATCCCCGGCATCGCCCACGATTTGCGCCTTCCCGAAGTCGAAACTCGATTCCTGGTGGAAGTGCTTTGCTGGTGGGGCATCGTGAGGCGCACAGTTCAACCGCCTCGCACGACGCCACTGCGACAAAAACTTCTGTTGCCTCGATTTCAGGATGCGCCACAAAGCGCTGTTTCAAGAGGCCCTGTTCAAGGCGCCGCCTGCGCCTTGAGCGTGAGCGCGTTGATGACCTGCACTTCGCGCGGCCTCGTCGGGTTGACCGGATCCAAACCCGATGGCGTGTTCACCAATTCGCCGCCCACAACCAATTGAGTGGACGAGCCGCCATCGAGATTCATCGCTTCCACAGCGCCCAGTTGCCCCAACAACTGCGCTGCTTCGGGAAGTGTCAGCCCAACCGAAGATGCTGAACGACCATCGGCAACAAGGAGCAGCCAGTTGCGCTCGGAGTCCCAACCCATGCTTGTTCGCGGCCCGCGCGCGAGAACGTCGGGGCGAAATTCTTCTTCGATTTCGGTGGTTTTGATTCGCCCGTTTTGGATCAAGCGCGGCCCCGCGCCAAGAATGTTGGCAAAGCCATTCCAATCGGGCGAGGTCTGAACCGAATACGAAAAACGCGGTGGCCTGGTCGCGTCGAGACCGCTGGCGGCCTGGCCACGCGCGATAACAACAAAACGAGCCGCTTGCAAATCCACATCGCCCGTCGTTTGAACCGTCACAGCAGAAGAAACCATGCTGTTTATTGCGGAAGTGCCGGTTGCGGAAGTGCCGGTTGCGAAAGTGCCGGTTGCGGAAGTGCCGGTTGGCGGAATGATGAGCGCGATTTCGCCTGTGCGCAAGGGGTATTTGCGGGCAAACATCGGGGTGAGAACTGCGAAGCCGTCGATGATTTCTGCTCGTGTTCCAGGCAAGGCGAAGCCGTTGAGCGCGGCGCTTTGGAGCTGAACCCGGCCATCGGGGGTTTCGATTCGCAGTTGACACACGCCTGACAGCGGCCCGATTTGCGCGTCAGTTGCGCTGTTCCAGCCCAATGCTGTGCGGCTTTTCCAAGGCAATCGCTGCCAGGTGCCGCCCACTTTGACGGCGCCCACTGCTGCGCCACCATACGCGAAAAACCCGCCGTTGACCGCAACGAGCGCCCCACTTTGCGCGGCCAGAGCGCGCACTGTGCGCTTTTTCTGGACGTTGCTCGAATCGGGAATTTCCAAACCCAAGCGAAAGACATCGGGCTTCGCTTTAACGAGCCAATAACGGAGCGGGCCTTGCGGCGTTTGCGCTATAACCGAGCGAAGCGTCAAACCGGGCGCGATTTCGCGGGTCGTGTCGCTTTCGGGGGTTTGCGAGCGAGACAGCAAGGCCGAGCCGCCCAGAAACGCGACGCCCGCCAGCGCGCCGATGAGGAACAGCGAACGACGACGCGCCCGCGAATTGTGTCGCATGATCCAAGTTTTGCGCACCTCAAACGCGCGCGTCCGCCGCCCGCTCTCAAACGTTAACTGTTGCGATGCAACCGAGCGACCGCGACCCGTTCGCGCCCGACCTCCCGTCTTTTGTCCCCGCGCCCATTGCGGGCGAAACCGCGTCACCAACTCCAGGTGAAACCGAGCAGCCAGTGTCCGGCGAAACCCCACCGTCCCCTCCTACGAATCAACCGCAAGACGCCTCTTCACCAGTAGCTTCATCTCCCGCGCCAGTTGCTCCCGCGTTACCGCCCCTGCCCGTGTTTGAACCTGCGCTGGCGCCTTCTGTGTCGGCGCCGCAAGGGTTTGCCACCGCGCCAGAAGGCGCGTCCGCGCCGCCGATTTACCGGCCCGCTTTCGAGGCGCCACCTCTTCCACCAGTTGTGCCGTTGCCCGCACTCCCCAGCGAAATCGTTCATCGCATCCCGCGTTGGCGGTGGATGATGTCGCTCTTGCTCATCGGGTTTTATCCGGCGCTTCTGTCGCTCCTGGGCCACGTTTTGTCTTGGCGCGCCAAGGGTAAAGGCGGCTCGGCGCTCCCTTCATCGACGCGTGGTTTGGTGCTTTACGTGAGCCTCGACCTGGCGATTTTCGGTCTGTTCTGGTTGCTCGGCTGGGCCTTTTCGCGCGCCACTAAAGACGAGTTGCTCCTGCGCTGGCGCGACGGATGGAAACCCATCATCCAGGGCTTTGGTTATGCGCTGGGCCTTCGGTTGGCGATCATGGTCGGCTTCATCTTCCTCTTGATCGTTGCGGGTATTGTCTTGTCCCTCGCGGGCACCGACCCACAATCGTTCGCTCATCTCATCCAAAAAAACCAGCCCAAAACCGACGCGCTCTTTCCTAAAGGCGCGTTATCCAACCCGCTCTACTTGTTGCTTTCGACCACGTTTTTGTCCTTTGTCGCGGCGGGCCTGCGCGAAGAACTTTGGCGAAGCGCGTGTTTGGCGGCGCTTCGCCACCTGCTGCCCGACTCGTGGCAAGACCGCGCGCGGTGGATCGGCGCCATCGTTTTGTCTTCGGTCATCTTCGGCCTGGGCCACGTCTATCAAGGCTCTGTCGGTGCTGTTCTCGCCGGTTTCATCGGTGCGGGACTGGGCGTCTTGACGTGGCGCAACCGTTCGATCTGGCCTTCGGTCTGGGCGCACGGCTTTTTCGACGCGACCTCATTTTTGCTGGCGGCGGCAGTTGCAGGCCACAAAATCCCAGTTCCCCCAGCGTGGTTTGGTTTTTGACGATGAAGTGTTTTCTGGTGGCGCGCGGCGAAGTCGTTGGCGAGATGGAGCCAAGGGCATTCGATGAAGGTATGGGTGTTGTGACTGGTTGGTTTCAGTCCAACAGCCACTACCTCGCAATTCAGTCGATAGTGCGGGAGAAGTATTTGGGGCAAGTGACCTCGCTAATACAAGAACTGGAACTGCGTGCTCGAACCGAAGATGGCGAACAACTCGAACCGCTTAGTGGGCTTCGATTATTTGATTACTCGCTTGAACTCGAAGAAGACGCGCTCGAACTCGATATCGTAGGTTTGCCGCGAGAACAATTTCTGCGCTTCTGGCGAGATGCTCACCCGGATGAAGCATGAAAAAGCGCCCGCAACTGGGAAGTTGCGGGCGCTTTTAATTTGGAACTCGAATCGAATTAAGCGACGGGTTCGGTTTCTTCCACGTTCGCAACGGGTGCTGCGACCGGTTCGCTGGGGCTGCCGACTTTGACGCGCACCGTTTTGGTCACGTCGCGGTGCAAGCGGAGCGGCACTTCGTAAAAGCCTTCGGCGCGAATCGGGTCTTGCAGCAAAACCGCGCGGCGTTCGACTTCGACGCCGTATTGCTTTTGCAATTGTTCGGCGATGTTGGCGGCGGTGATGGCGCCATACAAACGCCCGCCTTCGCCGACGTGGGCATCAGCGAACTCCACGGTGTCGCCGATTTTGGAACTGAGCTCTTCGGCTCCGGTTTTGAGTTTGGCCTGGCGACGATCCTCGACCTGCTTCATGTTGTCGAGCGAAGCCATCGCGCTTTTGGTGGCGCTCATGGCCATCGAGCGCGGAAACAAGAAGTTGCGGGCAAAGCCATCGGCCACGGTCACAACGTCCATCGCGTGACCCAATTTTTCGACATCCTGCGTTAATATAACTTTCATTTTTAGAATTCTCCCCGTTTTCAACGGTTGATTGAAATTTGGCCCTCCTATTTTATCAACTTGAGCTACTGGCGGTCAAAAAAGGGCTTTCAATCGAGAACACGTTTGGCAGCGAGTGCCTCGTCCACGGTGCTGATGCTGTGGCTTTGAACGTCCGTAAAACGGATGTGGCAGGCCCTGTCCCTTTAAAAGCTCGACTCTTTTGTGAAACGCGCCTCAATCGTCCATCCACTCGCGCAGTTCGCGGAACAGTCGCGCCAGATGAGGCGGATGATAATGCGCGTTCAGCCCGCTTGGATTGGGCAAAACCCAAACGCGCGTGTCGCCGATGGTTTGCTCTTGCAAACCTAATGTCGCTTTGGGCGCCTTGAACGCCACGCGATAGGCGCCGATGCCCAGCACCGCCAGAACTTGCGGGCGCAACTTCTCTATTTTTGCGCGCAGTTGTTGGCCGCCGCCCTCAAATTCTTCGGCTGAAACTTCTGCCGCCGCCACGCTCGACCTCGCCACGACGTTGGTGATGCCTAAACCGAGCGTCAACAGTTCGCGGTCTTGCGTTGGCGAAAACCTCGTCGGCGTCCAACCGCTTGCATGAAGTGCTGGCCAAAACCGGTTGCCGGGCCGCGCGAAGTGATGGCCAACGACCACCGAATACACGCTGGGATTGATGCCGCAAAAGACGACTTTCAAGTTCGGCGCGAGGATGTCGGGCATCGTCTGGTTCTTGGCTTCGTGCAGTTCTTGAAGTGTCGGGCGCGGCGGCTTGGGATTCACTTCCTCAGTTTGGTGGGCGTCACTTTGCCAGGCGTCGCTTGGGCGGGCGTTGCGTTGGTCGCGGGCAAAACGCCTGTCAAAGCGCCAGGAATGACACCTTGTGGATAGGCTTTCATCTTGAGGGCTGGACTGCCTGCGGGCACGCGAAAATCGCGCGTCGGGTAGTCGGCGAAGGCAAACGGCGCAACGAGGCTGCCCTGTTCCAGACCGAGTTGGGCGCGCACTTTTTGAAGGGCGTCCGGGCCGTCGAAGAGTTCGTGGCGGCGCCACAAAGTTCCCCAATGGAACACGGTGCCCGAATCGCCGGGATCGTAAAGGTTGTTGCTGAAGCGGATATTCATCTTTTCCAAACTCAAACCCTTCGGGCCACCGCCCGCTTCATCGGCCTGAACCTGGCGCATCATGTCGGCCTCGGTTGCGTAATCGGCTTTTTCGCGGCCCCCGAATTGTTGCAAAGCGCGGGGCCAGTGCCGCTCGTCGTAAACGTCGAACCAGCCCCACACGCCCGCGTCGCGGTTGAGCGCGAAGGTGTTATTGCGCACCGTTTCATCTGAGTCCCACACCCACTCTTCTTTGGCTCCGGCGGGCGCGTCGATGCGCGGCGTGGTGCGGCTGAATTCGCGGAACTGAAAGCCTTCTTTGTTGCCGATGAACAGGTTGCGCTCGACCACGCAACCGGAACTGCTCGACACCGCGAGGCCGCCATCAAATCCCCACATCCCCGTTCCAGCCAGGCCGTTGCCCGCGAAGATGTTGTCGTGCGCGTGCAAACCGTAAGAAATTTCATACGCCATTCCCGCGTCCTCGTTATCAGCGAACAAGCAGTGGTTCACGTCGGCGTTTTCGTTGCCGATGTCGAACCAAACGCCCAATCCGCGATTGTTTGAAAACTGCGAGTTCTCGATGACGACATCGCGCGAGTAGGTGATTTTGTTGCCGCCCGCTTCAAAACCCCGATCGAAGTTTTTAACATTGTTGTTTTGCGTCAGGCAAGCGGCAAAGTGCAAACGATGCGCGCGGTCGGTGCGCCAGCCGAGTTGCCCGTTGTCTCGAAACGTGCAGCTTTTGACTTCGATGTCGGGCGCATCGAACGCGGCGCCCAGCGAGTTGGCGCGTTCAAAAACACAATCCGAAACCGCGTCGTGCGCGCCCGCAAAGCGCGTCATGCCCTGTTGCGCGGCGTCCGAGGCATAGCGAAAACACAGGCCGCGCGTTTGAACCCACGCGCCTTTCACTTCCCAGATGCGCGCGCGCGTCGCGGCCTCGATGTGTGCTGAATTGATGTCTTTGGCGTTATTCGTCGTTTGAAGGTAAAGCCGTTTGTTTTGGGTGTCGGCGAAGAAAGTGCCGCGCGCCAATTTTTCGCGCGCTAACACTTGTTGCACCAAATACCCGTTGGAAATGACCTGTTCGCCGCGCCCGATGACGAGATGGTAATCGTCGTCGGGATGCACCATCGTTTTGTTCCACGGCACGAAATTGTGATCCCACTCGGTCGAAAACACGTTGTCGTTGCCCGTGTTTTCCTCTTTGCGCCAGTTGCCCAAAACATCGGCGCCCGACACCAGCACGTTCGCGCCTGGCGCGGCCTCAAAGCGAATCGGCGCAGACGCGGTTCCGCTCGTCTCGACGGAAACCGCCTCGCGGTAGACGCCGGAATGAATCAACACGCGGTCGCCCGGCGCCACCCGCTTGGCGGCTTCACCGATGGTGCGAAATTGCAGTTCGGTTGCAACCGACGACAGCGGAAGTGGCGCAACGTGAAACGTCGCGGCGCGCGCCAACGAGGGCGACAAAAGAACGAGCGAAAGGCAAAGCGTGCGGTTCATCGGGTGCTTTAGAGGCGCCCCGAACCGCGTTGAGGCGCGTCAAACGGCGCGCGGTTGCGTTTTCATACGAGCGAAGCGTTGCGTTTGGAGCGGCGGCGCACAAACCACAACAGCCCGCCAATGAGTAGGGTTGGCACGCCGAACACGATCAACTTCAACAATAGCAACGAGTTGTTGATGAGTCTTTGCGTGTTTTGACGATCATTGAACCACGCCACATCGAGTGAAGGCGGCGCGCCTGGGTCGTTCCAACCGCCCCAGAAGTCGGTGTTTGTGTCGGGATGTTTGTTGTCTGCGAAGCGGGCGTTCATCCAACTCGTGCGGCTCGCGTTCCAGGAGGCGGCTTCAGCGCGCATCTTTGGGTAAAAGGCATCGAGCGTTTTGGTGTTGGTGTCGTTGAGGCCAAATTCGCGCGTATCGCGTAGCCAAAACTCGACCATCGGCAAAATAGAGCCGGGTAAAAGCGATTTGGCGCCGCTTCCGAGCAGTTCCTGACTTCGATGGCGCGCGAGATAGGAAAGCGCAATCGTTGGCCGCGCTTCCAGTGCCGTTGCGAGCGCATCGAACACATCAGGGCTTTGCCACGCCGCGCCTAATACGATCAACCCCGAAAGTCCTTGCGCCGCTTCTTTGCGCGCATTTTGAAGCGGCGCGCGCGAAGTATCGTAGCCAGAGTCGTATTGGAACCGTTGCGCCAAAAAGTTGGCCAGCGTGTCGCTCGTCTTGATCGTTTTGCTCGCCACAACCCAATCCATCACCGCGAGTTGATACTTTTCCCGCCCGAAATGCGCGTTGGGCTTGATTTTGAGCGCCCTTTGAATTTCATCACGCGCCCGCTTCATCTCGCCGATTCATGAGGCGTTGGCGCCCGATTTCAAAAAGCGATGGGCGCGAAACGTCCCGTCGCTAGCAAAAAAACGATACCAGGCTTCTTTCAGCGCTTTGTCGCGGGCGTTAAACGCGGGCAAAAGCGCCCGCTTTTGCGCCATGACTTCCAGTGCGGCTTCGTCGTCGCCGAGTTTGTCCAAAGACACTGCCAAGTCATCATACAAAGCGAAGTCGCGCGGTTTCGACTTCAACTCGTGGCGCACGCGCGTAGCGCGCATTTGATAAAAGCGCGGCGGGTTGCGCTCGAATCTTCCCGAAATCACGCGCAGTGCGTCGGGAAAGCGATTGTTTTGAACGGCGAGGGCGTCAGAGTCGCGGTCGTTGAGACAGGCGCGCGAACTCAGTGGAAACGAGACGAGCAGGGCCAACACGAAAAAACGGTTCATCGAAAACTTCCGGGAAAAAAGCGAGCACGATTTGATCGTGCTCGCTTTTCATCTTCCTTGTTTCGATTGGGTTTGTGGGCCACCTGAGTGCTTGATCAAGCGCCCTTGAGTTCAGTTTCGTTCAGGGCGCGCCGGTGCGGTTGAACAGTTCGTTGGTCGCCATGTCGCCGTCGCGGTCGATGTCGCCGAGATTGTAAGAGCGCAGTTCATCGGCGGAGTAGGCGCCAAAGCCAACGCTGCCAGTGCGATACATCGGTTTCATCGCTTTGACATGACCATCGGCCCACAAGACGTTGCCCGTTTCGTTGTGGCGGGCCGCGAACGTCGGGTAGTTGCTCGAAGGCTTGCTCAAAAACGTGTTGGCTTCAAAAACCGCAGGAGAAATGGTCGCAAAAGTTGTCGAGTCGTAGTTGCGCAGGCGAGCCGAATCGGCGAAAACAACGGTTTCGGCGGGCGCGGAAATCTCGGACAAACCGACAGGTTTTGGAACTTCCGCGTAACTGGGCGGCGGATAATCCGAGGGAGCGAGAAAATCGTTGTTGTAGGCGTAGCCGGTGAAGCCCATGTTGGTGCTGCGCTCCGAGGGAAACGAGGGACACGCCTGCACCTGCGTGTTCTTCATGTAAGGCTGAAGCAAGCCGATGCGCGTGTTGGGCACGCCGCTTTCCATGCGGCCCCACCAATAAATCGTTCCGCCCGCATCGGGAACCGAGTTGCGCATGATTTTTTCGTCGTAGTCCTGCGAGTATTGGAGCCACGCCAGGCCGATTTGCTTTAAATTCGACTGGCAGGAAGTGCGGCGCGCGTTTTCTCTGGCGCGGGCGAAAACGGGAAACAGAATCGCCGCTAAAATAGCGATGATGGCGATGACCACAAGAAGCTCTATGAGCGTAAATGCGGTTCGCGTGGGGCGCAAACGAGGTGTGCTGTGTGTTGACATTGTTGCTCTTGGAGCCGTCGCGCGCGGCTCAGGGCAAGTCACAACATCGAATTGAGGAAACGGGAAAACACGCCGGGGAATGACCAGAACCAGTCGCTGAAGCGCCGCGAAATCAGGGCGCTGGCAAACGGGGAGTTGGCTGCGGAGTCGTCTTCCCTTTTCGCTCGAAGGGATGGTGTGACGGCCTCTAGGTTGGTAATCGGACTCAGGCCCACGCGCGAAAAACGCGAATTGGGCCAACACCGTTGCGGGACAGCGCCGGACTTGCACCGGACTTCCCCAAACCAGAGGGCGCGATATGAAATTGGCAACGGGAATTGTAAGTGCTTGTCTGGCGTTTGGTCAAGACCTCTGCGCGTATAAGTGAAAACCGCAAAACCTCGCGCCCCCAAGTTCGTCTGGACGCGGCGCTGTTAAAATCATTGACAGTTTTCCGATTCGATGTTCCGTTTCCTGGCCCACTTCGCGCGTCTCAAACGCGGTGACGCTTCGCTTTTTTTGGTGGCGGCGTTGCTCGCGTTGTGGGCGATGCCGCTCGCGGGTCAAAGCGCAATCGCTTCTTCGAGCCATTCCTACGAAGCGGTCTTGCTGCTGCTTTCCGCTGAAGCGGGCGCGCCGCAAACGCTGCATCTGGGCGCGGTTGCGCCACTCGAAGCGCAATCCAAATCGAACGACGAAACGCCTTTGCTTTCCCAAGCTACCGCTCATTGCGGCGCGTTTCGCCCGTCCTCTTCTCCTTTGACTCCTCCCGCAATTTGCGCGCGCCGAACCCATGATTTATCGGCGACGGTCATCGCGCGTTTGTCGGGCGTGCAAACCCAGGTTCGTTTGAATTGAACCGCGCAGGAACGCCATTCAGGGCGTCTTCCTCCGCACATCATTCAACCCGACCATCGCCGAAAAAGACGCCATGCATGAATGGCGTTTCTACGGTGGTTTGCCAAACATAATTATGTCACTTTTGCAAAAGTTATTCGGATCGAAATCCGATATTTCCGGCTCGTCTCAAGAAGCCGAAGGCGTTTTGGGCGTTGTTTCCAAGCTGTTCGATAAAAACGAAAAAGAAGTTGCCAAACTTCGCCCGGTCGTTGACCAAATCAACGTGCTCGCCGACGAAGTCAAAGCGCTGTCCGATGAAGAACTCAAAGCGCGCTCGCTCGCTTTGCGCGAACGCTTTCAAATCGAAGTCACGGCTCGCTTAGAAAAAAGCGGCCTCGAATGGCTCGACCTCGATTCGCAGTTTTCCTGGACGGACGGCTACGTTCGTTCGCGTTTGGCGAACGAAAAAGAAGTTCTCGAATTGGTTTTGCCCGAAGCCTTTGCGCTGTGCCGTGAGGCGGGCGACCGCACCATCGGCCTTCGTCACTTCGACGTTCAGTTGATCGGCGGCATGGTGCTCCACGGCGGCAAAATCGCCGAAATGCGCACCGGCGAAGGCAAAACGCTCGTCGCAACGTTGCCCGCTTATCTCAATGCTTTGACGGGACGCGGCGTTCACGTTGTAACCGTCAACGATTATCTGGCTGAGCGCGATGCGAACTGGATGCGGCCCATTTACGAATTTTTGGGGCTTTCCGTGGCGTTTTTGCAAAACGACCTGGACGCGCAGGATCGTCAGGTCTGTTACAATTCCGATATTTTGTATGGCACGAACTCGGAGTTCGGCTTCGATTACCTGCGTGACAACATGGCGCGTTCGCCGGAAGATATGGTGCAAAAGCCGCTGTCTTTCGCCATTATCGACGAGGTGGACAACATCCTCATTGACGAGGCGCGAACGCCGCTCATCATCTCGGCTCAGGTCGCCAAAACCGACCGCGCGCTCCGGCGCCAGGGCATGAGCAAAACGTGCGATGGTGTGGCGAACATTTTGATGCCCGCTATTTCCGACCGCGAAGTCGAGACTTTTATCGACGAGCATTCGACCAAATCGAAGGTGGACATCGCGGGGCTGACCGACGGCATTTTGGCGCGCGGCGCGTTCACGCAGGCGACAGATTATCTGATTTCGGCCTATTTGCAATCGGAAGAAAGCGCGCGCTTGTCGAGCGCCGCGCGCTTGCTCGATGCGTCCGATGAACTTTCGAGCGACAAATTGATCGCGCCAGAAGGCAAAACGAAGTTGGACGAAATGGCGCTTCGTTCGGTGGAAGCGACGCGGCTCAACGGAGCGTGGCGCGAAGAGATTCAGCGACTGCTCGCGCCTTTTGAAACGGCGTGGATGGACGCGCAAGATTCCGAGTGGAACGCCGCGCTGTTGGCGCACGATTTGACTTTGCCCGAAGATGCGGCCATCGATCTGGAAGAGCAAATCACCGATTCCGACGACAAAGCGCGCACGGTTGCGCTGCTAATTGCCGATGAGATGAGCAACCGCAACCTCATCGATTCCGAGTCGGTTGAGGCCGTTGCCCTCGCGCTGCAAAACGGGCATGATGCCCTGGTTTTAGCATCTCTCGAACAGAGCGGCAACCTGTCGGCCTCTGACAAAGTTCTGCGCGACAACGCGCCGGAAAGCGCAAAGGCGCCCTCACCTACTGCCCTGATTTCATCGGGCGCCCACTCTCCCGCAAGCGGGAGAGGAGGAACGGATGCGGCTTCGGTTCGCAAAATCGTCGCGGCTTTGGAAACGTTGCAGCAAAACTCGCTGCTTCCGTTCGAGTCGCTCGAAACGCTGTGGAATACGGTCAAGTTGCCGCTGTCACGCGAGGAATTGCGCGCACAATTGGTGCAGATAATCGAGGCGAACAAAGGCGAAGCGGCGACGCAAATCTCGCATTTGACCGGAGATTACGGCGCGAACCGCTCGAAGTTTTTGGCCGATCAAGCGCAAAAACTGGAAATGGCGCTGGGCCAAAACAAGTCGGTCGCCAAGTTAGTCCAAAACGGCGAGAACGCCGAGGCGCTGCAAAACGCGCTTCAAAAAGAACTTGGCAAGTCTGGCCCGTTCGCGCAGGCCGTGAAGGGCGCAAGCCAATTGCAACGTGAGCAGGCCAAATCCTATGAATCCATCGCGTCGCACATGGTCGAAGAGATGGCGCAGTGGGTCGAAGAAGTGCCACGCGACGCGCAAAAAGCGCTCGTTGCGCTGTTAGCCGAAGGCGGGCGCCAAAATGCCGTCGCTGACCGTTTGGTCGCCGCAGTGCGCGATTTGCCGGGAGATGGCGGCGAACTTTCGGCCATTGCCACCGATGCCGCGCACCGTTTGCAAACGTGGCGACAGGAACAAGCCATCGCGTTTGTTGAAAAGACGAACGGTTTAGTTCCGCTTCCCGACGAAGCGAAAAGCGCGATTCAACACGCGGTGGAAGATGGCGTTTTCGGGGCGGAAGGCTTTGATTCGTTTGTCGCGGCACAACTCACGAGTTCGCCGCAAATCGCGCCGCTCGCAAATGCCATCGAAGATTATGGGAGCGCTTGGGACGCGTTCAAAGCGCAGTCGAACGCGGAGTTGGTTGCGCAAATCGGCAAAGCGCTCGAACTTTCGGGCGACGCGCACGATGCGTTGTCCGACTTGCTGGCTCATCCGCTTTCGGGCGCCTTAGACCGGGCGATCTTTCAAACACTTGCGGCTGATGTCGTGGCGCGCCACCTGGAGCCGCTACTTACTGAAGAGAACGCGCGCGCTTTTACCGAAGAAGTCAAGCGCCGCGTGCCGCTTGCCAAAGACGTGGCGCGCGGTGTGAAATCAACTGAGTTCATCGGCAAATCAAGCGACCAATTGGCGCGTTCACTTCAGCGCTTGGTTCGCCGCTCGCTCGAAGTTTTGCCCTTTGAAGATTACAAGCGCGTGGTAAAGAACCTCGCGTGGCTCGCCGAAAAGGACGAGAAGCGGCGCACGGCGGCCGTGACCGACATGGGCACGCTCGTCGCCGAACGAGAAGCGGCCAATCCGGTGTTCTCCGATCCGGAAAACTTTCTGGAAACCCTGCTTCAAGCCGACATTCTCACCGAAGAAGAAGCCGTTCTGGTGCAGCGCGCACAGGCCGAAGCCGCCGATAACGGCAGCTTGACGGCGACCATCGACCGCATTTTGAGACTTCCCGCCGAGCGTCGCCGTCGTTTGGCCGAGTCGAAGTTGCAGGAAGTGCAGCCGATTCTCGATCAGGCGATTAAGGCTCACGCGTTGTTTGAATACAACGTGAACTACGTCATCGGGCGCGAGGAATCGGGCAAGCAGGGCATCGTCATCGTAGACGAGTTCACCGGACGCACCATGCCGGGCCGCCGCTTTTCGGAAGGCTTGCACGAGGCGCTTGAAGCCAAGCACGATTTGGAAGTGCAGATCGAATCGCAAACGGTGGCGACGATCACAATTCAGAACTACTTCCGCCTTTACAACAAGATTTCGGGTTTGACGGGAACCGCCAAAACCGAGGAAACCGAGTTCGCCAAAACCTACGGCATGGAGGTTTTGACCGTGCCGACCAACAAGCAGGTGCGCCGCAAAGACGCGCCGGATGTCGTTTATAAAACATCGGAGGCGAAGTGGCGCGCCATTTCCTTCGACGTGTTGGAACATCACTGCGCGGGCCAACCGGTTTTGGTCGGCACCCGTTCGGTTGAGATGAGCGAACAAATGGCGCGCCGTTTAAGCGCCGCGAGCTTGCAAACGCTGGTTTTGGCGCACCTCATCAAAGAGCGTTTGAACGGCGACAAATCCGTTCCCGAAGCCGACAAAGCGGGTTTGATGGGCTTTTTGCGCGGCCCGATTCTGGGCATCAACCCGGTTCAAGTGAAGGGTTTGGCCAAGCAGTTGGGCCTCAATGCCGACCCGACGGCGCCGGAAAACCTCGACACGATGTTGGCGGCGTTCACCCTTGGCACGCCGAACCGCGATTTGCTGGCGACGGCGCTCAAGCAGGGCTTGCCGCATAACGTGCTCAACGCGAAAAACCACCGCAACGAAGCGCGCATCATCGCTGAGGCCGCGCGTCCGGGCGCTGTGACGATTGCGACGAACATGGCCGGCAGAGGCGTGGACATCATCCTGGGCGGCTCGCTCGACGGCGAATCGCGCTGGCGCGTCATCACGATGCAAATGCTCGCGCGCCAGGTCGAAGGCAAGGGAGTTCACGTTCGCTCACGCAATGCCGAAGCGACACAAAAAATGGTATCGCGCATGTCGAGCGACGCGCTGCAAATGCTCGCATGGGCCACAACGCTTTCCAAAGAAGTCGAAGAATTGGAAAGGAGCAAAGCTTTAACCGGCCAGGCCGCCAAAGAAATGCGCGACGCGCTTGGCTCCGATTTGACCCTCCCCGATTTCGCCAACCGCGTTCGCTCGCGCGCGCGCCGCTTCAACTTGCTGGACAAGTTGCCCGTTGACGCCGCGCCGACATCGAACGAGATCACCGGCGCGTTCACAACGCAACTGAGCGAGTTGATGGGCCGCGACTACGCGCAGGCCGAAGTCGCGCAGTGGCTGCAACACGGTTTGCCCGCACAAGATTTCGCTTCGCCCGACAGCGCAAACGACATGGGACGCACGGGCGAACAACTCGCGCTTCTGATGTCTCTGGCGCAACCGCTGGCATTTTCGGCGCAGGCGTGCGAACGACTCTTAGAAGTTCTGCCACTTCTGCCCGATCTCGACCGGGAACTGTTGGAACTGGTCGCTAATGGCGCGGGACTTCGGGCCGACGTGTTGGCGGCGAATCTCGAGGTTGTCACGCCGGGTTGGGTTCAAACGCGTTTGCAAGAGTTGGGCGTTCCCAACTCGGACGCCGCGCGCGACCGTTTGGGCGACCTCGACCAAGACACCTTCGAGACCAACGAATACGCCATCGCAAAAGCAATGGCACAGCTCAATCGTCGCCAAGTGGAAACGGCGTTGGCTGATCGCAAACTCGAATCGCCCGACACGTGGGAGGAAGAACTCGCGCAAATGGGCGACGGATTCCCCGGCGCCGCGTGGCTTCGCGCGCGTTTGAACGAGTGGGGCGTGGTCGTTCCCGAAAGCGCCAGGCCGCTCGAAGGAAGCGAAGAAATACAGGCCGCTTTGCAAGACCCGATGAACGTGCATCTGCGCATCAACCCGAAGATGGTCGCGCTCAAAATCAAAGGTTGGGCACTACCCGAACGGCGCCGCGAGTTCATCGCGTTCGAGTTGCCCAACTTAGTTGTGCTGGGCGAAGTCGCGCAGATGATCGGGCAGCAACCGTTTCTCGAACCTGAATGGCTGCACCACGAACTGACGGACTTGGGAATTATCGGCGACAACGACGCGTTCCAAGCGCAGATGATGGCGCAAGTGCAAGACGAAAACGGCGTGGAATCGGTGCAACAAATCGATGTCATCGTTTATCATTACACGCTCGCGCGACTTTTAGAAGCGATCAAGCCAACCGTGCAATCCGCCGCGAAACAATTCGGAAGCGAACCCGACCAACTCTTCGGCGCCCTGCAAAACGTGGCGCCGTGGGTCGCGCACTTCGCCGACGAGAAGTGGTTGCAAAGCGTCATCGGCGACGCACCGCAACTTGCCGCGCCCGTGGAAGCCGCTTCCGCTGAGTTAGCGACAACCGAAGAGTCGGGCATCATCCACATCGAAACTGGTGTCGCGGGTCAAAGCGCCGACATCGTGCTCGAATCGGAAGCGCGGCCCGAAGACATCGCGCACACATCCGACCGAGACGAAGTGACCGGACACGGCGGTCTGCACATCATCGGAACGGAGCGACACGAATCAAGGCGCATCGACAACCAGTTGCGAGGCCGCGCCGGTCGTCAGGGCGATCCGGGAACGAGTCGGTTCTACATCTCGCTCGATGACGAACTGTGGCGATTGTTTGGCACGCGCGGCGGCTTTTTGCTCGGCGGCTGGGACGAGGACGAACCCGTCGAAGCGAAGATGATCACCGCCTCGATTGCGCGCGCGCAAAAGAAAGTCGAACTGAACCACTTCGAGGGCCGTAAGCAAACCTTGCAATACGACGACGTGATGAACGTGCAACGCGAAGTCATCTACCGCGAGCGTCGCCGCGCCCTGCAAGGCGAAGACATCCGCGACACGGTTCTCGAAATGGCGCAAAAAGCGGCGTTGGCTGAAGCCGCCAAACACTGCCCTCGCGACGTGCGCCCGGATGAGTGGGACACGCACAAATTGTGGCTGGGACTTGGCCGTTTGTTCGGTCTCACCACCATTCGCACCCAACTCAAAGAAGACGATTTGGACGGTGCTGGTTGGAGCGAGCGTCCCGGCGCAACTCTTGGCAACGAAGAATACGACCTCGTGCTGGGTGATGGCCGCACGTTGTCTGAAGTCGTGGGCAAGCTCTACGAAGAGCGCGAAAACGTCGTCGGAACGGATCAGGTGCGCGGACTGGAACGCTGGCAAGTGATGAAGTCCATCGACTCGCACTGGACGGAACACCTCGCCGAAATGGATTACCTGCGCGACGCCATCTGGCAACAGGGCTACGCGCAAAAAGAACCCATCGGCGTGTATCGTCAGGAAGGCTTTTCGCTGTTCCAAAAGATGCTCGGCGAAATCCGCCGCGAAGTCACCGAAGCGATTTTCGCCTACGACTTGCCGGACTTTGAAAACGAAGACCCGACGATGGAGTATTCCGACCTCGAAGAAGGCCGTTTGCTGCAAATGTCGGGATTCGATGACGGCGTGGACGACGGCGTTCAACTCGACACCTCAGCCGACGGGCAGGGCGAAGGGAACATCCAGGTTCATGGCAACGCGCTGATTGACCGCGAGAGTTTGAACCGGGCGCAACGACGCTCGCAGGAGAAGAACGGGGGGTAAACGAAAAGCCCGCAACGGAAGCGTTGCGGGCTTTTCTATTTCTTGTCGGTTGGTGGTTTGGGCGGTGCTGGAGGAGGTGTTGGGCGAGGTTAAGTCGCGTTGGTGTTTGTGTTGATACCCTTAATGGCGTCTGATTGTTGTGTGTCTGTCGTCTTGTTGAGATTCTCTTCTGGCATTACTCCTCATTTGATTCTTTAGGCGCTGGTTTGGGTGGTGCAGGTGGAGCTTGCGGACGAGATTGAGTCGGCCCCTTATGCGGATTTTCGCTGAACTCTCCATCGCGTCCTCCTTTGTCTCCGTTATCTTTCGTCATTTTGACGATGTCACTCATTCCTTCTCCTTCGCCGCGCTCTGTTTGTCGGCAGGTGCTTTAGGCGGCGCGGGTGGTGCTTTGGGGCGTGGTGGTAGAATGCCACCTTCGGGCACGTTCCAGCCCAACGACCTCAAGTGCTTCCAGTTCTCGATGATGTGGGATTTAGCCATTTGCTTGTTCGTCCGTGTTAGATGTTGTTTGCACTTCCGGCGCCGATTTCTCGGTTCGCAAGAACTCAACGCTTGCAATTTTCATCGGTGCCAGAAGAAGTATGCCCTCGTTGGCCACAGGAACTTCAGGAACTTTCTCATCGTCGGAGAGCCACACAGCTTCTTTCAAGAACAGCGCGGGATGTTCGATCTCGTCGCTGTATCGAACCAGCCAGCCCAAGATACGCCGTCCGTCCTCCAGTGTTACCAGAACGTGAAACTTTGACCCTTCTACCAGAGAGTCATGCCAAATATCAGGACGCGATGAACGGTAGGTCAATTTGATTTTACGCAGGAAACGGTGCCAATCATTGTTCTTGTAGGCCGAAACAACACATCCCGTTGTAAGAGCAATGAAACCCAGCAAGGCAACATCGTTGGGGTGAGTTAATGGGACTGAATTGGGGTCAAGATAGCCGACAATAGGTTTGGAAGAGCGAGCCGTTGCGAAAATTGCGTAGTTCAAAAACGAATACGACAGAGCGCGCACCACTTTGTCGAAATCACCATCGTCGGAAGAGACTGTGAGGGCGCGGATGATGCCAGTTGTTACAAATCCAGGCAGCAAAATCAACAGCACTTTAAAGACATCGAGAGAGGGCATTCCTTCAATTTACCGATTCTGAAGTTCTTCCCCGAACCCCTATCTCTCACACTCCCCCCGTGCCTTTCCACTCCATCCTCCAAACCTATCTGCGCGACATCGAACTCAAGCGGCTCAACTCCCATTCAACGGGCGAGCTTTCCCTGCGCGATGCGCTTTCGACTCTGCTCAACGAATGCGCGCGCGAGATGAAGCGCGACGTGCAATTCGTTGGGGAAGGCAAAAAACTCAAGACGGGCAAGCGGCCCGATTACACGGTCACGCGCAACGATTTGCCGATTGGCTACATCGAGGCCGAAAAGTGGGGCGCCGACCTGCAAAACCTCTCCGGTTCGGCGAAGGTGCAAAACGATTCGTTTGTGGCGGAACTGGACAACTTTCTGCTCACGAATCACCACGATTTTCGCTTGTTCGCCGGGAAGAAGTGCGTCGCGTCGGTTTCTTTGCCGCCCGATGGCAAAGACTTATCGCCCGACATCGAGGCGAAGTGGGAAGAGTTTTTGGCGCAGTTTTTGTCGGGCGCGCCGCAGCCGGTTCGCAACCCGCGCGATCTGGCGCTGCTTTTGTCGCGGCGTTCGGCTCCCCTGCGGCGGGCGGCGCTCGAAGACCTGGATGACCCCGATTCCGCGATCTCGCGTTCGTTCGAGGGGTTCAAGAAAGACTTGCTGCCCAACGTGTCGCGCGCGGAGTTCGCCGATATCTACGCGCAAACCCTCGTTTACGGGCTGTTCGCGGCGCGAACGCTGACAACGGAAGACGAGTTTTCGCTGCTGGGCGCCGCCGACACGTTGCGCAACATCCCGCTGCTGGCGTCGCTGTTCAACGAGTGGCGGTTTCGCTTGAGCGACAACTTGAAACCGGCGCTCAAGGAGATCGAAGCGGTATTGAAGACGGCGCCTATCGAAGAGATTCGCGCCTACTTCCAAAAGCGCACCGGGCGCGCCGACCCGATGATCGACTTTTACGAGCCGTTTCTGGCCGCCTATTCGGGGCGCGAGCGCGAACTGCGCGGCGTTTACTACACCCCCGAACCGGTCGTCGGCTACATCGTGCGGAGCGTGGCGCAACTTCTGGCGCGCGACTTCGCCCGGCCCATCACCGACAAAAGCGTGCAGATTCTCGACCCGGCGACCGGCACGGGTTCGTTTTTGTTCGCCGTTTTGGATGAAATTTACCGGCAGATGGAGCCGTATGGCACGTGGAAAACCGACGCTTACGCCAACGTGTTGCCGCGCCTGTTCGGGCTGGAACTGATGGTGGCGCCTTACACCATCGCGCACTTGAAATTGGGCTTGCAACTCGAAGCGATGGGCACGCCCCTCAAAAAGCGGCTGAACATCTTTCTATCGAACACCCTTGATGACCCAATCGAAACCTACGGCGGCAACATCGAACTCGCGCACGAACTCCAAAGCGCCGACGACATCAAAGAAAAACACAAGATTCTCGTTGTGCTGGGCAATCCCCCGTATTCGGGCCACAGCGCCAACGTCAACTTCAAGCACGGCGACAAAAAGCAACTCACGCAAGTCGGCAAGCGGTTGGAACGCTACAAAACGGTGGACGGCGCGCCTCTGGGCGAAAAGAACCCCAAGTGGCTGAACGACGATTACGTCAAGTTCATCGCCTTCGCCCAGAACCGGGTGGAAAAAAGCGGCGAAGGCATCGTGGCACTCATCACCAATCACGGTTTTCTCGATAACCCGACGTTTCGCGGCATGAGAGCGAGTTTGCTGGACTCCTTTGATGCGTTGTATCTGCTCGACTTGCACGGCAACGCCAAAAAGAAAGAAGTCGCGCCCGACGGCGGCAAAGACGAAAACGTCTTTGAAATCCAGCAAGGCGTTTCGATTCTGCTCGCCGTCAAATACAAGGGCGAAAAACAAGGCCGCGCGAAGGTGTTTCATTCGAGTTTGTGGGGCACGCAAGCGACGAAATACGCCGCTCTCGATGCAAGCGATGTCACTTCAACCACCTGGGAAGAACTCACCCCGAAGTCGCCGCTTTACCTTTTCACCCCGCGCGACGAAACCGATTTAGCGGATTATGAGAAAGGCTGGAAGGTCACGGATATTTTTCCGGTGAACGTGCTTGGTTTTCAAACGCACCGCGACAACTTCGCAATCGCGTTTGAGAAGACAGAGATGGAAAGGCGCGCCGAAGACCTACTCAATAAATCCTTGTCTGACGCAGCAATCGCCGAGAAATACAAACTCAAAGACAACCGCGATTGGCAACTTGCCTCCGCACGACGCGCTATTCAAAGTGATGAAAATTGGATAGACAAAGTGGGGATTTGCGACTATCGGCCATTTGACCAAAGAGCGTGTTATTTTAGCACGGTTGTTATGGATTATCCGCGCCGTGAACTCATTGATAATGTGTTTGGGCAAGCTAATCTTGTGCTGAACGTGACGAGACAAACACGATTAGAAACTTGGGCAAACGCTGTAGTTAGCAAAAATCCTGCTCCCGCTTTATTTGTAGAAATCAAAGACGGATCGAATGCGTTTCCCCTTTATTTGTATCAAAATGGACTGTTCGGGCCACAAAAACGCGCCAACATTTCAGACAAGTTCATCGGCGCGCTAAACGCAGTCCTCGGCATCGAAGAGTCACCAACCCCCGAAGCCATCTTCAACTACATTTACGCGCGGTTGCACGGGCCGAAGTATCGCGCTCGTTACGCTGCGTTTTTGAAGACCGATTTTCCGCGTGTGCCGCTTCCGGCGTCGCGCGAGGAGTTCGAGGCGTTCGCCCGGCTCGGTGGCGAACTGGTGGCGTTGCACACGCTTGATTCCGGGGCGGCGCCGGTGTTGAATGAACTGCGCTTTCGACCGACTGGCGACGGTGACAACACGGTGGAGCGCGTCGGTTGGGACGAGAGCGCGCACGTTTTGCGCTTCAACGCTTCGCGCGGCTTTTCTGACGTGCCCCGGACGGTGTGGGAATGGAAAATCGGCGGGTATCAAGTCGCCAAAAAGTGGCTCGATGACCGCAAGGGCCGAACGCTCGGATACGAAGAGTTGGCGCACTTTCAAAAAACGCTCATCGCCCTGGACGAAACGCGGCGCGTCATGAGCGAAATCGAGACGCTCGAAACCGATTGAAAGTCAGACGTTGCCAGAAACTTGTTTAGGCGTTCTATAGCGCATCTGAGAGGCTATTTGAAAAGTGGTCTTCCAGTTTTGCATGAGCCGATTGGAAGGAGGCGTCAGCCCCGCTGTCACTTGGTCGGAGCGGGGCTAACGCCTCCTTCCAATCTCGTTTTTTCCTTCGTCTTGACTTTTTAAACAGCTTCTAAAGCGCATCTCGTGAGAAGTGCATCATCCCAATTTTGGCCCAGCGGGGCTGACGCCCACTTAC
>JAABUM010001654.1_pt1 | contig 32337 bp, 58 predicted proteins | sample 5559161 | NCBI WGS metagenome assembly JAABUM01 (sample SAMN10711868, study PRJNA513369) | rock metagenome | isolation source: Antarctica rocks | place: Antarctica: Victoria Land, Siegfried Peak nord
GGCAGAGCAGGTGGAGAAGTAGTGCGGCGCCGCTGTCGTGCTGACAGGCCGGCGTCTGACTTGTGAACAGGGTGCATGCTGGCAACTCGAGGGCCATCTGAGTTCATGCGCGAGAGGGCAACCTTTGCAGCGCACCAACGGAGGCGGGGTAGTTGAGGGACAGCTTCAGCTTCTTGTCAGGACCAATGATGAACACCGCGCGACAGGTCAACGGCAGGCCCTCCTTGTCCTGCGGCAGGGACAGAAATGCAGTTTCAGACATCCGACAGGCATACATGTTGCAACTTCAGATGACTCACAGCTTTGTGCAGTGGAGGCCGCATACATGCCCGCCAAAATGCAGCTGCGGTCGGTCAAGTACTGCATCGCAGTGAGGGCCGCACGCTTCGCTGTTGAGATGGACATGATGAGTGTGCACCGATCTGCTAGGTAGGACCCGGCATGGATGTGACGAGAGAATGCGGCAATGCATGTCAAGGTGGACAGTAAAGGAAAAAGAGACTCGGCCAGGCGCACCGTGATATTGGGGTCCAGCATGCCGTACTTGACGGATATCTCGCGCGAGGGGTCGGCAATGATGGGGAAGTCGATGGTGATGTTATTTTCGCATTGCGCAACCACGTCGCGCAGCCACGCCTCGTGCGACTCCACGGCGTCGCAGGACAGCGTCGCCAGCTTCACGCCCTGCGCACAGCAATGCTCCTTCCGTTAGCAAGGTGCAGCTTGAAGGCAGAAGTGCTGACACAGGACAGAAACCGGACAGAAATGGGGCTGTGGATGGTGGCAGCGGACGCAGCTGCCGCCATCATGACAGGCTACAGCTCAGCGCAGGCTCAGCAGAACTACCAGCGGCAGCAGAGGCGCACCTTGGACTCGAGCTCCTTGTACTTGAGTGCCAGGCGGCCGACCTCGGTAGTGCAAACCGGCCTGCCGGGGCGAAAGAACAACTTTCAAAAGAGTGTGCGTAGCGCAGGGCAAGGCGCACAGCACATCTGCTGAGGCTGAAGCGTGTGAAGCAAGTGGCAAACGCGCTGGCAAGAGCAACACTCAATGGAGCCAATTGAGGACGACCGTCAAAATTGGCGACAAGTTGCACGAGGCGCTGCAGATCTGAATGGCGGATCGTAGCAAGGCATCTGCCGAGCGGAAACAGGGAAGAGACTCACGTGAAGTCGGCCGGGTGGGAGAACAGGATGGCCCACTTGCCCTCGATCCACTCGTGGAAGTGCATGTCGCCCATGGTCGTCTGTGCGGTGAAGTCGGGCACGATGTTGCCCAGGCGGAGCACCTGCATTTCGCGCAATAATTCCGGTCAGCAGTGGTGATCATTTGCCGCCAGGTCTGCAGCTGATTGATATTGCTGCTGGCAGTCAAGGGGCTTAATGCAGGCAAGATTTGACCGAGAATGCATGGTGCTTGAGATATAGCGGCGTGTCGGCATGTGCAGAAGGCAGGGCAGCCTTCAGTGCGGCCTTGCATGCATGCATTATCAGATGCGTTGGAACAGTGAGGGAATGACGCACCCCATCGCTGGAGGTCTCAGGATATAACTTTCCATAAGCCTCTGCCCCTAAATTTTCACCATACAAACCATCAGCAAGAGACAGGTCAACATGGAGTGGGCGAGCCAGGCATCACTCCGTGATCATACAGCTGAGGGGCACTTTTCTTGACAGTTCTCCTGGATACAGGCCCTGCTGCTGCCAGAATCGGTTTTTGAGAACTGCGGCATGCCCAACTGCACCACAAACAGGCCGTTGGTGGCCAGTTTAGGGTTGCGAACAGCTGCCCCACGTGCCCATGACGTCAGTTTCAGCAACACGAAGTGCAGCAGCTCGCAAAGCTTGCAGCGCTGCTGATCAGCGTACGAATATGCAGAGGCTCACACTAGGAAGCGAATCGCGGTGTCTGCCAGGCACACGGTCCAGCACCAAGAATCAGCTGAGTGGCTGATGTGCACAGGTAGTCGAGTGACCAAAGGTGGCGGCTAAAGGTTGCCAGAATACAGCCACTGGGGGAACAGCAGCAATGCACGTGTTGTAGGCTTCCGCACCTGACGGCACTGAGCCCATGTTATTGCTGTTGTAGGTGTGCTGGCGAGGGGGCGGGGAGGATCGCGTTGGGGGCTGAGGGAGCTGTTGGAGAGTCGGAGCAGGGAGCATATGTGGCAAGAGCGACTGGAGCTGGTATTTGTGGCAGGCTAAATTGCTCCTCAAAAAACGGCTGTGGGCCCAACTCAGACAATTTGTCACGGTGACTTCTTCCCAAGGGGTCCTTTTTTTTATGACCGGTGTTTGTTCAAGCGTGAGGCGCAAGACCTGCTGTGCAGCAGCCATAGAATTGCGCATACTCGCCCGTCGATCACAAAGCAACGCAGCAAAAGTGAGCGATGCGCCCTCTTCGGCTGCTAGCCATTGCACGACTTAGCTAAACAATGCCCATGCTGTTCACGTGGCTTGAAGTTCACCGCTTTCGGCCGGCCGCGTGAGGCCGCGCACAAGTTGGATGTCCATTGAAAGTAAACTTGAATCATCCACTGCTCCGATTTCCCGCTCGCTCGACGACCCTGGCAAGCGACTCGCTGTCACTGATTGCTGGCCATGGCTCTGAAGTTTGCGAGCAAGTCGGGCGTCCAACCGAGTTACTGGGGGATGCAATTGTATCCGAACTCTCGATACATTGCTGCCGGACCTGCTGCATCGTCGCTCGATCGACGGCTCCAACCTCCCAAGCACGACATCAGTAGGCCATCGATGGAGCGGATATCCGCTCATCTGCACAGCAGTTGCTTCCGTCCTCCACCGAAGATGCTTGCGGCATCAAGATATGTAATTTTTCTCGTTCGTTCGATTTCTGTAAGCGATTTACGGCGCAACTTTAACAAAGGAACGATATTGCCGCTGATGTGATTACCGATGTGACTGCTCGATTGATGCATTCCCGATCAGGCTCGAGCTTGCGCAACGCAATATATTGCCGTGCAATTGCCAATGCATATTGCAATTGCCAATGCATATTGCCAATGCATATCTTTTCAATTCGCATGTTATGCATGCACGTCTGTCACGGCCGCCGCACAGTCGAGATGATTTTGATGCTCCAGAACATATAAGGCATGATGGTGGTGCTGCTGCAGACCCCCGATGACATGTTCGGCTCCGCTCGCTTCTTCCGCGCGGTTACAACGGAGTTCCTGGTGCGCTCCCGCATCGCCGCCGGTTTATGTGGGGCGCGTTGGGAGCAACAGTCTTCATCATTGGTGAAGACTTCTGGTTTCAGTCCTTACAGTATCGACCTTCAGTCATGCTGACCAAGCTGATTTGCCAACAGCGCGAGCCAGATTTGCTGTGTTTTCAGCACCTCGCACAACCCAGATCGCGGTCAGGCGTGCAGCGCGTTGCCTGGGCATAAATGAGCAATCGCCGGAACAGATTTGCCTTCTTCTCCGCCAAGCTGAGGAAGGCAGCAGAGCAGGTTCCAGCGGCGAACCCCTGCAGCTCTGACTCTGCGTCCAGCCTCTCCAATAGCCAGGACAGGCGATCCTGGATGAGTTGCAGCAATGTGAATACGCCGTGGCCCGACACGACCAGGCATCCTTCCGCCGATTCCTCGGCTACAGATGTGTCGATGGAGGCGCTGGACCGGCGAGCGACTCACGAAGAGGCTCAAAGGTAGGATTTCGGTGCATCGCGTGCATCCGTTCCCGTTTCAGCGGCCTTGAGCGCCGCGATATTTGGAACCCGTAATCTCTGCGGGGCTTTTGTTACGGAAAGTCTATCCTGCTGCGCGCGGCGACGCCTGCTTAAGGACTGCAGGATCATGCTTCGTCATCGACGCGTCGCCGCCGTGGGTGCAAGACCTGCATCTGGGCGCTCGGTCATGTTGTGTGACTGGTGTCTTGTGCACGCGGCAGGCCGTGGCCCGCAGCCGCAGCCGCCGGGCAGGACGCAGCTCGTCCCTCGGTCAGTGGTGGTGCAGCGGAGCAGCTGCTGAACGGGCGGTACCGCGTGCTGAAAGACCTGGCCAGGTGTGCAGCCTGAACCAACTGCACCTTTGACCACGCAACCTAGTCCGTCCAGCGTAGCAGCGCATTACTGACGAGTGGCAGACTCGGCATGATGTACATACGCTGTCCTTTGACACGGTGCTGTGCTTTAGCAAACCAGTTGACAGGCACCACTGGGCTGTGCAGGGGTGAATCTGGCCTCGTGCAGCATGCTATTGACCTGCACACCGGCCAGGATGTCGCGATCAAACGTGCGAACATTTCTTGATCATGTGACCTGGTCATTGGAGCCAGTGCATGGCTGCCTGACGCTGACACTTGTGCGCATTGCCCGGCGCTTGCTCATAGCGATTGAATGATCAGTGCGTGGATACACCATATTGCATTCACCCCAATGTCATTCTCTGCTGGGCAGTCATGGACCGCACGCGGAAGCTGTTCGACTCTAAGGTGGTCAGCCGGGAGCTCCAGGTGCGTAACGCCTACATCCCTTGCCCCCCCGCTGGCATGTCGCGCACCGCCAGACCAGCTCTTCCACCTGAGTGCTTTATCTGAATGCGCAACAGATGCACTGCACCTTTGGCTAGCAGGACCGTGCCCTGGAACGCCAGCATTGATGAGCGCACGCCATCTCATCTTTGCGGTCCTGAGTAGCGATGATCCTGATTGGCACCCTGACCTTCCGGGGCGCGCAGAATCAGCACATGTGCGCGGGCCACCCCAACATCGTGCAGCTGCGGGAGGTGTTCCTCACGGAGAAGCACCTGGCGATCGTCATGGAATTCTGCTCCGGCGGCGACCTCGCGCACTATGTGGATGCGCTCATGAGCCACACGGTGAAACTGGAGTACCAAGCATGGAGGCGCCTCTGCGATCTTGCTTTAATAGCGTTCTGCCCGTTCCCCACTGTATGGGACACCTGCAAAACGCACGAAATTAGGGATGAAAGCTCCGGCTTGCAAGGAACGCACTTGCTGCAGCACATTGGTCTGATGTCCTGCGCCCCCATCACGATGTTTCAGTCTAAAAAGCAACCAGACACCTGCCGCGCGCTGCAGGGCCGCGGCATCCCAGAGCCGCAGGCGCGCGTACTGTTCCAGCAGCTCATGGTGGCGGTGGACTACTGCCACCGCCTGGGCATTGCCAACCGGGACATCAAGGTATGTACACTATATGAAGCATTTGTTTCACATGCATAGAATCAGAGGACACATGGTGATCCGTTCAGCGTCTGAAGGCGAGGCTCCTGTCTTTGCTTAGCATGCACTGCAGCCTGGGCATCGCCAACCGCGATATCAAGGTGAGCCGCGCAGCCTCTGAGGAGGAGGTTCTTGTCTTTGCTTAGCGTACACTCCAGCCAGGGCATCGCCAAACGCGCTATCAAGGTGGGCTGCACGCCCCTGGCGTTGCTGGTACTAGGCACGGCTTTCTTCTGCAAGCATTGGAGCCTGGGCACCGCCGACCGCAACATCAAGGTGGGCTGGCGTGTCACCTTTTGGGGCTCTAGGGTATAGAGCAGGCTAGCAGTTCAATTGCATGGGGTGGCGCTAAAGCGTGCGCATTGCCAACTGCGACACCAAAGTGGGCCGTGATGTTTGGGGGCTTTTGGGCTGGCAAACAGGAAACACCTAGCTTTGCGTATTGAGCACTCCCGCCTGGGCGTCGCCTACGAGCCATCAAGGTGATATGCAGGCTGCATCGCACAGCACAGAGGAAGCCGGTGGACGGCTGTTTCATTTGGGAGGGCGAGCTCGTAAATGTGGGGTGCTCCACTGCGGTCATCCTGCCGCTGCGAGGGGGGATCGTGACTGGCAAGCGCCAGTGCGTTGCCCTGGTGCACATGCCACGATCGATCAGGGGTCCAGATCAACAAGCAACATCCAGAAGATCCGAGTGACTGAGCTGTGATCTAGCACCTCAGGTGATAGATCACTGGTACAGGGTTGTTCAGCGCTAGAGAGGTTGTACCAGCGCTCAGAAGCACGACAGCAGGCACCGTAGGTGCAAGTCGGTATTTGGGCTTGCAGTATAGGCAGCTGACCAATGTGCTGACAGACTGGATGCATTTCTCAAGGCTAAGCAGGGTTTGAAGGTGGCATGTGATGCCAGCTGCCAACCGATGTGCTGGCTCAGTGCATGACACCTTTTTTCTCTGCCTGCAGCTGGACAACATGATGTTGCACGCTGGCTGCGAGCTGAAGATGTGCGTCGCTACTGGCCTCTCTGGCTGTCCCGCCGTGCACATACTGGTTTCCCATGCATGCCCGGTTGCATGGCGCATGCCCCATTTGGCAGCCCGGAACATAATGCGCATGCGGCCTGAAAGGAGTTGCTGCAAGAATCGACCTGCACGGACTGAACAATGTGGCTCCATCAAACTCTCAGACAGCCAGGTTTACACGCGCTCTCTGTCAACCGCAGGTGCGACTTTGGGTTCAGCAAGGACACGGTGGGGCAGTCCACCGGCAAGTCCTCCTGCGGCACCCCCGAGTACATCGCGCCCGAGCTGCTGTTCCAGGGCAAGTACGACGGCACCCGCGCCGACACCTGGTTCGCCCCCTGGCCCCCCTTGCATCCCTTGACATACACACGCACGACAGCTGCAGAGGCACTGGCGCGCTGTGCCATTGGCAGCACCAGACGAGCCAGGTCACCTGCAGGATGCCGTCCTGTGCTGCCAGCTTCCTTGTGCCCCGCATCAGCAGCAACACCCTCTGGGAAGCCCCTCAGCGCTGAGCGGCTGCCGCCGGCGCCGTGCAGGTCGTGCGGCGTGAGCCTGTACGTGCTGCTGACTGGGCGCTTCCCCTTCAGTTGGCCGGGTGACGCCGATCTGGCCGCCTCCAACGTACAGCGCATGCAGAAGATGTTTGCGCGCATCACCGCCGGCGACTACATCCCGGTGCCAGAGGTGAGAGAAGACTCGCGTACTGCTGGAGTGGCACTAGGTAGAGCATCGGATTGCAAGCCGGGCGTAGATTGAGAAAGAGCGCGTGTAAACCCTAAACAAACCTAGAGTGCACGGTCTGACCGCACTGTCATGGCCCCGGTCTGTGGGCCCAGTGCGCCACAGGGTGGGCCCAGTGGCCCCAGTTTGTTTTATCACTCCCCGCCACAGGGGGAATGCGCATGCAATGAAGCTTCTCAAACTTCCGAACTCAACGGCTCGCTGTCGCTGAATGTGGCAGGTGTCGTGGGAGTGCCAGGAGCTGATAACGCGCATGCTGCAGCCGGCACCGGAGCGCCGCGCCACTGCCGCCGAGGTCATGCAGCATCCCTGGTTTGCCGCTGGGTGCGCACGCACACCTTGCTCGACATGCTTTGACAGCAGCTGCGCATGTTTTCATCGAGTGCCGATGGAGACCAAGACGCTTGCTGATTCTGCTGGTGGCGAAGTTTCAGTGCCAGTTGCGCACAAGTGCATCACCACAGCATGTCCGGGCCTGCTTCATCTTGCAAAGCTTTGACGATGGTGGATGCCCGTCAATGCAAAACCACATGGTGCTGTGCCGCCCTGGTGATCCCGTAACGCCTTTTCCACAGGTTCCTGCGGCCGCTGGCGGGCATCAACCAGCGGCTGCTGGCGCGCTCCGTCGCGGCCGCGGCCGCTGGGCAGACCTGCCGGCAGTCGTCCACGGAGCTGCTGGACATGGTGCGCCTCCCTTGCATCGCCTCGCTTCGTCTCTGTGCATGCGCATGAGAGGATGGCGGGCAATGTGCAGCCACCGCCGCTGTTGCTGCTGCTGCCGCTGTTTGCTGCGCATGCGTCCAGATGTGGCATCAATGTGTTGCATAACATGAGCGACTGGCACTAAACCACCGTTTGTCGTCACAGGTGGCCACCTGCAAGATCGCGCGGGCGCCAGAGCAGCCGATGCGCAAGCGCATGGGCCGCGTGCCGGGCGCCCACGAGCGGCGGTGACCCGCCGCCGCAGACCAGCCGCGCTTCACAGTGGAGCCGCAACAGGCACAACGTGCTGTGCAGCCGCGTCCTCCCGGCGGCCGACCCCGACTCACATGCAATGACGGGCCACTGCGCCGGCAGCAGCGGCTGCAGGACGGGCGCGGCGACGACGGCGGCAGCGGCGTGCGTGATTAGCGAATAAGCTGCGCGATGAGCGGTGGCGCCGGCACCGGCGGCAGATGCCCGCAGCCAGACCTACGTGACGGGACATGCTAAAGAGGCAGGGAGGCAGGGGCAAGAGCGCGCAAGCCTTTGCAGTGCCGTCCCCGCGCCTCCCTGCCAGGGCATGCGAGTATTGAGGATTGACAGGACGATGGGAAGCCACTGCAGCCGCCTTCGGCGTGCTAGCAGCTGTAAAGTTGCTCACCTAATGAATGTGCCTGCCCAGGCTGTCAAGGTCCGACGTCCAGGGCAGGACTGATGCGGTACAACGTGCGTAACTGGCTTTTCCAGGTACATACTTTTGGTAGCGACGGTGCGATCAACGGCAGCGCCAACACGAGTTTCTTGGCGGCTGCCAATTGTTGCAATTGTAGCCTTCTACCTCTACCTGTTGTCGTTTCTTTCATGATGTTGAATGCTGAGATGCGTGATTGCTGTTCCTATCTTGGTGCTGTAAAGGGCAGAGATCGCCGTTGCTGGTACCATCGCACCCGCCACTTCACATGCTGAGCGGGTTTCAAACAAAGGAGACCCCCACGGACATATCCTACAGCAAATCCATCAACTTTGGGTGGAAGTGTCTGTCTCATCCGCATGTCCGAGCATGCGAAGGAGGCATCTAGGTATGCAACGGCGGCGTTTCACACCAATTCTAAGCGCTTCCAAGCAATATCAGTGCCTGCTGCTGGGGGAACTCAGGGTGATGGGATGGTTGATCTAGACATCGCGAGTGCAGTGCGGCGGCCCCAGTAAGGCGGCTCCCAAAACCACGTGTTTCTAGTTCCGCCAGGCTCAGCAGAGTGAGCTGGCGCAGCGAGGCTGTCCCTTGCTGTCCCTTGCGCAGCAATGTGGTGTCTGATGGGGGGCTGATGATGTGGGTGTTCGCAGCCTTCGGCACTCCTGCAACGCTGCGGGTGCGACTTCGCTCATGGGGCGCTGCCCCTCTATGGTTGTAGCACATTGTCAACGGTGCCGCCTGAAGCCGCTGGTAGCGGTGCCGCCTGTAGCCGCTGCAGCGGCCTTTAATCGCTGGCGGGGCCGCCGGTGTCGCCGCGGGATGGGCCGCATCAGATGCGGCGCAGATGAATTCTCCTCTCCGTCTCTCCAATTGCCAGCAGCAAGGCGACCGCCTCCCTGCTGCTGGCAATCTTGTCGTGCCCTAAAACCCTAAACCCTGTCGCATGTGTCAGGCCGCTGAGTTGAAATGCCGCTGCCGCTGCGGCGCGCCAGAGCTCAGCCGCTGCGCGGCCGGCCCCACAGCAGGTCGTCTGGTCGGCGGCCGCTGCAGCCGGACGCGGCCTCCGCGACCAGCGCCGCGAGCTCCGCCTCGCTCTTTCTGCGCACGACAAAGTTTCCACGAGTCACGACGATGCATAATGAAATAAGGGGGGCATGGCAACACGGTAGGTCAAAAAATGCGATTTTAATCTGTTTGTCTAATCTGTAATCTGTCAGCCAACGATGCACCATGTTCCCGCACAACCGTCACAGCAGCAGCAGGCAGGCCGGCGGGGCGATTACGAAACCCAGGTGGGCGCACCTGCAGCGGGGGGTCGCGGCGCCGTCGGGGCGGCAGATGAGGTCCGCGTTGACGGAGCGGAGGCGGGACTCGATGGGCAGGAACCAGGGGTGCGACAAAATGTCGTCCAGCGTGATGCGGTCGCCGGGGGCCGGGCGCAGCATCACGTGCAGCAGGTGCTGCGCCGCCTTGCTCAGCTGCGGGTATCAAAAAGCACAGCCCCTTGAGCAACGTGATCGGTAGGGAAAGCGGTGCTCTGCCGGTGCCAGGTTGCGATTGGGGAGGGTTCCGGCTGAGTACCGTCAACGATTTGGTTGGCCTCATGGGAGAAATTGAGAGGCAGCTGGCAGGTCGATCAAATGTGCCACAGCAGCAGAACGTGCCAGAGCAGCATAGACATGCCACAGCAGCATAGACATGCCGCAGCAGCGCGGACAGCGGAGGTTGATCTTCCCCATTCGCGTTGCCTGCATACCTGTGGCACAGGCGCGTAGCGGCCGGTCACGATTCGCAGGAACATGGCTTGGAGCCCGCGCTGCGGTTCCTCCCCCTCGTCCTTGGGTCGCGTGAAGGGGAAGCCCGCCGTCAACAAAATGTACAGGCTCACGCCGGCAGCCCACACGTCGGCCGCGCGCCCGCAGTAGTCTGCGCCATACAGCACCTGCGCCAACGCATCCCGTGCTCAGTTGTCTATGGGGACGCCAGAAGTGCGAAAAGCAAGCAGGGCAGGGCACTTCTGCACACGTGGTAAAGATGCGTCACGGTGAGCCGTCCCTGTTTTTATGTTTTTGTAGTTTGTCTCTATTTTCTATCATAAATTTCAATCGTAGGTCATTCGTGTGCGTACCTCAGAAATTCATTCCGGTTTCCTGCTCCGTCCGGCGCAACACACTTGCCGGCACTTTCCATAATCTTGCTGATTGTATCCGGGAGCTAATCTCAGGCGCCAACTACTCGGGTGGGGCCGCAGGCGGAGGTGCAGGGCTGCTCTCACATAGCAGCAGGGTTGTTGTGAAGTGGTTTTTGTTCCAAGTCCCTCTGAGTTTACGCTCTGAGCCCACCTCGGGCGCCATATACTCAGGCGTGCCGCAGGCAGAAGTGCACGCCTCGCCGGCGGCCTCCGCCTTGGAGTAGCCAAAGTCGCACAGCTTGACGACTGGCGCCGCCGCACCCGCCCCCCAGTGCAGCAGCATGTTGTCCACCTGCATGGGAACGGGCAAGGACACGAGTACAAGTTTGACTTGTACTCCAGAGGCTGCAGCGGGTGCCAGCCGGGCGCAGGCGCGACTGCTGCATGCGGACATGGAGCAGTCGAACCACGCTGAAATCCACCGTTCGCATGTGAGAAGCAGCTGCAGAGTCAAGCTGGCAGCTTTTGGCGAGCGCACCTTGATGTCTCGCAGCGCGATGCCGAGGCAGTGGCAGTAGTCGATGGCCATGATCAGCTGCTGGAAGTAGGCGCGCGCCTCATCCTCCCCGATGCCCTGCTTCTGCACACGCACCAGGCGGGCAATGCCTCAGGAGACCATGGTGGAGTTCTCTTGCCCCATGAGCAGACTGCACCAGGCGCCTCCGCACCCATCAAAATATCCACAAGGATTGGCCACAACCGATAGCCCTGTAGATGACACTGGAGCCATGCAGGCATGCGCCACTTTCGAGAAGGCTTCAGTCAGCCAATCAGACACCAGGGCTGGGCGCAGCAAACACAGGTCAAGGGGTGAGCGCACCCCATGCTCAATGCGCCTGGCGATGAGCGTCGCCAGGTCGCCGCCGTTGGCATAGGACGTGACGATCGCCAGGTGCTGCGCCGTTACAAACACGTCCTGCGAAACAGAACATGAACCAGGTCGGCAACGGAGAGTGGACATCCCACCGTCCTCTCAGGTCCACAACAACGCCACCAGCTATGCCAATGCCTGTGCGTTGACCACGCGAGCCGGCATTATCTTAAGCTCCAATTCTCAGACCTCAAGTGCCAGGTTTGTTGAGCGCCGGTTTGAGCTGCCCCACAAGTACAGGCAAACTGGCACCATGCATGGGCTGCCAGGCCTACATCATGGCTGCATTGTAAATCTCGAGGCTATCCTCGAAGGGGAACACCCTCAAATGGGAGGGAGGAGAGCCCAGCCGCACCAGAATCTGCACATGTGCGGGGCGGGGCGGTCAGCCGGTTGAGCACCTCCCACGTGACACCTTTGATCGCAAGTCTTCTCGAAATGGACAGGCTGAAGCGCCGCACCAGCAGCTGCACGATGTGCGGGTGCGAGGCGCAGGCACGCTGATTCTGGACCTCCCGCGTGACGGCGTCCACGTCAAGCATGTCCCGTCGCAGCAGCTTGATCGCCACATGCTGGCCGGTCTGTCGGTCCAGCGCTAGCTGGACATAGCTGTGGATGCCCCTGCGCAGTCGTGGAAGGCAGGATGGTTGAGATGTTAAGGTCCGCGCCGTTCCACGCATGATGCATGTGACGTTCGAATGTGGGGGTGCAGAACCCATCAGAGCGGATCGATCCGCAGTGCGCCGATCGTGGAATGTCTGGGATTTCTTGCTGCTGCAATTTTCGGCAGAGCTTTGTTGCAGAGGCGCACGGCAGCCTCAGCCTGCCACCGCGCAATGACGCCGACGCACCTGCTCAAGTCGTGCACCCTGCTGTAGCGGCCGTGCCCACGAAGCGGGTCCGCCTCCGCCGCTGGGTGGCCGAGCCACGGCTCCGGGTGCTCGTCCAGCTGCGCCGACTGCTGCGGCACGCTGCACTGATCATCCATGGCTTCATCCTCCCCCTCTTCCTCTGCGATCGGCGGCGGCTGCTGCCACGCCGCCGCGGCATGGTGCTCCACCCTGCAGTAACCGATTGTGCATATCAGGGGCTTGCGACAAGCGGGCATGTCACGATAAGCATGAGGTGTGTACATGATGCAGCTGCTGGGGAAGGTGCAGCGCTGCCGCATGCCCATACTTGCTGCACCGCCGCCCAGCGTCTGGACCCTCCCAAAATGGCGGACCGCGCACCGCCCGTGACAGGCGTAGGTCATTCGCGCGTGCCTTGTGCGCGACTACACGCGGCGGAACCCAGCTACGAACCCGTTTTCTTTTGGCCCGCGACATAAGAATGAGGCCTTCGGAAAAGTCCCAAAGACGCAACCTCCTGACTTCAGATTAGTTTGAGCGGGTCTGCAGAGTTGCACAGCAGCATCGTCCACTGTGGCGCAGTGTTCGACGTTGCACTCGTCGAAGCAATCCGCTCACAGTTGCTCGACGCTTTGCCCGCGACGCTCTTACGACCACTTCCGCGCTTGCTATCGACATGATGCAGCAGTAAAGAGATGTAAGGCTTCTCGCAGATGCGGCTCGCACAGTGGCGTTCCCCGCCTGGATCATCCGGCGTGTGACAGATGGTTCACACGCTGTTCCTGGTCGCTGCCTGACGTTCACCGCCGAAGCTGGATCGGCCTGGGCTTCCTGAATGAAATTTGGTGTAGGAGAATACATATCTAGGGCAAAACCCCACCACATGGCGACCGGGTCCTCCCAGTAAACGTCCTGCTCGGAAACATTGCTCTCCGTGGACGCCATGCGCTCCGATGGCATCGGCTGCGGCTCCCCCCTGGCATCCTGCTGGGCTGAGGCATGCTGCTTGCGGCCGAGGCCCCACGCCATGATGTTGGTGCTGGCTGCCGTTGTGCTGCGAGGCGGACGTGTACTCGCGGTACGACCCTATCTGAAACGGTTCAGGTGGCCTGTTCCCGTGTCCCAGCAACGCGTGCGCAAACAGGTAGCGCTCAGAGTGGCGCGCCCCCAGCGTTGTGACAAGCTGGCAACACAGCTGGGCGGCGTCAACGCGTTTGCTTGAACGGCAAAGTAAATGCATGGAATTTTGATACTGACGATTGACACTAGCGTCCCTTCGGGTACACGGATCCCATGACACAATCGCGGCGTTTCGCCTCCCAAAAACGCCCATCCGTTGGGAATTTTCCCCTCTTGCATAGGCCAACGTAGTCGACAATCGAGGAGGCTAGGCTGGCGAAGTCGCACGCCCCATCGTATAGGGTTCGGTGTACAACACATCCATCGAATTCAGGTCGAAAATAGAGAGCCCGCTGAATGAACTGGGGCACACGCTTCACTCCCGAAATTATGAAACCTATGCCACCGTTACGCACGCCGGCACGCGGCTTGGGTCCGCCCACCGCCATGATGCCCACCGCCTTTTATTGCCGCAGAAGACCGATGCGGACAGCGGTCCTACGGCTGGTGGAGCAGCCGTTCAGGCTTCCGGGCGCACTTCACCAGGTTATTGTGGCCCCGTCCCACGCCTGTATGGCAGCAACGAAATACGGCATGGTTGTCGCACCGCCGTTCACTAGAAGCCACTTTCCAAAACTGCGTCGGCTCAAACAGTAGGCGCCGTTGTCGGACAGGACGGTGCGGCGATGAGTCGCAGCCACTGAGTCTCCCAGAACGCAGTATTGAGACATGCTTCAGTTATGTTCTCGTGCAAAAGCACAAATGCCTCACCCAGTAGGCGCCATTGTCGGCCAGGGTGGTGCGGTCGATGAGGCCCAGCAGCTGCTGCACGGCGCGCTCGCGCGTGAACAGCTTTTCTGGCTTCACGTTCTGCAGCACGAGCAAGCAAAATCACCAGCGGGTCTTGTCGCAGCCAGAGACGATCCACAGAGTAATTTCCCTTATCAAAATGCTGCTGAGTCGCCGTCAGGCACAGCGCGGTGCGCTGGTACAGCCTGAAAAGCAGCACAGTGCAGGCCACCCTGTGTACCACTGGTGTGGAAGGAGAACGAAGGTGAGAAGGAACATATACTAGACCTTTTGGAACGGCTGCGACAGGTCGGTGTCCACGGTGCCAGGGTGCAGCAGGATGCAGGCGATCTTCTGCTTGCGCCGCCCAAACTCCACCGACATCGTCTTCGTCAGCTGGTTCAGCGCAGTCTTGGACGCCCTGTAGGAGTACCTGTGGCAGAGGATTGTCAGCACGGGTTGTGTGGCTGCGTCGCACGCTGCGCCATGCGGGTTGAGTTTTCGCACGCTGCGCCATGCGGGTTTTTCGATCGAATGTCCGAAAATATCTCTGTGCAGGGCCTCACCAGCCGCCGAGGCCGTTGTCGCCGATGCTGCCCACGCGCGCAGACATGTTGGCTATCACCGCCGGCTGCTCACTGGGTGTCAGGAGGCATGACTGGCTGAGATTGGGCCTGATGCGCGACTCAACCGAATTCAACACACAGCGTTGGCATGCAGCAACCGGCAGCGTGACTGCAAAGCTGGCGCATCAGTGCGCTTCCTTGTCTGTGGTGACGAACTCACTCTGAGGCGCCATTCGCCTTTGCAGCATTGATGAGCAGCGGCGAAAACGCCTGCAGCAGGACCAGCCGGCCCATTGAGTGCGCACGTATCACGTCAGCATGTAACGAACAGAGTACACGAGGGTGAAGCAGCGTGTTACCCACCTTGGAGACCAGAATCGGGCCAAAGGCATTGAGCGCAAAAACCTTCTGAAGGTTTGCGGCCTCCACCCTCGACAGTGCCGTCTCTGAGCGCAAAGCAGCCAGCACCTTTGATATTTGCCACACTCAGTTTGCTGTTGCAGCCATGAAACAGCACACTTTTGATATCAATGTGACGCTGCATCATCAACAGGCAGAACAGCTCTGTTCATGGCCCGCACCTGGGGACAGCTCGCCGGGCAGGTGCAGCACGCCCGCCACATTCACCAGCAGGTCCAAGTGGCCATGCTGCGTAGACACCCGCTTTGCTGCTTCCTGCAGCAGTGCCGTCACCGCGTGGGTCGGCCCGTGAAGATGAGCAGTTGGGCAGTGTGCACGCACTTCAGGTGGCCGCAGGCAGTGCGGCGGCTGTGTGTTCTGCAAGAGCATGCTACGTCAGTTGGCACAGCGCGCGCCGAGGTCTCACCTGGATGGAGGCCTCGTCTGTGGCATCCAGGCGCACGATTACCAGGCGGTCGCCGTGTTGTGACGCCAGGTCGTGCAGCCCGTTGGCGGCATCCGGATTACGGCACGTCGCGATGACGCTGCAGGAATCCGGTGAACCGGCTTAAGCATCCCACGACCGCGCAGTTTGTGGTGGGTCTGGCGATGGCGTCCTCTAAAACCTGCTCAATTGGCCATGGGCGCCAACATGCACCTGCCGTCCTGCTGCGGCACAGCGGTTCGTGAGCATTTCGCAGGAGAATCAGAGAGAGAAGGGTCCCCCACCTCTGCCCGGGGCGCTCCAGGAGCTGCCGGGTGTACTCTAGGCCCAGCCCTCGTGAGGCGCCCTGAATGAGCGCCACACGCTGCTGCGGGCTGTCCGCAGACGCTGAGGCTGCCGCCGCCATGGATCGGGCGGCGACATGCGTTCCTGTCGGAAATGCCTGGCAGGGGTGACCCGACTGGCCTCTAATCAGCCTCGGCAGCTGGCGCAGGGCAGATGCCAATGCCATCTCAGCCTGTGTTACCGCCGTCGGAGCAGAGCTGATCAATAGCAGCTATCGCGTCGAGGCGATTGTGGATGTCCTAGACAAGCAGAGACAAGTTGCTGCCCGAAGCAAGCTCGCTGATTGGTGCTGCGGTTCAGTGAGCGGGCATGCACCTCGGCCGGTGTAAACGGGATTGGATGACCAGCAAACTCAGCTAGTAAAGCGCCGAGCCAATTAGGTACGTCTGACGGGACAAACAGAAATCAAAGCAGGGTCTCACATGTGAGGTTCTGCGTTGTGGCGCAGCTGCGCGCCATCCAATGCAAAAGCGGGCCACGTCATCCCAATTTTCTGGTCCAGCTCACGTGACATGCTTGGTACACGCTCCTTTGGGACAGGCGGTGTCCAATCTGCAGTTTCACACGCAGATGGATGTATTGACCGTTTGTCCATTCTGAACATCCGATTTGCGCGCGCCACGGCGATACAGCTCATCTCGGTGAAAACCTTGCTGCAATATTGGGCAACCTCGTGCAGCGACAGTCTCGTGCGTGTGTTCCTTATGATGTTGTCAGAGTCATGAGCTGACCTGTGTTGAGCGCGTTAGACGCCCTCGCGCATTTGCACGGCGTTGCTGCTTCCTTTTGATCCGCCAGCATGGCGTGTTCACCAGCCACTGGCGTTTGGCGACGCGCACCAGCTGCTGGATCGTGCTCTCGCAGCGCCTCCTCTCGTCACATCTCCGCCGTGCCAGCCGCTGGCACATCATGCGAACGGCTATTCAGCGGCAGCATAAGCATGCATCAGCAGCAGCGACAGCAGCAGGCGCGGCATCGGGTCTTTGCTGCGTCAGCAGGGGACGAGTCGAAGCCAGACGATCGCGGCGGCACCTCACTTCGAGAACAGGCGCGTGCATGTGTAAGGATGACTCAGAGTTGTTTTATCATGCACCTGACGCACCTGGCAGCACACCCATGACCAAACCTGCCGGGTCGCCGAGTGACCTCTTGCTTTTGCAGGCTGCGAAGCTGGATGCCCTTTTCTACAGGACCAGTGGCGAGCCCACCGCAGGCGAGCTGATGCTGAGTGTCTCATGCGTTGCGTTTGCAAGCCAGGCTCTGCACATCGCACATGTACGCATATGTGCCTACGCGATCATGTGTTTGATTGCTGTGCAGGCGCCGAGAACGCGCCTGACACACCACGGCCGCCTGCCGCGGAGGCACCCTTGCCGAGGGGCGCCGGACTGCTGCCAGGCCTGCCGCTGTGGCGGGTGCAGTGGGCCACGCTGCCCGGCACTCAGGTAACGCATCTCCGGTTTCAGCAGCAACGCCTGCAGACTCGAAACAACGAACCCACAATGACGCTCCAGTCCATGCATTATTTTCAGACCTGTGGAGCTGCACACGTCGGAATTCACTTGCATGTCAAACCTGCGCATGCTTGTCCATGAAGAAATGTTCTCCTGTTTTGAGTTGTACAGGAGGTGCTGCATGTGCATGTGCCGCATCATGTGCACCAGGTTGAGGGCAACACAGCAAGGCCGCGCCCCTCGGCGAAGGACAATGCAAGGACACAAGCCACAATATGGATACGCGAAGCTGAACAGCTAAACCGTTGTTACGTTTTGCCACGCAGGAGGTGCTGCACGTGCATGTGCCGCACTATGTGCACCTGTTCGAGAGCATCATGGCGGGGCCGCGCCCCTGGCGCTTCGGCCATGTGTACCTTCCCGGCGGCTCCGCCTCTCTCGGCACGCCGGCAGCCGCCATCCCGCCGCTGCAATCTCCGACCAGGTCTGTCCGTTCTCTCGTCTATGAATCACAGTTTGATAATCAAAGTTAGGAGAGTAGTACACGGCTGACGTTACGGAGCTTCCTGCCGGCGCATTCCATTGTCAGCTACAAAACTGACCTGCTGCACCTGGACTGCTCGCCTTTCTGCGGGAGCCCAGCGAGGACCCTTTTGAGGACGTCGGCAGCAGCGGCGCACGGCCAAGCGTGATGTTGGAGATTCTAAACAACCAAGCCTGCATCATCGCTGTGTCGCCGCGTCATTTCTGCAGGCTGCGAGAGCCCAGCGAGGATGCATTCGAGGATGTCGGCGGTGGCGCACAACCGCCCAGCGCGCCGACGGTGGGCGTGCTGATGGAGCTGATCGCCGCTGTGCGTTGCCCGGACGGCCGCCTCATCGTGCTCGCCTGCGGCGTCGGGCGCCTCAGGGTGGGTGTCATGAGTCATAGAGTCTTCATATGTCTCCACGCTCTGGCCCTCGGCAGGAAAGTCGCTATAGCCTGCTGCGCCACTGCCCAGGCGGCCCGCCTCACCGTGCTTGCCTGCGGCGTTGGCCGCCCCAGGGTGGGTGCTCAAGCCGACCCGCGCTCCAATGCATGCAACGCATCATATTACATACAGGTTTCATGCATGACAGCCGTGAATGGTGAGAAATTGAGACAGCACGCTGAATACCAGCACCACGTCAGTCACATGCTTGCACAGGCGTCGTGCCTGCTGCATTCGGGTGATGTCTCCTTCTCTGGCGGACGCTGCCAGACGCTGACACCGGAGATTTTGCCGATCCAGGTGGAGCGGGTGACGCAGGAGGTGCCGTTCACGCGCGCCGATTGCCGCGCCTTCCCCGATGCGGAAGAGGCGGAGGCGGCCGAGCGGCTCTCGGAGGCTGCCCTGGAGAAGGCGCCGCCCGACCTGCCGCTCATGTCCGCCATGGCAGCGGCGCGCGCTGCTGCCGGCGCCGCGGCCATCGCCTCCGCGCAGGTCGGTGCAATTTCGTGCAGCGGGACCTGCTTTGAAACAGGTCCTCTGCATTTTGCTGCAGAGTTTCCGAAGTGTTGCTGAGCCAACGCGCGAATCAGCCGAGACACCTGCATACCGACATGTGCGGCCGCCTCTGTCAGCCACAAATCAGCGGCTGTTCCACCGAGTCTGGCGTCCCTTGGTGGCTGCTGTCCTGGGCGTGGCTGACGGGGCAATGCTCTCATGTGCATGAGCGCAACCCTGGGCACAACGCCGCTGCCAGGTGCTTTTGGCAGATCGCTTGACGAGCCTTGTCATGACTTCCACCACATACACTGCTGTCAAGTCTGGCAGCGGTGGACATGGAGGCGATGCTGCTTCACGGTGCCGCAGTGCGGGACGCTTCGGACAACTGCACAGAGATTCCTGCCACAAAGATCCCGCATCTGTCATTTCTGCAGGTCTGGCAGCGCTGGGAGACGGAGGCGGTGCTGCTGCGCAGCTCGGGCGTGCACGCCGCCTCGCGCGATGCAGTGGGCTGCAACTTTGTTGAATGTGTAAACTTGCCTCGTGCAACAGGTCTGGCAGCGGTGGAGACGGACGCGGTGCTGCCTTCACAGGTCCGGAGTGCGGGACGTATTGCGCGACTTATTCGACTGCATTTCATGACTCTTTTCCATCTTCCCCCAACCTGCAGGTCTGGCAGCGGTGGGAGACGGAGGCGGTGCTGCCGCTTGGTTAGGGAGTGCAGGAAGCGTCGCGCGAATGGGCAGGTGACAAACACGTCGAGTGCGAACAGCCTGGATTGGCCCGCAGGTGTGGCAGCGCTGGGAGACGGAGGCGGTGCTGCTCCACGGCTCAGGCGTGCGCGATGCCTCGCGCGACGCGGCGGGCATGGCGGCGCTGCGCCGCATCGAGGAGGCCGAGCCCGTGGTGCACTTTGCCGACTCGTCAGGTGCGTCAGGTTTTGCTGTACACGGCTGTGTGCAGAGTAGCATTCTGCACACTGTTTCATGTGGATCGAAGGAGCTGCGAGCGCACTGCCATCAAGGCCTGGCACGCGTTAGACAACTGATCCAAGGCTTTGGTTCCTGCGCTCGCAGGGCTGCAGGGGCTGGGGGAGGTGCAGGTGGCGGCAGCAGAGGCGGCGCACGCCGCGGCGCAGGAGGCAGCGGCGGATGCCTGGTCGCAGGTGCTGGGTTTAGGGTTTACCCTAAACCCTTCAGCTCCCCCCACTCTTGTTTCGCCAAAACAAGGAAGTCGCCAAAACAAGGAAGTCTCAGGCTGCAGTGTCATGTCACCTTTGACGCATCCTTACGAGCTGTGCCGTTGAATCGAATAAGTTAAGTCACTAAAATTACCATGGTGTTGTCAGATCGTGGTCATGTTGCCGCCGATGCGGTGGTGTCTTTCAAAGTCTTCTTGCGTGTCTCCATATGCCCACCATGATGACAGCTGGACTCACTCCGAGTGTACGCTGCCAACAGGCGTCGCTTTTTGCAGCAGACGTCCTGTCCGACCCAGCACAACGGCCACAGGGTACCACCGCTCAGCGCGGCGTGCCGTCCCGGGTGCACACTCTACCGCTCTCCAGATGTGTTGCACATCTCCTGCAGAGTTGATGTCCATGCACTGGTAACACCGGTCACAAGACAGTGACAGCAAAACAAATTCTCTAGCTCCATGCATGTCGGCAGCTGTTGAGGCTGACCACTCATTTGTCAACTGCACAGGGAGCTGACCAGGATGTGGTGCGGGAGGCAGACGCCGCTGCAGCGGCCAGCGCAGACGAGGTCGACGGCGGCAATGCGTCGTTGTTGCAGGTGCTGCGCTGCCTGTTGCTTCCTTGCCTGATGCTGTTGACAAGGCTTCGAAATTCTGTCATGAAGGCGGCAGCTCATTTGTTCGCAGCCCAAGTCGAGGAACGCTCTGGCAGGCACTCTATGCTGTGGGTCGGATTCTATATCTTGCACGTGGCGATGTCCTTCATGTTCCATTGCCTGCAACCTCCGGACGAATGCACAGCCATGTGTTTGAAATGCTGTCATGTGGGTCTTGCAGGCGGAGGCGGCGGTGTGGAGCGAGCTGGACACGGTGGTGACGCTGGCGGCGCGGCTGCGGCTTCGCGCGCTGGCGCTGCCGCCGGGGCTGCTGTCGCTGCGCCCACCGCCTGGCTCCGTCAGCGGCGCACCCGGCACCTTCGGGTCAGGTGAGCAGGGACTGGTGCATTGACCCAAATCTGGAGAAAACAATGAGAAAGGTGCCGCCAAGGCTGCTGTCGCTGCAGCTGCCGCCCGGCTCCATCGTGGCCGAAGGCAGCTGTGGCTCAGGTGAGCGCTTCTCATGCAGGGACATTATCGTGGAGCACCCTCCTGGCTTATCCAGGTTGTCGATGCCGAGCTGCTGGTGCCTGCCAACCCTAGGGCCGCGGCTCTGTTCACGTTCGAGTTCAAGGGTCCTCGATGCCGAGTTGGCTTTGCGCTGGTTTCTGCCAGAGCTGCACATGAGAGCGCAGCGCACCACCCTGAAACGGTGGGATGGCCTTGCAGGCGACGACGAAGACGAGGACAGCAGGCCGCCAGGCGCCATTGCAGCCACGGCAGTCGCACAGCCGCCCAGCAGCATCGGCGACGACGGCACTGCAGCAAGCCCTGCCGGGCTCGACGACGATTGCAGCGAAGCCGCAGCCGAGGCGGCCGACAGCGGCAGCAGTAGCGACAGCGCCGACGGCAACGCTGGCCGGGACATCGGCGGCCGTGGAGGCGGCGGCGGCGGCGTGGGCTTCTGCCCGCCAGAGTACCCAGCGCTGAGACGGGCGCAGCGAACCTCCTTCGCGATGCCCATCATCCTGCCCGACATCTCCACCTCCGAGGGCCGCCAGGTGCGCTTTCCGAATTCTGGCCGTCGCAGCTGCAATGGCAGGCTGTGGCGACACGGGCTGATGTACATGCGGCTGCATGGGCAGGACACCCTGCAAATATCGAGAGCATGCATGGCGCCGCTTGAAGGGCTTTCGACATCTGTGCCGCGCACACGGAACACCTCAAAAACACCGCATAAACAAGATGAAAGTTATTTTTTTTGGTAGTAGAAATTTTTTTACCTGACGGCTGCACTTGTATGATGTCTGCAGGCGCTGCTGGAGGCCCGGGGCACTGCGGCGCGGCTGAGCCTCATCCAGTCGGCGCTGCGCAAGCACCGTAAAGTGCTGGCGGCGCTCGCATCCCTGCGCGGCCTGCGGGAGTGAGCTGCTAGGCAGCTGCGCTAGGCAGTCCGACCATCTCGATGTTGCATGGTGTCATAAACGGATGTTTCATGCTCGTGCTTGTGCTCTTTACGTAGCACTGTGCGGACAAGCCTGTCGAGTGTTGCGCTCCTAGAATTCCTGCCAATACCGTTGATGGAGACTGCGCAGTTGGATACCTTGGTAGACCTTTGATTGAAATTGTCCGCAGCTCCTAAAACACACCATCAATTCTGCACTGCTCGCCTACAATTCAGGAGAATACCAGCATTTTCCTAACAAAAATTGCCGCTCTGCTGCCCGCGACTCGCGGTTTCACTTCATCAGCTTGAAGCATGCGCGATCCTTCAGTCGCCTCCTCCGCCCCGCTCTGCCGCTCCGCCGTCATGCTGCAGATGGTTGCCAGCACCTGGGCATTTCCACTCAGGGTCCAGGGATCCTGCTGATCCGTCGGCCACCGCCACAGCCACCATGCTGGTGAGGGCGCCAAGTCCTCCATGCTCAGGCAGCCGAGACTGGGGAAGGCGTTGTGCGATGTGTCAAGAGCTCCTCACGCCGTCGCCGCAGCGAGGACCCTACGTAGGCTGGAGAAGCGATTCCGGCTAACGTCCAGAAATCTGGGTATTCCTAGACACGCCAAGGCCGGCAGGTCCACCAGCTCGGCGACGCTGGAGGTGCGCGGAAGCGTCCAGTGCAGGGAGGCGAGGCGCCGGGGCAGCGGCTGCAGGCATGCAACGCCACATCCAGAGAGTACAGCATGGTCAGCCGCGTGCTGGCCGCCAGGGCCTTTGGTTCGAACGCTCTTCAGGTCGATGGGCAGACGCGAGCAGAATTTCAGGCGGCGCAGCGCGGGGCAGCCGCCAGTTGCGGACAGCAGCATGCTTGCAGTGGCGACCGGGGTCTTGGCGGTTGAAGAGGTCAGCGACAGTTCCTGCAGCAACAAAGGCAGTTTCACGAATCAGCCGCTGCTGCCTGAACAGGATCTGGACGTAACCAGCAACACGTGTGGTCCACCCTAGCCCCAAGTCCCCCTCAACATCACACAGGAAGAATGCAACATAGATTCACCTGCAGATTGGACATGCCGCGTATTGCTGCCGCCAGCTGCCTGGTCGGGAAAACGTCGTCGGTCAGCCTGTCGACAGTCAGGTACTGCAGATGCGTCAGTTTTGCCATCGTGTCCACCCACGCGCCGATGTTCATACCGCGCTAGCGACCCGCCATCATGCACAGGCCTCGCAGATGGCGCATCAGGCAGAGCACCCCGCACAGCACGTCGTGGCCCTGCATACTCCAAGATGTGAGTGTTGCCAGTCCCTTCAAGCAGTTCGCGCTGGTCTGTGGGCGACGCAATCCAGCAGGGAGCCTACAGTGATGCGATGAAGTTGCTAGTGGCCGCATGCCATATAAAACGTGCTTGCACATGCATGACGACAGGTGACTGCACTGTCAAGACATTCCAACAATAGATGTGCCTGATTGCATCACATGCTGCTCGTGTTCTGAGTATACCTGCAGCAAGGTGGGTGAGCCCACGAGCAGCATCTGCACCGTGCCGCTGTTTTGCGCGGCCCACTCAAGCAGGCTGGAGAGGCCCCGGGAGCTTATATCATACTTGTAGCGGAGGACAACGGACGGCCAAAGGCTCGCTCGACGCCCTGATCACGGTCCCAACTTCGCGGCAGGCACATGCCGCTCGTGCCCTGCAGCAGTTCCTGACAGGATGCTTTCGTAACCGCTGTGCGGAACACAACATCACATAATGTAGCATATGTCAAGAGCAATAGCGGATCGCTGTACGTTCTGCTGCCCACGCGCACCTGTCCTTAGTTAGCAGGCGCCTTCACCATGAGAAGCTAAGATGGCAGTGACTCAGTGGTACGAATCCAGGTGTTCGCGGCCAACGACCCTCCGGCAGTGTACAGTCCGCCATATAACATAGGCTGTCGGTGTTGATCCAGTCAATATCGTAGTTGTGAACGGTTCTCAACTTCTCCGAAACGAGCGAATCGGGAGCTTTGCAGATCGATCGAGAATACTTCGCGAGATCGCGCAAGCACAACTTTTACGCAAGGTTCAATCGGTAGTGTTGGTGTTAGTGCATTTCTCAAGACTGACGGAGGATCTTGCATGCACGTGATATATTTGGCCAGCTCAGCATCGGCTTTTTTTGCGGATCACCGCCGCCCGTCCCGGTTGCTCAGTGCGAATCGCGCGTCGGTGTGATCAGCACACGCTGCTTACTCTTCCTGCGTGCACCCGCATCTCTGGGCCGCTGCAAATATTCTTCGCTCAAAAGTTGTTTATTTTCCAACCATTGACACACACAGGTGTTACAAAGTGCCTTGTGGCAGCATGGCAAGCCCGCGCTCACGACCCAACTCGTAGCTTTCTTCCAAGACTGGTCACATGCGCAGCGCGACATTAGGGTCAGAACCCATGCAGCCACTGTGCGCACCAGCGGTTTCTTGTAATGCCATCATCAGGAGCCGTGGGGGCCAGCGGAGCGTGTTAGGAGCCTCATGCGCCGCACTCGACTCCCAGATCCTGAGATCAGCCGCCAGTCGCCACCAGGGCGCCCTCTCGCGCCCTGCTTGCCTCCGGCGCCATGCCGCCGGGCTGCGGAGCAGCACCAGCCGCCAGACAATCAGCTGCAGTGCAGGTGCTATTGCAGCAAGTTCCGCCGAGAATGTGCCGGGCAGCAACGGCAACGGCGATCCACCGCGCCTCGTCGGACTTGTGCGCACATCGCGGTCTCGGAAGTCGTCCAAGTCCTCTTCATTGTGCCTGAAATTTGATATGTGCACACACTATGCTGCGGCAATGGGTGATCACAAGGATGTGTAGGGCATCCTATGCTCGCTGAATGCAACATGGCCCTGATCAGGTGGGCGGTGACAGGATGGCCACCTCAACATCGAATGGCAACGCCCGCATCTCGGGTGAGCTGGTGCCCGCGGAATATATTGGCGGCAGCGGCGGCGGCGACGGCGGCGGCGACAGTGGTGGCGGCGACGACGACGGCAGCGGCAGGTATAACGTGGACTGAGTCCGATTTCTTTCATTGCGGAGATGTGTCAGCCAACCTGTTCATCCAGCGCTCCCAGCGGCCCGACGTTCAACATCAGTACATAGCAAGCACCTGGAAAGCACGCCTCGGCTCACCCCAATGCAAACTTTAATCACTCACACAAATTTCCTCTTCCGCAGCAGCGGCGGCGGCGCAGGCGGCTTTCCGGGCCCCGCCCTACGGCTGTGGGCGCTGATCGCGGTGGCGCTGCTGCTGGGCCGCCTGGCATGGCGCCGCGCGCAGTGCTGGAAGGCCAGCCGGCCGAAGCGGCCCCTCGGGTGAGTTTCGTGTTGTCTGCCAGAACTTTGCGGAAGCATCTTGCCGAGCATCAGCCGCAGGCGCATACGAAATGTCTAAAGATGCTTCTTGCTGAACACCGGCTGCAGGCGCGGTGGACTTTGTCAGGTCAGAACTTTCAGATTCTCCAGCAGCCCGCTGTATCCTCTCTTCTGCAGTATTCCGGGCCGTTTCCCACAGGCTTGCATGTGCTACAGGGAGGTTTTCGCAGCCCCCAAGCAGCTGCTGCGGGGGCATTGCGGAGTCAGCAAACATTTACAATGGCATCGGCTGCAAGAATGTCCCCACGTGTCCACAGCGTGGATGTGGCAACGCTGAAGCCGCTGCTGCAGGAGGTTTTTGCGGAGCTCAGTAGCCTCTCTCCTCCTATCGGTCGACACATCCCCGCGATGTGATGCAGGGAGGATGTGGCGGCGCTGAAGCGGCTGCTGCGAGAAGTGTTTGCAGAGCTCACTGAGCACGGCGGCCGGTTGCATGCGCTGGAGACAGCTTCCATGTCCGCCGCTGCCGGCGGCTGGGCGACGGGCGCCGATTGGGACCCTTCGGCCGCGGCGGAGATAACATTCATGGGCGCGGTCGAGGCGGCGCCGGCGCTGCTGCTGTCGCGGGTGAGGCTACACCAGACGTACAGCCTTCCGCCCCGCGACGGCGCTGTCGGGGTGCTCTTGTGCCATGGTCGTCTGCTGCGGCTTGGGTGGGCCGTTCAAGGGTGGGAATGGCGTCCGAGGACCGCAGCGGCAGCTGGCAGCTCACGGACTCGTGATCGGACAACAGAGCTTGCTCCAGCTGGGCGGCGGGAACGGCAGCGACTCTACTTCGGAAGACGACGGGTCGTCTTGGATCACATACAGGGTGGCTCGGCGGCGGCGCTGCATGCGGCGTGCTCGACGCCGGACAGCGGCGCTGGCGCCGGCGGCCCACTGCTGCGGGGCCAGCTGCGCAGCCCCGTGCGTGACGGCGTCGATGAACTGACGGCAGAAGTGCTGCTGCCGGCGGCTGGCGATGCTCAGCCTGCGTTGCACAAGGTGCACGGTTGATACCCAAAGATTGTATTCGGGTTCTTGACACGTAGTTATTACAATATTATCACAACATCCGCATGCAATGGCGCCGGCGAGCTGGTTTTCCGCTGCCGGCGGCGGGCGATTACAGCCTGCAGTCCGCGCTGCACGGCTTGTGTACTTTCCCACATGGGGAGATCGGTGGTGAAGATGTGCGATGCGTCGATTAGTCACGAAAAGGTGTTCCGCTTGCTGCCGGGCCAGAATGCTCTCACATCATCCGGCCGCAGTCATCTACAGCCTGCGCAGCCGACGTTTCACCTTGCGCTACTGTGTGTCACGAACACAACGCGCTGCTTCGCAATGCACCAACATAGTGTTTACGCTGCAGCAGGTCATCTACAGCCTGCGCAGCAGCAGGGAGCTGTCCAATTCGCTCAAGCTGCTGCTGGGTGCCGGCCGCGGCGACGATGTGGCGGGCAGTCTAAACTCCGCCGCGGGGCGCGGCCTGACGCACCTGACACGCTTCGGGGCGGCACCCCACCAGCGCGTGTGCGGCTCGGGGCTCGGCGGCGCCTGGAGCGCCGGGCACCGCACGCATGCGGCGGCGGCGCACTTGATTTCGGGTCAGCGTCTTCCTGAATCTCTGTGTCTGCAGCAACACAGCCATCGAAGACTCCATCTACAAGCTGCACCAATAACACCTCCACCTTCACGAGCAAGACCACATCCTTCATCGCGAGCTTGTGTATGAGCATCTAATGCTACACGGTCTGCAGCTGCACCTGGTGCAGTACCCTAAGGGTGACTTTGAGTACCACCCCGCTTGATTCAGGCAGCGGCAGCGACTGGCGGGCGGGGCACCGCATGCACACGGGGATGGCGCACCTCGCGTGGGGTGAGGCGGCAACCTCTGTGCTGCCAAAGCCATGCACTAAGCCTTGCCACGGACTGGCAAGACCTGCTCAATAACCGCTGCACCCTGCCAGCGGCAGCTTCAGCGTTCAAGGGCTTTGCTCCTCTTCGCAGGCGGCCAGGCGGCTCGACCGCCAGCAGTTTGCGAAGTGCATCCGCAGGAGGCATCGTCAAGGATGCTCATCGAACCACTCCTGACATCTGTGGGCGCCATGTGGCAGGTGGCAATGGCGGTTCGACTTTCAGCAGCCTGGTGGCAGTCATTTCCCCGTCTTTCACATGTTTAACACCAGACACCCCCGGGCCCATGTCGCTCAGGTGGTCGAAATGGCTCTACATCCAGCAGCCTGGCGCAGGCCACGGTGGCGGTGTCCAACGCCTGCAGCCTGGGCCTCGTGGCACTTCGGCAAACGATGCATCCACACAGCGGCGGCGGGGTGAACGGCGATGCCGAATACAGTGGAGGCTCTGGACAGGGTGCGCATGTGTTGTGCCGTGCACACGCGTTGATCGGTCGGCAGAAGCCACGCCTGCCGAGTGCCGGAGGACATGGCAGTGACGGTGTCCCAGTATTTCCCAGCTCAGCTGCAAAGCGCAGCAGCGACCAGGCAGTCACTGGTCACCGTTTGTGGACTGCAGGCGGCTGGAGGCTGCAGGCGCGCCTGGGCGACAAGGTCCTGCCACCGCCTGGAGGGGCGCCCAGCAGCACCCAGCACATGCTCGCGACGACAGGTGCACATGTGAATTAATCGAATTTCCCCGTTTTGCGCTCTCCTTCCAGGCACCGCCTCATCGCGCATGTGGCAGGCGGCTTGCAGCTCTGTCTGCCCTAAACCCTAAACCATAAACCCTATACCATCAACAGCACGCACAACTTCAAACATCCCCCGTCATTCACGATGTCCGAAGCATGACTTGCCGGCTCCCTGCAGGAACGCTCAACGTCCAGGATGGTGTGCTGGTGTCCTGGTGGGCGGCGCAGCCGGTGGCGGACGGCGGCGGCAGGCGGCCGGCGGCATCGGCGCCGCAGGAGTTTGGCATCTCAGTCGCGTCGCACCCCTTCGCCGGCCCCCGCGGCTGGGCGTTTGCGTTTGGTCGCTCTTGGGGGCCGCGCATTGTCGCTGTCGGCCTGCCCGCGGCGGAGCACTGGTCAGGCACGGAGGTGGCTGCTGGCGGCTCGCATCAGCTGGCACAGTCGCCGACCGCCGAGAACCTGCGCCGCGGCGACAGCAGCGGCGCCGTTGACGGCGCCGGCGCCAACGGAGGCTGTGGACTCTCAGAGGACGCGGTCTTACAGGCAGGCAGCGATGGCCATGGGAACGGCAGCACCGGCAGCGGTGGCGGAGCCGACACCGGCGGCGGCAGCAGCGGCGAGCCGCCGTGGATTGCGGAGGCGTCGCTGCAGCTGCCGCTGGGGGAGGGCTTGGTGCTGACGCCGGGTCTGGTGGCGGTGTGCGCCGACGGCGACACCACCTTTGCGTTGGCAGCGCGCGCCCAGTGGGCGTTCTGATGCTGCGGACGATGTTGGCGCCGCCAGTGTGCATGCTGCCGGCGCCGCCTTCGTGAGCGGATGTGCGTTTGTCGACGCTATCTTGCAGCACTGACGCGGCTGCTTCCGACTCGTGATGGTGCGAGAGCAAGGTGACGATTACGGCTGTGCTTGTGAACGGCACAGCCTAAGGTTTCAGCTGTTTGCCTCTGTGTATCATCACCATCACCACTACATCAGCAGGCACCGATGCCAGAGAAACCAAGGAAACACAACGGCGTGGTGCAATTCAGACAGTGTAGCAGCTTGCATTGCCTCCACAAACAACAGATGCCAGCAAGCTCCTGGCAAGCTCCTGTGCAGGATAGCAAGCTGTTTCCCGACTCAATTGCACTCTCCGCAAGGCTGTCATCTCGTCTTGAGTGTCCGAAGTTGCGCCGCCAACGGCAGGTCAAACTGCAGGTCGAACTTTGGTCATTGCTTCTGCCGCAGCAACACGCATGATGCACACCAATGGCGTTGACTGCCGCCTATCTAAGAGGGCTTGACTTTGTATCGCATGCGTCTGATGGCGCAGCACAAGCCCTTGCTAGCACAGCTCTGCAGCTTCGTCCGCTGTCGCCCCCGCAGCGGCCAGGCGTTCACACCCGCTTCATGTGGCTCACTCTTGCTTCAAGGCCCCGCCTCCGTGTTCCTGGCCCCGATTTGTGCTAAATCACGGCTGCTGCTTTGAGCTGGTCGCCAGTCCCAAATAAAACCCTGCCGCCACTGGATTAGTGGAGGCCGAACACTGTGTCTAGAAGCCACACTACGAAGATGGCCAGTGGGTACAACGCCATATTGGGGAACGCCCACCAGGTCTGGAAGGTGCGCCGATTGAAGCCCACGACGCCCATTATCAGCGTCGTGCCTGCGTCCCGATTGGTTTGGGGTTTAGACATCGCATACTGTTCGCTTCACGTCGCCGCATCTTCATTTGAAATCGCATATTGTTTGCTTCACATCACCGCATCTTCATTTGAACCGCCGTATGCTCCGATCTTCATCGGAATATCGTCTGCAAGGCAGGCCTATAACCTTGCAGATGAGGGTTGCAGACATAAGCTGCAGGTGAAGGTCGGGATGGACGGATTTAGAACAAAGAGAGAGGCGCGCACCGACGGTGACGATGACCTCGGAGGTGAAGTCCCACTGCAGCTGCCGCATGTGGACCAGCAGCAGAAACAGGCCCAGGCACATGGTGTTGTTCATCGTCACCTGCAGCAACGCATCTCAGCAGAGCTCGACACATCGGTCACAACTGGCACGTCGGTGCACGAACCTCGGTGCAGCATGCCAGCAGGCATGTAGAATAAATGATGCGGACCGACATTTCATGCTCAGAGTCACACAAGCTGCTCCAGGGCCTCTCGCGTCAGCCCGATGTTGTGCAGAATCAAAACACATGCTGCAGCCTGACATGTCTGGCAGTGCTCACGGCTGTGCGCTGCTCACCGCGCCGTAGACCTGGCTGAAGGTGAGGGAGATGTTTTTGCGGCGCTTGCCGGACGCAAATTTGAGGCTGGACACCAGCTCGCTGGCGTTGCTGGCGAAGGGCGTCACACAGAAGGCCACGAAGAACGGCGGGATCTTGGACGCCTGCAGGAACGGCGAGCTGATGGTCGGCACGTTGTAGCTGAAAAGGTCGCATTGTCATGCACCGCAATCCGTCACGGTCGTCAGGGCAAACACAGCAATCCAGCAGCGTGGTGGGCGGGATGCGGAGGCGCAGCAAAACAGAGAGGTAGCGAAGGAGCTTGCAACAACCCGACTATTAAATTTAAAAAACCCACCCTGGAGAAGTTGGTGACGGCGTCGACCATGGGGTCGCTGAAAAAGGCGCAGGCGGCGGTGCCCACCAGCAGGTAGGTCACTGCGCCACGGATGACCTGCCTTCGCGTCAGCGGCTTCTCCCCCTCCTCGTCCTCCTCCGATTCCGGGCTGCTGCCCGCGTCGGCGTCGGCCTCGTCCTCCTCCTCCGTCTCCCTGCGGATGAAGCGTGGAGACTGGGGATGTGTCGCAGGTTTCGCTTCAGATTTCGAGCATGCATTTGCGTGTAGGGGTTTGGTTGTTCGCTGCCGCGTCGGATTTACGGCTCCGCATCGGCGCCGTCCTCGTGTTCGCCTCTCCAGTGAGGGCGTGGTTGGCTGGCTAGTAGGATACAGGCTAGTAGGATACAGACCTGTGCCTCTCTAGTTCTGCACACTGGCTTAATCACGCCGTCTTATCTTAGGACCTCCTCGATTCGATGCATTCTTGTAGGAATCTGGAGTGGATGAATGTCAGAGACGAAAGACGCGCTGCTGGTCCAGCAGCACCCGAGACTCCAAACGAGTCCTCCATCCCTTTTCAATGTCGTTCGATCTCCTCAACAGGGACCTCAAGTCAGAAGAAGATCAGTGAGCCGATAAAATAGTAAGATGCACTGCTGGTCCAGCAGCGGCTGAGACTCCGAACGAGTCCTCCATCCCTTCCATCCCTTCTCAATGTCATTGAATCTCCTCAACGGAGTCTCTAAGTCAGAAGAAGATCAGTGAGCCGATAAAACATAAAGACGCACTGCTGGTCCAGCATGGGCTCGTGGGCGTCCGAGGGCAGGTCGATGGTGAGGTCGGAGGGGTTGAAGTGACCGGGCGCCATGCTGCTGCGCCGCCGCTCCCCCAGCGCAGTCTGCTGGTGCTCCCGCACCTTCTGCATGCGCTCCAGGATCAGCCTGCGACCAGGTGGACACAAGATGCTGCATTGCCTAAGCAGTACCCGAGGTGATCACCCTGCAGGGCAGCACGAGATGCCAATTGAGGCGGAGGGCAAGGCAGCAGGGAGCTCCCTGGCCATGGGCGCCTGTAATGGGGCTGACCATGCATGATACAGCTCGTGAAAGGGCGCTTCGTGCTCGTGGAAGGCTCCCCTTCTCTTGCATAGCTCATCCCTCTATACCGCACCGGAGGGCGACGCCGCTGTTGTCGTCACTGCACGGTCGGAGACAGACTGCCCACCTTTCCAGCGACGAGCGGAACTCCTCGCGGCTGACAGAGCCGTCGTTGTTGCTGTCAAACTCCGACATGAGCAGCGACACCTCCGCGTCAATGCCGTTCTTGGGGTCGCCCCCCGGCAGCCCGCCCAGGCTGAGGCCCATGAGCAGCGCCTTGAGCTCGCCTGCGCCGGAGGACGGGAAGCCATGTGAACACGGCGGTTTTGTCCGTTTCTGTAAGGACTGACATCCTGCTGCCCGAGTGTCATGGCACTTGGGTGCCTGCATAGAATGAGGAGCTCGAAGCGGTCGAGGTGCACGGCAGGGCGAGCATGCGGGAGTGTGACTGGGGGAGGGTGGTAAGGGAGTTGATGAAAGCGATGGAAAAGTGAACCTTTGACATGAAGGCTGTTGTGGAAATCGAATTAATCCGACTTATAATCCACAACAATGATGGAAAGATTGCCGAGGCA
>JAABUM010001655.1_pt1 | contig 32333 bp, 25 predicted proteins | sample 5559161 | NCBI WGS metagenome assembly JAABUM01 (sample SAMN10711868, study PRJNA513369) | rock metagenome | isolation source: Antarctica rocks | place: Antarctica: Victoria Land, Siegfried Peak nord
CCGTCACCGTGCCCCAGGTGCGCGCCCTGCTCCAGGTCGTGCTACCCCGGCCCACGCTGACCCCGCAGCGGGCGCTCGCGCTGCTGCGCTATACCCAGCGTCAGAACCACAACGCGCACCGCTCCCACCGCAAACGTGTCCTCCGCCGCCTTCTCGATTCATCCTGACCACCTAACGTTGTAGTATTAGGAGGCCGAGCGACAAGGGGGTAAGCGATGTCCGACGAGGAACTCACGATGGTGCAGGCCGCCGAGTTCGCCGGCTACACGAGCCCCACCTTCCTGCACAAGGCGGCGCGCGCCGGTCGGCTGCGGACGACCCGCCATGAACGGTCGGGCGTACGCATGACCACGCGCGCCTGGTTACAAGCGTTCCTCGCCGGACGTGACATGCGCGCGTCCAGCACACGACGGACCCCGCCGGAGGAGCAGGAGGGGCACGAGGAGGAGGGCGCCTGCGGTGGCGCGACGGGGGAGAGGAAGACGGAGTGGCTCACGGTCCCCACCGCCGCGAAGCGCGCGGGGTACGCCACCGCGTCGACGCTCTATGCCGCTGCGAAAGCCGGCCGGCTGCGGACGCGGACGGAGGGTGTCGGCCCCTACCTCACGACCCAGGACTGGGTCGATGAGTTCCTGGCCGGCCTCTGTTGCAACACGGAGGCGAGAGGCCAGCCGGCGGCCAGCAGACGGGGCGGCGCCCGCTTGCTCCCCGACCAAGAGGGTGTCTAAAGAGAATAACGGTCGGGCAATTCGGCCGATGATCCTCACGCCGCCACACGCTCAGGGGAGGGTGGTGAACAGAGCGCGCAGGTCGGGCGCGTGGGCGGCGTCGCCCAGCAGCGGCCGCGCCCCCAGGATCTCCTCCATCGTGCGCAGCAGCGCGCTGTGTGTGTACGGGGTCGCGCTGGCGTAGCCGTGCCCCTTCACGGAGGGGGAGAGCGCCAGGAGGCCGATCGGCCCGTCCGAGCCGCCCTCGCCCTCGTCCCAGGTGATGAACAACGCGCCACCTCGTCGATACGCTGTGGAGCGCAAGATCGGCGGCACGGCCCGCGCCAGCCAGGTGTCGGTCTGCCGTACCGGGTCGTTCAGGGGCCCGCAGGCGTCGTGACCTGAGTCGCACAGGTTCGGCGTGATCACGGTGTAGCGGGCCACCGTGTCGCTGTGCAGGGCCGTGCCCAGTTCGGAGTACGGCCGCACATGGGCGATGCAGGAGGCGGCGTGCGGGTCGTTGCCGTGGGTCACGTCGTCGAAGTAGAGGGCAGCGACGTGCTTGGGCGCGTAGGGGTAGCGGGGCGTGAGTGGACAGGTCCGCCCGTCAATGCCCTCGGCGTAGACCGTCCAGGAGATGCCGGTGCGGGTCAGGAGCGCCGTGAGATGCCGATGCGTGGGGAAGTGGTGACGGGCCGGCGGGTTGTCGTCGAAGACGCCGCAGGTCGTGCCGGCCTCCAGCCAGAGGTAATTGGGCAGGCTGGGGTGGACGCCCGGCGGGTTATCGTCGTGCGTGGCATACGAGGCTGTGGGGACGAGGACATGATTGATGTACGGCGCGGCGGCGTTCCCCGCGATACTGGACCAGTTGTGGTTCTCCAGTACGATCAGGAACACCGTCGCGCCCACCACATGAGCGCGGTGCGCCGCGACGGGCGAGGGTGGAGGGAGCGGACCGGAGGCGGCGCATTGGCCGGCCCCAGGGCAGTGGCCGAGCGCGCAGCCGACCAGCGTCGTCAGGCGCCCGACGGTCAGGAAGGGCCGTGCCGGCCCCACCGCGAGGAGCCCCACCGCGAGGAGGAGCCCAAGCGCGGGTGCGGCCGCCCTCGGCGGGATGCGCGGGGCGCTCATACGGGCGGACCGCGGCGTATATCTACCCCACTGCTCGTCACGCCCTGACGACGCAGCGCGGCGACCACCGGCCGCGACCACCTCACAGGTAGGGGGAGCGCGGCGGCCACCAGTGCGGCGCCGACCACGATCACCACGCTGCCCAGGACATCGAGGGTGTGGTGCGCGCCCACGCCCAGCCGTCCCAGCATCACCAACACCACGCCGGCGGCGAAGGCGGGCAGCCAGCGCCGGTCCAGCCACCATAGGCTGACCGCGAGCGCGGCGGCCAGGAGCACATGGTCGGAGGGGAAGCCGTTGTCGCGCGCGGTCGGCGTGAGCGGCGCGGTGTGTGTCACGAGGTAGGGGCGTGGGTCGACGACCAGGTGCGCGAACACGCGGGACGCCGCGAGGGCCAGCACGATCAGCACGGCGCCGCGGGCGACCGCGCGCACGCTTACCCGATCCAGACGCCGCGCGACCACGACGAGCCAGGCCAGGGCCAGGGGGTAGACGAGGACGGCGGCGCAGAGGGTGAGCACGACGCGCACCACCAGGTTGTGCAGGGCCAGCGCCTCGACCGCCCGTTGGACCGCGTCATGCATCGCGCACCACATGATCGCCCCGACCAAGGCTACACGCCGGCGGGAGTGACGACACCCCGCGCTGCCGCGGATGCGGCAACCACGCCCACGATGCGCGGATGCGCGTCATGGCGCGCCGCGCGATGAGCAGCAGAGGACCGCCACCGGCGGCGACGAGTAGGGCGCTGGCCGCGCGCCCGCGGTGACGGTCACGGACTCTCCTCACCGCGCTACCACAGCGCCAGCACGTACCAGCGCGCCCCGGCCTGGACGAGTTGCATCGTCTCACGCGCCGTCGTCGTACGCCCCAGCATGACCCGGCGGACGAGCAGCGGCTGGCGGTAGACGCCCGCCGCTAGATAGCGGCCCGGCCCGTCGCGCATGAGGCGCAACAGCGTCACCCCGTGCTGATCCCCATCAGCGAAGGCCTGCTGGCAAGCGGCGATGGTGTCCGCGCGTGAGGCAGGGCCACGCCTCCAGGGCGCGGTGGTGTCGTAGATCTGGGCGCAGTTCTGGGTGTTGAAGCCGTGCAGCGCGGCGTGGAGCGTGGCGACTAACCCGTCCGAGGGCATGGACGGATGGCCGCGTAGCGCGGCGAGTAGCACAGCGATTTGTCCAACGTGGATCATCGTGGGTCATGCTCCGTCGTGGGGGCTATGAGGGTGGAGTAACACACGGGACTCCGGGCCATAAGGGTGGGGCGGCTACGCGGACGCCCCTGGCGGTGGCGCGGCGAGCGACCACGCGGAGCATCGTCTGTGCTCATCCTACGTCCATCTACGTCCATGACCATCCCTCATGGTTCTGTTCCCCTCCCTCATGTCGCGTTATCCATAGCATAGGGCGTGGTGATTAAGCCCATATGAAGTGTCTATGAGAAAATCCTCATCTTAGGGTACATCAGTGAGCGACAGAGATGCGCCGGCCGGCTGTGCTCTCCTGGTTCACCGTTGGCGCCAGGAGCAGGACACGTGATAGTAGGCGACCGCCGCGCCCCCATCGCGTGCCAGGCGCCTGCGTCGTCGTCCCAACACCGCGCGCCGTCGTCACAGCCCCCTCATGGGACGCGGCGATCGCCTCCACCGCTACGACGCGCGGTGTTGGGGCGGCGTGTGCGTGCTGATGTTGCTGGTCAGCGTCAGCGTGCGGGCGGCATAGTGAAGCGTGCCCGTGGCGTAGACGGCCATGTCGGGGCGCAGCGCGGCGAGATCGGCCCGGCGGCCACGCGCCACGATAAGCGTATCCTCGTCGATCACCACGTCAACCCCCTGGATCTGGACCGGCCCCGCGAACCGTCGCGCGTCACGCGGCTGCAACTGCGTGCGCACGGCCAGCAGGAGCGTGTCCCGCGTCGGGTCCACCCGCGCGACGCGCCCGTCGACGGTTACCCCGTCGGCCGACTCGTCTTGCAGCGTCGTGGGGCTACCCAACACGATGTCGCCCACCTGGAGCGCGGCCGGGTCGAGCGGCCGGCCTCCGCGCCCCAGCACACGCGTCGCCGGGGTGACCACGTATGTCCCCGTCGCGCTCGTGGTGCGCAACAGGAGCAGGAGGGCGTGACCGTGGCCGGTGATACCCGTGATGACCGGCGCACCCTTGAGCAAGATGACGTTCTCGCCGCGCTTGCCCAGCGCCCCGCCATTGATGCCCACGCCGGGGGTGAGCGGACACGCGTGGGGCTGCAGGATGACCGGCTTGGCCGGTGGGGCGTTGACGTCGAAGCTATTGGCCAGGTTCGGCCCCTGAGCCTCGCGCGGGGTCAGGGGGGCCAGCCCAAAACGCTCCTCCACGAAGCGCAGCAGCGAGGTGAAGTCGTAGGCGGTGTGGTCCACGTAGCCCCGCTTGGCGTACGGCGAGATGATGATGGTGGGCACGCGCGGCCCCAGCCCCAGGTGGTTGACCTGCGGCGGCGCCACATGGTCGTAGAAGCCCCCGAAGTCGTCCCAGGTGACAACGATGGCCGTGCTTTGCCAGAAGGGACTGCGCATGATGGCGTTGACTTCCTGCACCGTGGTGTCCTCGCCCAGGCAGGTCGAGGCCGGCGGGTGCTCACTGTGCGCCGTGTCCGTGACCAACCAGGTGACCGGCGCGAGGTTGCCGCGCGCCACCTGTGTCGGGAACAAGCTCCAGGGCACGATGTTGGTGCGCCACTGCGGGCCGTAGCGGATGTGCTGGATGGCGTCGAAGCTGGACCAGATGTAGCCGGCCTGGCCCTGCAATGGCGCGTAGTAGCGCCAGCCGATGCCCTTGGCGTTGAGACGGTCGGCCAGCGTGGTCAGATTGAGGCACGGGAAGATCTGCCCCGGCTGCCCGGTCGGCGAGACGGTGGTGGCCGTCGTGCCGGGGGGCGCGTCGCAGCCCCAACTCGTGTCGTTGTACGAGGGGCTATTGACGAAGATGGGGTTATTGGTGATGCCGCCCGACTGCCCCGCGACGAAGACGAGGTGGTTGGGCAGGCTCGGTCCCATGATCGTGGAAAAGAAGTGGTCGTCGAGGGTGAACTGGCGCGCGTAGGCCCAGTAGTCGGGGATATCTTGCGGGCGCATCGCGGTGTAAGCGTTGTCGACGCCGAGGGACACCGCGCCGGGCACGAGGTCGAAGCGGTCCATGCGCCCCTGGTCGTACGCCAGGTAGGCCGCCTCCGCGGCGTGCGAGGGGTCGGGCAAGATCTGATCGGGGGCCGGGCGCAAGGGCACGATCTCCCCGGTCGAGGTGCGACCCCGTGACGCGCCATCAGCACCGGGGAACAAGCCGAAATAATGGTCGAAGGAGCGATTCTCCTTAATGATGAAGACGATGTGCTTGATCTTCTGGAACCCCGCGGGCAGCGCGCCGCTTGACGCCACCGCCGGACGCGGCGAGACGGCCGCGGCCGGCCGGCCAACGGGGAGGACGGCGAGGCCTATCAGGCTGATCGCTACCACCCCCAAGGCGCTGATGACCCGCCACCTCACTCGTTCGCCTCCAGTCCGGGTTGATGCGCGCGTCGTGTCCGTGTGTCTCATACCCCCCTCACTTTCATGTGCCTATGTCGTTCACGCACTCGTTGTCTCACCATACCATCGCTCCGTGAATACGCGATGAATGCGCGTGACCAGCGGCGGCGAGTCATCCTAATCTTGGCGCATTAAGGATGCCATCCGCGCGTGGTATAGATCCTGACGGAGCGATCGAGGGAGCAGTCCGCTACCCGTGCCAGGCGGGCTCGTCGCGCCGTTCGTAATCATCGTAGGCTTTCTTGAGGCCGCCTAGCACCTCGGCGGTCGTCTCGAACAGCGCCTCGGCGCGGGGATCGCTGACGTTGGTCACATCACCCCGCACGTGGGTTATGAGGTCGTCAAGCATCCCCTTGATCGTGGTGGTGTGGTGGCGCGGGTCCGTCTCGGGATACGGCGACATGGTCATGGTCTGCTCCTCCTCGTTATGGCGCCTCGGTCGCCGGTGCATTTTATTGGCTCTCGCTATCGTAGTATACTATCGGAAGCCGATATATCAATGAAAGAGGGGGTGTGACCGATGGTCCTGCGTGACCTGGAATTGGGGGCGATCCGCGTGCATATCTTGCACCACGCTGCGGAGGCGCCGTTCTTCGGCTCCTGGATGGTGGATGAGTTGGCGCGGCACGGCTACACGTTGAGCTACGGGACGCTCTATCCCATTTTGCATCGCCTAGAGGAGGACGGCCTGCTCACCCGCGAGGAGCGCACCGAAGGTGGGCGCGTGCGCAAGTACTACACGGCCACGGCGCGGGGCCGGGAGGATCTGGCGCGAGCGCGGCTCCTGGTCGCGGAGTTGTATCGCGAGGTCGAAGCGGGCGCGGACCGCGCCACGGACAGGGTGGAGGACGGCCAATGAGCGGCGCTGTCGGGATGGGAGGAGGCGCCGTCGTCGCGCTGGTCGTGGTCAGCCTGGCCTTCGCGTGGAGCATGGGTGCGCACTACACCGGAGCCGTGATGGGCATGCCCTACGCCGCCCACGCCATCCGCCTCTGGCCCGCGCTAGTGAGCCTCGCCGCGCTCACGGTCGTTGGAGCGACGGTGGCCAGTGGGGGCGTGCAGCAGACGGTGGGCCTGCACATCGTTGATGCGACGCGCATCGACGCACGCATGGCGACGATCATGGTGCTGGGCGCGTTCGCCTTGACGACCGTCTACACCTATTACAAGGTCCCCACCTCCACGATCCAGATCCTCATTTTCTGCGTCGTGGGCGTCGGCGTGGCCGCGGGCGTGCCGATCCACTGGGCGACCATCGCGCGACTGGCCGTAACATGGGTGCTGGCCCCGCCGGCCGCCTGCCTGCTCGGCTTCCTTTTCACGCGCCTGCTCGACGCCGTGCTGCCCGCTGACGCCGCAAAGCTGCCTGGCGATCACCCCGACGGGTTCGCGCTCCTGGCGCGGCTGCTGGTGCTTGTGGGGCTGGCGGCGTCGTTCGTGCTCGGCGCCAACGATGTCTCCAACGCGGTGGGCGTCTGGACGGCGGTCCATGTCTCGACCGTCACGGTGGCTGGATTGGTTGGCGGCGTGGCGATGGGCATTGGCGCGCTGACGTGGGGACAACGCATCCTCACCCGCGTCGCCTTCGACATCGTGACGATGGACCGGGTGATGGCCAGCGCCGCGCAGGGGGTGCAGGCGCTGGTGGTGTTCACGGCGGTGACGCAGGGGCTCTTCACCTCGATGAACCAGGCGCTCGTCGGTGCGATGGCGGGGACAGGGCTGGCGCGCGGGCGTCAGACGGTGCAACGCGCCGCCCTGCTGGGTATCCTCAAGGGCTGGGCGATCAGCCCCGTCACCGGCTTCGCGCTCTGCTTCGTCCTCTACAAAGCGATGGCGGCGACCATCGGGGGCTAAGCAGGTGTCCACAAGTCTGGCATGGCCTATCTGGGCATGATCCAGGCGCGAAAACCGTGCCAAATTTATGGTCATGTGCTTAGGCGCGCTCGACAGAGGACGCCGGTCATCCCGGCGTCGCCCCAACGCACACGGAGAAGGGCGAGCAATGGCATAGCATGGCGCCGGATCACAGTAGGGAGGGCGGCTCATCACCCACCCTGCTGGTCCTGATGCGCGGCCTACCCAGCCTGTCGTGTCGGGCAGCGTCCTCACCCGTGCCTCTACTGGCAACGACACCCCTGCCCTTTGATCCCAAGAGTGAGATGGACATGGTCCTAGCCTGGATTATTCATGAGCATTTCTGTCTAATCAGTTCGGCCACATCTAGCTGCATATTCATCCTTTTGGGCCGCTGAATCGGCTCCAGAACCGATTTTGGCACCCAGAGTGGGCTCTGGGACCTGCGAAAGCCGCCATCAACAGCCAATCCATGTCGATAAATGTTTTCATGAATAATCCAGGCGTGCGCCCTTTAACGGTAGGAGGTGTTGCTCGTAAGAGCCACACATGAGTACCGGTGTGACGGGTGAGCAGCGTGCGTCCAGTCGTGGCACGGCTGGGGGTGCGAAGCCTGCTGACAAAGCGTGTGATCTCCCAGCTACAACGGGGATACCATGCGACCCGTGCGATCTATGCGGACGAGAGGAACCCACGTTCGACGCGTCGTAATATTCGACAGGCGCAAGTGGCTGACACGCCTGACCCAAAAGGGACGATGCCTGCTTGGCTGACGGCCTGGGCAGACCAAGGGTACTTCACCGTGCATCCGGCGTAAAGTGGGCCGCTACGGATCACGTTCACATCTCCTATCGGAACTGGGGAACTCCCCCACCGTCTTGCCCTGCAAGGGGACGCGAGCATGCCAGCGTACGGGAGGGAGGGCGGAGGCGGCGTAGTAGCCAAATGCCGCGCTGTAATGGCGCGGACAGGGTGAAGGTCCGCCAGGGTAAGTCCTAGAAAAGCGGAGCCAACAGACGAAGGGAGAAAAGCAGATGACGGTAGGCTTGTCCTGCTGGTGCGCCTCCCCACGGGTAACCGTGAGTCTGCTCTTCGTGAGTACCTGGACCCAACCGGAAAGCGCAGTACGGTGAAAGTCGCATGCTGCGTTTGGAGCGGGGGAAAGGCGGCGACGCCCTACCTATCGCTACTAAGGGACGCCGAAATACTAATCCATCCCACAAGGGCGCTGCTTTATTCCGCAAGGATGCTGCATCATCCTGCTTCACACCGAGCGCTGGGATATGCAGGTATTTCGGCGTCCCTAATACTACAACGTTACCTCGCTAGAATCACCCCTAGCGACCCTCAGGCAAAGGGCCATCTCGCTGCTAAACTGAGCGATTGCACGCCTGCTTCCAGGTCGTTAGCACGGCCTCAGGAGACAAGTAACGTTGTAGTACTAAGTAGACACTGGTAAGTTCTTGCACGCTCAATACGGCTGAATGCGTGTGTCTCGCAGCCTGTTCGGGTTGCACGAACTTAGCAACACCTACTTAGCCGCCCCGCGCCACCGCCTGATCCTCGTCAACAACACCGCTTTGGTGCAAGGGCATGTCACGCACAGTGTCGCACTCATTCTCAGCGTGCACATCGAGATCCCCAATCTGCAAGAAATGGGCGGTCTCCTCTCGGCGCTGGACGAGCGCGCCAGCCATCTCCCCTGTCTAACCTGCTGGGGCACACAGTGGCGGTGCGCGATGTGTTCCGTGAGCAAGCTAACGCAGGTCCAGCGCGTCGGCTACCGTCCCGACGCGCGGGCGGTCGACGGATGGAAGGAACATGTCCGCGCTGGGAGCGTCATGGACTGGTCGCTCACTCTTATCCTGCTTATCCTGCTTATCCTGCTTATCCTGCTTATCCTGCTTATCCTGCTTATCCTGCTTATCCTGCTTATCCTGCTTATCCTGCTTATCCTGCTTATCCTGGCCCAAAACTCTATCCGGCCACGGCACGCCTCCTCGGCGGCCGCCGTCGATCAGGCGCACTCAACGGGTCGCACGAGAGGTGCGTCCCGCGTCGGAAGCGCTTTGAGCGTGACACAACTCAGCCTACCTGCCCTGCCGCGTCACGAGTGGGATGTCTCGGCATTGTTCGAGGTATGGTCATTCAACGTGACGACACGGAAGCGTCTCATACTGACCTCGTCGCGCTACTGACCGGGGCGTTGTTTCTCGCGTGATGGCGCCAATATCTCGTACGATGTCATATGTGGATACGACGACGTCTTCCGCGAAGCCTGCCACCTCACGGTCGCTACCAACGTTGCCAGAATGCGCATGCGGCTGACGCCCATGCGTGGGTGCGTTGCCTCCATGTAACTCCAGATGCCCCATCGTTGACGCCGGACCCTGATCGTGTCTGTGGCGGGAACGGTTGGCGCATCCTGTCACAGTGTAGGTTCTACCAGCGTCATCATGCGCTGCGTCAGGACTTGGGAGTAGCGTTGGCCGATGGCAGGAGGGTACGGGGCTACGTACAATAATGAGAAATTCCACATGCAATTCTCATTATTCTCTCAGGCATGGACCTTAGCATTGAAGTAGTCGCCGACTCACTTGCCGGCGCCACACGTTTATGAGAGGACCAGTCATGCAGAGCAGACGACGGCCTGGCATCATATGGACCGCCATGATCGCCGCGGCAACACTCCTTGCGGCGGCAGGTGTGATCCCCGCGCCACATCTGGCTGCCGCGCGCTCCGCCGGCGCCACATCCGCGGTCGACATGCCGATGTACCGCGGCAGCGCCGCTGGCAACCTGGAGGTCACCACCGGAGAGAACCTGGCCGTGCAGTGGTCCTCGCCACCGCTCGCCGCGCTCGCTCTCGACGCCATCCCCTACGGCAACACACTCTTTATTGGCGGCATGGTCTTCGGCCCGGCATTCGTCGCCAAGCATGCGCCGGGCGTCGACCCCTTCTACGCCCTCGACGTGCGCACCGGTGCGGTGCGCTGGCAGGCTACGACGCCCAACTGGCATTCGCGCGGCCCGGCCATCGTCAACGGGACGGTCTACCTCGGCGTTGGCAATAGCTGGGCGCGCTCGGCCTTCCCGGTCAATTGGGACACGGTGACGCGCGGGACCGGGACCAGCGGTGTCTACGCGTACGACGCCGCGACCGGCAAGCGTCTCTGGACGTTCAACACCCCCGGCGCCGTCCACAACACGCCGCTCTACCACGACGGTGTGGTCTACGCCGCGACCGGCGACCGCGCCTTCTACGCCATCGACGCCAAGACCGGCAAGCAACTCTGGAAGCTCTCCATCCCCTCGTACGACAGCGTGTCGTCGCCGATCCTCTCCGGCAACCTCGTCTACTTCGGGGGCGCCCATCCGTACGCGGTCTACGCGGTGGACATCGCCACCCACAAAGTGGTCTGGCAGACCGCGCTTCCCCACGTGATCGGCGCGACCGACGACTGCACACCGGCCGTGACCAACGGCCTCGTCTACATCGAAGGCGCGACCAATCCGCCCGGCAAGACCTACACGGCGCTGCCGTCGACGGGGACGCCGGTGGGCCAAAAGTTATTCGCGCTCGATGCCCGGACCGGCAAGATTGCCTGGAGCTTCGACGAGGGCTTGGGCCACACGCCGTTCTTCTACGCGGCCTCGACGCCGACCGTCGTCGGCGGCGCGGTCTACTTCGGCAGCGACGTGACGGCGAGCTTCTACGCCGTCGACGCCAAGACGGGCGTCCAGCGCTGGGCGTACCACGTCGGCGCCTGGTCGCTGCCCCACACGATTGGCGAGTCGGGGACAGTCCACGACGGCATCGTGTGGACGGGTACGCGGGGCGGGGTATTGCTGGGGCTGCGCGCGAGCGACGGGTCGGTGGCCTACAAAAAGCAACTCAAGGCCGCGATTTACGCCGGAAGCCCGGCCGTCGTGGACAACACGCTCATCGTGCCCAGCTCGACGGGCCACATCCTGGCCTTCTCCATTCCTCAACTGCTGCAAGGCCACTGAACGGGTTGGTTGGTCAGCCGCCGAGATGCGTCAGGACGCGGAACGCAAGCGGGCCGCGGTAGGCGTTAGCCTGCAGTCTTGCGGATGTTGCCCTCCTCATTGCTGGCGTAGTCGGAGCCTGCGATCGGGATGACCACCACGACAGCGACCTCCGTTCCGGCTTTGTCGGTGAGCGCGCGAGGAGCGACGCCAGTCGCATCGTGGCCCAACGCATCAAGCATATCGTGTGTTCATTCTGGAAGAGAACCGCTCGTACGACAACGTCTTCGGGCGCTTCCTGTGTGCGGACGACGCCACGACGGCGAAAGTCAAGGTGAGTGGCGCCGTCCACACGGCCCCATGGACGCCCGAGCCGTACGACCTGGGGCACGACCCGGACGACGCGGGGTCGGCTCTCGATCGCGGCACGATGGAGGGTTCAACCACGAGACCTATGTTGACGTCTTCGGCGACAGGATCACCTACCAGCAACTCGCGTCGGGGGACATCCCCAACCTCTACGCGTACGCGCGATACACCGCGCGCTCCGACCACTGTCCCGGTCGAAAAGTGGATCCACGACGACAGGTGCGGATAGCCAGAAGATATGCGCGCATCGATCGCGCTCATGCCCTACCGGCGCTGGCACAGCGCGTAGCCCATCCCGACGTCACTCTGCGCGAACAGGCCATGGATGTCCATGCGACGCGATGCATGAACATCCATCCTCGGAATCGGTCACGACCCCATCCTCTCACTCGGGAGCCGACGCGGTACTAGCGCTACGCCGGCAGCAGTTCTTCTTGCATGCCGGCAGCCTGACTACCACACTGGTAATTAGCGCGAAGGTGTCAACGGCTGTAGGCGCGAAAGAGTCGCTGTGTTGACACCTTCGCGCCACCATTTTTGACGCGAAGGTGTCAATCTATCTCGCAGGCCACGCCGGAGGAGCGATAGAATGGGGCTATACTTACTCGGCCTATGTCGCTCTCAGGGACGGCGGTTGACGGTCGATTGCTCCTCGGCACAGGCACTCGTTGACACCTTCGTGCAAACGTTGACGCCTTCGCGTGAGATTTGTTGACTACTTGCCGCAAACTACCACACACGCTGACGCGCTGACGTACGCCTTCCCAACAGGTCATGAAAGGATTGCGCCGAAGTACTGCAACACGGCGAACGCGCGGTGAGATCTTTGCGCCTGCGGATCTCACCCCATCGGCAGCCCGCCGTAACCATCGCCCTGTATGGTTACGCCACGTATGGCTATAAAGGTTGCACAAACGACCCTTGCTCGCGGCACGCGGCGACTTCTGCCGTCTAGTGGCAAGCGTCGAAACTCGCATGAATCTGCGAGAATGTGCATAGCTATACAGGTGACGAAGGACGCGCTGATCGGCTACTACTCACCCTTGTAGCCGATGCTCCGCAGTTAATTAGCATCGCTATGCGTCAGATATGCGCCGATATCTCGCGGGCTGTTGTCATCATCGTCGCACGGCTAAAAGTACCGCGCCATCAGGTATGACATGAATGGTCCTGCAGCTAACGTCGCGGCTCGGACCATGTGTATTAGCAGGCCCAGCCCGGCAGCATAGGTCTAACGTGGTGCTGGGCATCGATGTGACACGGCTGCGGGGCCGTGAGTAGCTGCTTTGGCACGCCGCAGGCTACGGCCTGCAGCTCAAGCTGACAGTCGTGCGCCGCCGCCGCGCTTCGCTCTTGTAGTACTCCAGGGACCAAGTCTACCGTGCTAAACTTGTCATGAGAGGATCAGTCTTAGTAGAATTTGCCCTCGCCGCCCGCCAGCGCCGCCGCACCCACCAGCGCGGCTTGGTCTCCCAACGCTGCGGAGCAGACGGCGACCCGCTGGGACGGTATCGTCCATGCATGCATGCGCACGAACTCTCGCACGGGAGGTAAAAGATAGTTAGCCGCATTCATCACTCCGCCTCCGAGCACGACTATATCGGGATCGTACACATGGATGTATGAGACAACGCCCGCAGCTATGTGGCGTATGTAGTCGACCAGCGTGTCATAAGCGGGGACATCGCCCCCGCTCGCTGCGGCGATAATCGCCTCCGGCGTTAGCGCAGCCATCTGACGGAGAGGATGTTCAGGATAGGACTCGAGACGTTCATGCATCGCATCGACGAGGCCGACGGCACGGCACAACGCTTCAAAACAGCCAATGTTGCCACACGTGCAGCGTGGCCCATACGTTTCGATGGTCATATGGCCGCCCAGGATACCGCCAGTCCCGTGCCTTCCACGCAAGATATGGCCGTTGATGGCGACGCAACAGCCCACCCCCGTGCCGAACGTGAGGCAGACCATATTCTCGAATCCCTGTGCGGCTCCCGCCACCAGTTCGCCCAAGCCATAAAGGCGTGCGTCATTCTCTAGGACCACTGGCAGGTTAAAGCGGCGACTCATGGTCTCCGCTAGAGGAAAACCAATCAAACCCTCTAGATTCTTGCGAACGTCCACGACGACGCCTCTATCGACGTCGACAACCGCCGGCAGACTCAGGCCCACTGCCCCCACCTCTCTTTGCCGTATGAGATCTTCGCTGACGGCCATGATGTTGGCTAGGACGTGGTCGAAGCCCTGCTCGTCCTCAGTCTGGACGATGCGCTGGCACACGACGGTGTGCTCAACGACCACACCGGCTTTTATGCGCGTGCCGCCCAGATCTATCGCCAACGTTGCTTCCGATCTATGCATAGTAGTTCATCTTCACAATAAAAATGGATACCAGATGATGTGGTCGGAAGTTCGATCTCGCGGTGTCTGCATACAGCATATGGTACATTCTCCTTATCGTGACGATGAACTACTAGTCTTAAGCCGTTACCACGGACGCATGAACGGGGGATGTTCTCGTACGCCGATGTCCAGGCGATATACCGAGCCGCTCATACCGTCGGTCACGAACAAGCTGTTCTGCCAGAAACCCACGTTCGTCGGCGTGGGACCGCCAGAGGGCAAGCTGTCCATGAGCGCGCCGTCGGGGCCGATCACGCGCACGACGCCCCCGTTGTAGTGCGCGACGAACAGATTGCCGTCGGCTCCGAAGGCCATGCCGTCGGGGCCGGCGTCATTCGCGCCTGTGCTGTCGGGTTCCCTGGCCGGGCTCACGGTGACCAGCGGCGATAGTTCCTCGTACAGGCGCGCCGGGTCCAGGCTATAGCGGCGCAGGATGCCGGTGTGCGTCTCCGCCACGACAAGCGTGGCGCTATCCGGCGTGACCATGAGGCCATTGGGGAACGCGAGCCCGTCAATGATGCGCCTGACGGTTCGATCAGGCGCGATGGCGTAGACCGCCCCGATAGGTTGCTGTAAGGAGGAACCTGCCGGGTCGGTGACGTACAGGACACCGTCGGGTCCGAAGCAGAGGTCGTTCGGCCCACGGAACGGCCGGCCATCGCACCGATCGGCGTAGACGGTTTCGGCTCCGGTGGTCGTTGATAGGCGCAGAATGGCTTGGCGTCCGCAATCGGCGACAAAGAGATCGCCCTCGGGTCCGAAGCGGGAGCCGTTAGGTCTACCCCCCGTGTGGACCCATTCCCGGAGCTTACCGCCCGGCGGCATGCGCCAAATCCCTCCCCCGAACACGTCGACGCAGTACAGCGTGCCGTCGCGGTCGAAGTTGATGCCCTCGGCAAAAGCGGGTCCCCGACCCACCAGCACAGGATCCCCGACACTAGTCATGGATCGTTCTCCTCACAGCCCTATCCGCACGGACTGGATAGCCCGCGCGCCGACCGGTATCCTGATCTCCCCGCCGTGAATCTCCACCTGATCGCCGTCGATTTCGAGCGGCGAAGTAAGATGCGCGGCTGCGAGATGTCTCGTCTCCACGCGCAGCGGGACCTCCCGTGCGGTCGAGCGCAGGTTCTGGAGGCGCAGGATCAGACCATCCCCATCGTTCGCGGGCTTGGCAGTCAGGAGAATACCCGCGTCCTCCGGGATAGTGATGAAACGACCGGAGCTTGGTCCGCGTCGTATGTAGTCGCGCAGGACGACCGGCGGCGTCGCCGCCTCCGCCCCGAAACGCGCCGCCGCGATGTCGTCGCACGCCCCACTATGGGTCGTCAGTCGGTAGCGCAGCGCTATCTCACCCCCCTGGCTGGCTTTAAAGTTCACCACCCAGTGGTTGTTCAATGCCCATGACATAACTGCGGGACCTTCCGGATCGAGTTCCGGCGTCCCTTTGGCCGTGGTGATGCCGCCCAACTGCATGAGCGGCGCATCGAGAGGGGCAACGGTGACGCCGCGGTCGCCATCGCTCACATCCACCCACCGTCCGATGGGATACCAGGTGCGCACGGTCCCCGGTAGTTGATCGTCGCCGGGTGTACAGGCGATACCGTTAAGATCGGCGCGGAAGGTGGGCTGGCCCAGGTTGTACGGGAAGGCGATGAACACGGCCTCGGGGTCGGTCACATGCTCTTTATCCAGCAGCCAATCGACGCAGAGTTCCTTTGTCTGTGTGGACAGACTGTAGGTACAGGTCGCCTGCCGCACACCCTGGGCGGTGATCTGGACCACGATCGAGGCGCGCCCGTCCCGGATCGTGGGCGGCTGCGCCTGCACGGTCCGCGCGGTCGTGTGGTGAAACGGCGGACGCGACCCCCACACACCGAAGTCCTCATGCGAAAAGTCGTCGTCGAACAGGGCCTTGCGGCCCGCCTCGGGTTCGACCCACTCGTAGATGTACTGGCCGATGCCCCATCCTCGGTATGCGCCCGCGAAATCGTGGCCGAGGTCTTTGTCCAGCCATTCGGCCACCGCTCCCGTCTCCGGGTTGAGGCGCACGCGGTAGTGGGCGTTTTCGATGGTATGCGGGGCCACGCTGAGGTCATCGCCGTTTGGCGTCGCGTCCACGGGGATGAAGGCGAAGCCGCACCCGGGCACCTCGCCCTGGACACGCCGCAACGGCGTGGGCGGGCGGTTGCCATTCCACGGCACGTCACGCGGGAAGAACATTTCCAGCATCCCGGCCGGGGCCGCGCCGCCGCGCCGCTCGGGCTCCTCGACCAGCACCGGTCGCGCCCACGGCAGCGTGTTGATGACGAGCAACTCTTGCGTGCCCGATGGCGGGTAGGCTTCCTCCGGCGCGATATTGCCGAGGTTGAAGAGGCCCTCCTGACCAGAGTCGGCCTGTGTGGCCGCGAAGGCCCGCGCGGTGCCGGCCAGCACGTCGTGTGATTCGGCGGCTGCGCGATAGGCGAAGCCGGCCTTGAGGTTCCATTGCGCCTTCGTGAACAGCGAGCGGGGCGCCACGATGCTGGAAAACGCGCCCCAGGTATGCTCGTCGAAGAGGGTGGCCTGCTCGAAGACGTGGGTCATGCGCGCGGGCGTCCAGCCACCGCGCGCATCGTTTGGCAGCCACGCGGCGATCGTCTCGGCCATCTGCAACAACTCATGCGTGCCGCGATTGAGCCCCGTCTCGTACGCGCTGGAAGCGACGCCGTCGCACCACCAATCGAGCCAGTCGCCCCGCCAGGTGGGCAATGCATGCCCGTGCTTCTCTCGCAGCAGGCGGCCGAATGCGGACACTGTTGTCATCACGATGCGGGGCGTGCGTCCCGCGGCGTTCCAATCCCGTACGAAATTGGGCAGGCGCGGGTCCGGGGGACCGTTGTCGACGCGCAAGGGATGCGTGGCCTGCCCGTAGAGGAAATCGTAGGGATAGTCCGGATCGGCCTCCACTTTGGCGATGATGGCGGGCAGGAGCCGATCCACGAAGCGCCAGTCACCGATCGCCGCCATACTACGGCCAAAGAGGTAGTGGTAGCCGTTCCAAGCCAACACGCGCTGGCCAGCCGGCCCTTCCCACCAGAAGGCCGCGGGGCGTGGTCGAGGCGCTCCACCGCGGAATGTGTTGATCGCCAAGGTGAGAAAATCGATGCCGATGGCCGGTAAAAGATCGGCGAACAGCCAACTGATCCCATTGACGTCGCACTGCATGGCCACCTCGACGGATAGCCCATACTCCTCGCGCAGGCGCCGCACCGGGTAGAGGCTACGGTGCATCTGTTCCACGTTGAGCAGGGGGGTGAGGTTGTATTGCATGCCCGACACGTCGATGGCGCCCTGCTGATGCCAGTGGCGGAAGCGATCGAGTTGGGACGACGAGGCGTGACGCAGGTAACGCTCAAGCATGCCCGTGACCTCGCAGACCCAGCGGTAGCGCGCGCCCTCCGGGTACTCGGCCGTGGCTTCGATAAGGTCCAGGGCTTGGTCGATGAACTCGGCGTGCTGCCGAAAGCAGATGTCCTGCACGTCCGTGAAGCCGATATCGGTATGGCTGTGGTTGACGATATACAGGGTGTCGATCTGAGGCATACTGCCGTGCTCCTCCCTTTCTCAATCTCGTTATGCAGTCACATTGTGTGCGGCGTTTGAACGTTTTTCAGTGCCGAATACTGTCAGGTCCTATGCGCCGTTACCACACCGTCGGGCGTGACCCGCTCGACCGGGCCGCGCCCTGCCCACAGGACGGCAGACAGCTTTGTACGCAGGGTTTGGCCGGCTTGCAGGCGCAGGGCTGTTCCTTGCCGCACGGCTGCTGCCAGGCCGTCGCCGGGCCAACTTGTCCACGGCTCCAGCGCCATGCTATAGGTGCGCCCATACCACGGGTAGCCGTAGGCGCCGCGGGCGACCTGCCAGTACCACACATGCGGAAATACAGCCGCGTCCCAGCAGAGGCCGAAGCCCGCACCAAGGTCGTCGTTGGTGATGGCGTACCATCCGTCCTGCACATCGGTGATATAGAGGTACTCGGCCGTCCGCTCCTCCGGCGCGGGCATATGCGATAGGTCGAGATAACCACCGGCGACATCCGCGATGCCCGGCCAATGGCCAACCGCCCCCGACGCGACGCGTTGCCGCTCGAACGTCCGCTCGGATGGCGCACGCACCACACCGCCGGCAAGCTGGAACCGGCAGGACGACGAGAGGAACGGGGCGCCGACGGTGGGGTGGTGGCCCCACATCAGGTCAACTGGTTCATCCGCCTCGTTGGTCAGCGTCTCCGCGATCTTGAGCACGGCGCGTTCCTTGTTGAGGGATAGCGTCTTGTGGAGGACAAGCGGATAGCGTAGCAGACGCACGCGCAGTCCCACCGCCACGTGGTCGGGCTCGTCGGCCTCGACACGCATCTCCCACGGCAACGTTGTCGTCTCGCCATGCTGTCCCCATTGGGCCCCCATGTGGCCCGACGGTGGTCCGCCGCTGGGCAGGATCTCCTGCCACCCGCCCTCGTAGAAATCCATCATCGCGCCGGCGCCGTCGGAGGATGGGCGCGTGGTCCGCGGATCGCGCCGGCCCATGGGCGAGGCCCACAGCACGTCAAGATCCAGGCTTTTTAAGCGTAGTTCCACGATGTCGGCGCCTTTATCGGGGAGCACGGTTACGCGCACGGCACGGTTCTCCAGTGTTACCATGCGCAATCCCTGTTGCTCGTAGCTGAGCAGGCGACAGCCGTGCTTGCGCGGCACGATCCATGACATGGCGATCCCCCTATCCCTGTGCCGGTGTCGCGTAATCCTGACCCGGCAGGAGCGCGTACCACCCCGGCCGCGCGGGATCTCGGTCGTAGGCGTAGCCGCCAAACTCGCGGTAGAGATCAGCGTAACGCGCGACGCGGTCGGGGTCAAGCTGAACGCCCAGGCCGGGCCCGTCCGGGACGGCGATCATTCCATCTTCGTAGCGCATGAGCCCGCCCGCGATCACGTCATCTTGTAGATGGTGGTAGTGCGCGTCGGCCGCGAAGCGCAGGTTGGGCACGGCGGCGCCCAGGTGCAACATTGTCGCCAGCGCGATGCCCAACTCGCCCGACGAATGCACCGAGACACCCCACTGGAAGGTCTCGCAGACCTGCGCCGCCTTGTGCGCCTGGCGAATCCCACCCCAGAATTGCGTGTCCAGCAGGATCACGTCGACGGCCCGAAGGCGAATGCAGGCCGCAAGCTGTTCGAAGGTGACGACCACGGTGTTGGTGGCCGTCGGGATACCGATCTTCTCGCGCACACGGGCCATCCCCTCAAGACCCCACGTGGGGTCTTCCAGGTAGTCATTGTTGAGATCCTCGATCTGCCGGGCCACATGGATGGCCTCTTCGACGCTCCAGATTGCGTTCGGGTCCAGGCGCAGCGCGTCACCGGGAAATGCCTCAGCGAGTGCGCGGAACACCGCCACGTCGTGCGCGGGGGGGAACACGCCGCCCTTGAGTTTATGTGTGCGGAAGCCGCAGCGCGCTTTGAGGTCACGCGCGTGCGCGACGATCTCGTCCGCCGTCTCCTCGCCGCCACGCCCGGTGTTCGGGTCACGGTAGCGATAGAAGAGGTAAGACGCAAAGGGCACGCGCTCACGCAGCGCACCGCCCAGCAGGTCGCACACGCGCAGCCCCGTCGCCTGGCCCGCGAGATCCAGGCACGCGAACTCCAGGGCCGCCAGGATCTGCGTGCGGTTGTTGTAGAGGCTCGCCGTTGGGTTGGCGATCATCCAGCGGAGGGCCTCGACCTGCACCGGGTCGTGGCCGAGTAGATAGGGCTTCAGCCCTTCGATGGCGGCGACCGCCGATTCGCCGCCCCCCCCGATTTCCCCCAGACCGATCAGCCCTTCGTCGGTGTAGACCTGCACGATGGTGCGCACGAAGCGGCCCCAGTGCGCGCCATTGGCATGCCGCAGTGGCGCTTCCAGCGGCACCGTCACCGTCGTCGCCTTGATGTCGCTGATACGCCCGGCTAGATAACGCCGGGCTGTCGTCCTGTCCATAGCCCTCTCCTCTCGCCCTCGTCGGCGTGGCTTACGCGGTGGGTGATCCGCCGATGGGGACCAGCAACCCGCCGTCGACCGGGATGGCGGCGCCGGTGATGAAAGAGGCGCCCGGCCCCGCTAGGAAGGCGACCACGCTGGCAACCTCTTCTGGCTGCGCCACACGGCCCAGCAGGTGCATGCGTGCGACGGCGTGCCGGAGCGCTGCTGGGTCTAGGGCGCTATCCAACGCCGCGCGCAGCATGGGCGTGTCAACCGAGCCTGGGCACACGCAGTTCACGCGGATGGACGGCGCCAGATCGACCGCCATGCTGCGCGTCAGGCCCAAAATGGCGTGCTTGCTCGCTGTATACGCCGCTACGCCGGCCTGGCTGGCGAAAGCTTGCACCGAAGCTGTATTAATGATGGCACCTCCGCCCCGCGCCTGTATGAGCGGCACGCAGGCGTGTGAGACTAGATAGACACTCTTCGCGTTCACCCGCAGCACGTCATCCCAATCGGATTCCGCCGTGCTGACCACCGTGCCATAACGCTGGATACCCGCATTGTTATGCAGGATGTCCAGGCCGCCCAGGTCCTCCTGGATCGCCTGGGCAACGCGCGCGGCCCCGTCGGCCGTGGCAACGTCCGCCGCCACGGCCACGGCGCGTCCGCCCCGCGCCACGATCTCACGGGCGACGGTGCCCGCCGCCGCTCCATCGATATCTACCACGACCACCGCCGCACCCTGGGCGGCGAGGGCGTGCGCCGATGCGCGCCCAATGCCAGCGCCGCCGCCCGTCACGGCCGCGCTTTTGCCGCCGAGCAGTCCGCTATCTCCTGTCACCTGGCATCCTCCTATCGTCACGGACGCAGCCGTGGTGTCGCTGTCCCGCATGGTTTGAGGGCCACGCGCACCTCGCCCTCCGTGACGATGGCCGTGATCTCCTCCTGCGGACGCTCCATGATGTCGCAGCGGAACACCCGGACCGGCTGGGGCCAGGACACACGCACGCGCGCTGTGCGCCCTGGCCCCAGCCGGTCTCGTGGAGGCGCACGATCCATATGTTGACATACGACGAAAACAAAAGTCTACGTCATGCGATCACGCCGATCACAATTCGTCAGGGGTGGGCAGGAACTCCAGATCGACGCGCGCGCGGTCGCCGCGCTGGAGCGTGAGCGAATACTCGAACGCGCGTCCATCCGGCAGGTAGGCCACGCTATCGAGACGCAGGAGCGGGCTTGCGAGCGCCAGGTCGAGCAGGCGCGCCTCCAACTGCGCGGCCGGCACGGCCTCCAAGCTGCGTTCACCGCGCCCGATTTTGAGGCCGTAGCGCTCTCGCAGCAGCGTGTAGAGCGATCCCGTGGACAGGTCCTCATGGATCAAACCGGGGCAAAGATCCTCGGGTATGTACGTGGTGGAGATGAGGAGCTTTTCGTCGCCGACCGAGCGCAGGCGGACCAGGACGTGGACAAGGGCACCGGACCGTAGGCCCAGACGCTCCGCGACGTCGCTCGATGCGCTGATCACCTCCTGACGCAGCACCTCTGTCGTGAGGCGCAGTCCGCGCTGCTCCATGTCCGCGTAGATCCCGAACGCGCGCTGCACGAAACGTTCCCCCAGTTTGGGTGTCGCTACAAAGGTCCCTTTTCCTTGAATGGTCTCGACTTTGCCCTCGTGGACGAGGTCGCCGATGGCCTTGCGCACGGTGATGCGGCTGACGCCGAACTCGTCACAGAACTCGGGCTCGGTCGGCAGCAGTGCGCCAGGAGCCCATGTTCCATCCGTGATGCGCGCCAGCACGGCCTCTTTGACGCGAAAATACTTCGGAACAGGAGCGCGCCCGTTGTCGGCGTTCCTGCGATTCATGACCTGCGCCGTCACGCTACTCCCCTTTACAAGCTGAGATCCAAAGCTATGGTGTCGTTATGACCTATCGAGATTGACCGCATTATGACGGGGACGGGCAACCCTGTCAATAGAGTGACGAGGGCAGCGGCGTCATCTCTTCCCCTGATCGAGTTCCCTCATAAGGAACCGGGTCGTGAGGTCACGGACACAGCCGTACTGTGGCTGTCCCGAATGGTTTGAGGGCCACGCGCACCTCGCCCTCCGTGACGATGGCCGTGATCTCCTCCTGCGGACGCTCCATGATGTCGCAGCGGAACACCCGGACCGGCTGGGGCCAGGACACACGCACGCGCGCTGTGCCCTCCTGGCCACCTGTCTCATGGAGGCGCACGATCCATCCGTCGCCGTCGCGCGCCACTTTGACCGCGTCGAGTGCGGCGAACCCTTCGACGACCTCGGCGAAGCTGGCCGTTAGCCCCCCTGGCGCTTGGCTCGCGGTGTCCACTCCTGCCTCGACGCCGGCTCCGCGGGCGCTCTGCGCGCCGATCCGCGTGGCGACGAGCGGCGCCAAGAACTCCCGTCCCGCACGCCCAAGCGCGTCCGGCGCGACGTGCGGAGCGCTGAGCAGGCGGTAGCGCAGGGTGAACGCGCCGGACTGCCGCGCGAAGAAGTTGGTCATCCAATGGTTGTTCAAGGCATAGGAGAGCACCAGCCCGTTGTCCAGGATCGGCGCCGACGGCGTCTTGCCCGTCTTCATCTCGCCGAACTCGATGAGCGGCGCCTCGCCGCACAACAAGGTGAGCGCCATCCCCTCGCCCTCCAGTTCGACGCCGTGCCGCACGTTGTACCAGTCCGTGGCGGACCCTGGGATCTGATCGCGCCCTGGCGTGAGTTCCCCACCGGCGATGTCGCAGTGCACCGCCTGCGGACGGATGGCGAAGGGAAAGGCGATGTAGAGCGCTTCGGTCTCATCCACCTCGTCCTTGACGAAGCGGGTGGTGATGTCGACCCGCTTGTGCCCGTCGTCCAGGCGGACCTCTTGGACGATGGAGGGGAAGTGCGGCATCTGGCTCCGGCTGACGAGCGTCACACCCAGGCTATCGCGCACCACCCTCACCTCGGCATGCTCGGGGGAGCGCACCGACATCGTGGCCCGGTTCGGCGCGAAGTCGAATGGCGGATAGTCTTCGATCAGGGTGTCGGCGCGGCCGCCGGAGCTAGTGATCTGTTCATAGACGAATTGATTGAGTCGCCAGGGGCCATCGGCGACTAGTTCGCGGCCCAACTCTTTATCGATCAAGCTGTGCACGCAGCCCGTTTCATCCACCTCCACGCGGTAGAAGTCATTCTCGATCACCCGGCTGTCGTCTTCATGCGGCGCCTGCACCGCTTGTCCGGTCGGCTCTAGGCGATAGACAGCATAGCCGAGCGCTGGCACCTCGGCTTCGAAATCGACCCAGAGATCACAATAGGGGCGGAGGTGCCCCGTATAGCGCTCCAAGCGATTCCATGCTGGCGCCTCGTGACCGTCGGGACCGACGACGCGCATCGCCAAGGGCGTGGTATCGGCCGGGTTGCGCCACAGCGCGTTCCAGTGCACAACCTCGCGGTGGGGCCAGGCCAGTGGATTGAACAGGATTACCTGCTCGCCCGTCGCCGTGACGCTCTCCGCGGGAGGCGGGACCACACGTTGGGCCAGCGCGCGCACTGCACGATCGCGGTAACGCCGCCCCTCCATGGCCGCGTCCTCGGCGTATAAGCTCTTGCGGTGGCCTAACGCGCGCGTCTCGAGAGAGTGGGGGTCCTCGACGCTGCGCCACCAACCCCAGGTATGCTCGTCGTAGTGCAACAGATTCTCGCTCAGGAGCTGAAGCTCACCCTGTTGAAAAGGGTTTGGGGCGCCGAGGGCGGTCGCCAGGGCGGCCCCCTTCTCAGCGGCCAGCAAGTCGCCGTGCGCGAAGCGAACCAATCCCGTCTCGAAGGCGGAAGAGCCGGTTCCGTCGTCCCACCAGTCCGGCCACGCCCCTTGGTGGACGGGCAGGCGATCGCCGTAACGCGCCTCGACCGCGCGCAATGCCTCGCCAAGCGTGACCAGGTGGCACAGCGTACGACCGGCACGGCGGTTGAACGCCTCGACGAGGTCGCAGACCGCGATGTTGGGCATGCTGTTGTCGATCACATAGCCCTGTAGCGGGATGAGCGCGACGTCGTAAGGGTACCCGTGTTCCTCCAGCTGCGCCAGGTAGCGCTGCAAGCCCTCGAAGGACGACGCCTCGGGGAAGTTGAGCACTTGATTACCGGTCATATAGTGGTCGTTGTTCCAGACCAACAGACGGTCGCCGGCGGGGCCTTCCCACCAGAAACCGCCGGGCCGCTCATCGGGGAGCGGTGCCCCGCCGCGCGTCGTGTTAACCGCTGTGTTGAGGTAGCGGACGCCCGCCTGCGCGAACAGATGCGGATAGAACCAATTGACCCCGTTGATGTCGCTACTCATCGCCGTGTCCACCGTCACCCCACAGGCGTCGGCGATGGACAGCGTCGTGTCCAGGGAGCGGATCAGGAGCTCCGGCGGCGCGAGTTGGGTCAGGTGGAAGTAGCTGGCGGTGATCTGCACGCGGCCGGCGCGGGCATAGCGCGCGAAGCGAGCGCGTTGTTCCTCATTGGCCCGCTCCCAGAAGCGGGCCAGCGTCCAACCAGTCTCCACGGTCCACGCGAAGCGCGCCTCGGGCGGGCGGTCCTCCGTGCGGCGGCAGTAATCGAGCGCCAGGGCGATATTGGCCGCCTGCTGCTCGACCACCTCCTCCTGCGGATGCGTGTACCCGATGTCGGTGTGTGTGTGATGGAAAAAGTAGACGGTCTGGATGCGGTCGGCCACGTGTTTGTCTCCCTTATTCTCTCTTACTCGTCGGCGCTTTCAGGCGCCAACGCTCACAGTAAGCCCCTGAATCATGTGGCGGCGGAGCAGCAGGAACAACGCCATGGTGGGCAGGGACACCAGGAGCGCGCCGGCCAATGGTGTGGTGGGGCCAATCTGCGAGTACATGCCCTGCATCCCCACCAGGCTGGGCATGATGGGCCGTACCCCATCGGACTTGGCGAGGACCAAGCCAAAGATCAGGTCGTTCCAGATCCATGTGAACTGAAAGAGGAACAACACGGCGACGGGCCCGCGCGCCAGGGGCATGAAGATGCGCCAGAACACGCCGAAGTCGCGGCAGCCGTCCAGGCGGGCAGCCTCTTGGAGTTCGGCGGGGACGGTGGCGAAGAAGCCGCGCATCACGAACAGACAGAAGGGGACGGAGATAGCCGCGTAGAACAGGAGCAGCCCAAGCTGCGTGTCGTACAGGCCGATGGTGGTGTAGCTTTGGAACAGCGGGATGAGATACATCTGGAACGGAAAGATCGTCCCACTGAAGACGATCATAAACCAGAGGAAGGCGCGCGGGATGTGCAGGTGCGTGAGCGCATAGGCCCCCAACGACGCGACGACGATAGCGAGGGCCGCGCCGACGATACCGTAGAACAGGCTGGCCAGGAAGCCGGGACCCAAGCCGCCCAGCTGCCACGCCGCCTGCATGTTATGGAACAGCGTCAGGGGATGCGCCGGCAGGGCCCAGACACCGGTGTTCGTGTACTCCGCCGTGCTCTTCATGGCTGAGGTCACGAGCGACCAGAAGGGCAGCAGCCAGAGACAGGCCACCAGCACGAAGAGCGGCCAGGTGATCCATGAGCCCAGGCGTGGGCGCAATCGGCGCCCGCCGGAGTCCGCCGTCACGCGTGCGCGTGTCACGTCCGCGACCATTAGTAGACCTCCTTGTCGCGCCCGAACATCGAGCGCAAATAGAAGACGGAGAGGACGAGGACGATGAGCGAGAGGACGATGGCCACGCTCGCGCCATAGCCGAGCTTGAAACTCACGAACGCCTCGCGGTACATGGTGACGGCCAGTGTCTCTGAGGAGCGGTACGGACCACCTTGCGTCATCACCCAGATGAGGTCAAACACCTTGAAGCTGTTGATGAGTGCGATCCCGACGACGACGGTCAGCATGGGCCGCAGGAGCGGCAGAGTCATATGCCAGAAGAGGCGCCACCCGCCGGCGCCGTCGATCATGGCCGCCTGAAGCGGGTCGCGCGGGATGTTTTGTAGACCGACCAAGAGCAGGAGCATGGTGGGACCCAACCCTTGCCACGTCGAGGCGACGATCATAGCATACGTGTTGAGCGGGGGGGTCGCCAGCCAATTCTGGGCTAGGCCGCCCAGATGCACGAAATGCAGCGTGACGTTCACGATTCCCTCGGTTGGATCGAACAAGAAGAACCAGATTACGCCAGTGGCTGCGGCGGACACAGTCGACGGCAGGTAGAGGACCGTCTTGAGAAATTCGCCGCCGCGTCGGCCATTCAAGGCGACGGCCACGGCGAGGCCAAGCACGACCTGCAGCACGAGCACCCCGAAAACCCAGAGCATGGTGTTGATGAACGACGTGGTGAAGGCTGGGTCGGTGACGAGGGTGCCGTAGTTCCGCAGACCGACGAAGGTAGGGGCGGTCAAGCCGTTCCAGTCTGTGAGGCTCACCCAAGCCGTATCCAGGGCGGGATACAACAGGAAGACGCCGACCAGGACAAACATGGGCAAAAGATAGAGCAAGCGCGTCGGCGTAACGGGGCGCCGTGCACGACGCCGCGTCCGTCCGACCGCCGTCGGCAGGACAGCCGGCGTCGGATGGTCCGCCGGTCTGACCGGCGCTGTACGGAGTGTCATAGGATCTCTCACAGTGCGCTCATTGCTGTGGACGAGCGGCGTACGTCGGGGATCATGTCGGATGGACGCCCCCTTCTGTGGGAGGCGGGGGCGTCCATCCGGATAACCGCTTGGATGCAGTCTTACCGCATGCTGGCCCAGGTCTGGTCAGCCTGTTTCTGGATCGTCGTGAGGACGCTCATCTCATCGTTCGGATGAAGCAGGAACTTGTCGAACTGGTCGACAGCCACCTCGACGATGTCGTGCGGGGTCGCTTCCCAGTAGCGCTGCAGCAGCGTGTAGTGGCCCTGATTGACCGTCGAGGTGAGCTGCTGATCGACCGCCGACGTCGGCGGCACATCCTTACGCGCGGAGATGAAGCCGCTGCTCCGCACCCAGGCCTGCTGACCGGCCTTGGACATGAAATAGGACAGGCCCTTCATCGCCGCGTCCTTGTGCTGTCCCTGTGAGCTGGCCATGAGCGGGCTCGTCTCGAAGATGGCGACCTTACCCGCCGACGGGGTGACGTCCGGCATGAGGAAGATGCCATAGTCCTTGCCCGGCTTGAAGCCATCGGCGATGAGCGTCGGCTCATTCCACGTCCCGTCCTCCATCATGGCGATCTTGCCCTGGATAAAGAGGCGGTTCTGGTCGTGGGGCGAGCTAGGGTTGCTCGCGGTAACGATCGCGGGATTGCTGAAGTCCCCGGCCTTGAGCATGCTAGCCCACAAGTTCATGACCTTGACCACGGCCGGGTCCGTGTACTTCGCCTTGCCCGCCATCAACTTGTTGTAGAGTGAGGGATTGCTGCCCGCCAGCAACGACTCGAAGTAGATGAAGCCGGGCCAGCGTCCGTCGATCGTGATTCCCAACGGGTCGATGCCATGGGCGCGGATGCTCTTAGCGAGCGACTCGAACTGGGCGAAGGTCGTCGGCGGCTCGAGACCATATTTGCTGAAGACATGTTTGTTATAAAAGACGGCCCAATAGGCCGTGTACAGGGGTGCCCCGTAGGTCTTGCCATTGTAGGTAAAGGCCGAGCGGATCGCGGGATCGTAGGCGCTCGCGTTTTGATTCCAGAGCGACGACGTGTCCTGGGCCAGGCCGCTGCTGGCAATGTCCGTCATGAGGTAGCCGGACCACCAGGTGAAGAGATCCGGCGCTTTAGACGTCCGCCCGGAGGTGCGGATAGCAGCCTGATACGTCGTTGTATCCGCATAGGGCACAGCCTTCCAGTTCACGCCGACCGCCTTATTGGCGGCGGCGCCTGCGGCATTGAACCAAGGGGCCCAGGTTGGCTTGTCATTGGCCAACTGCAAGGTGACACCCGCTGCAGCGGGGTGTGCGGCGTGCGCGGCATGTGAGATCCCGGCTGTTGGCAGGGTCAAGCCTAAACTCAGGACCCCCGCGCCAAACCACCGCGATACCGTGATTGATCGGCCTTTCATCGAATACTCCTTTGTACTGTCCGGTACTATTGCTGTCCCGCGAGAGTGAGTAACACCGATTGTAGCCTTGTTGATGCCCAAGCAGATCATCGCCAGTAAGGGCACGCCAGGACGGTGTTCTCACTCGTGGAGCCGTTGCGCGCGATCACCTCCTTTCGCTACGGGCCCTTCTGTCAGTACGGGTGCCGTTCCCCTTTACAAGTCGCCCCTCAGGGGTTATGATGTCGTCATAACGTTTCGAGATTGAGTGTATTATGACCGCGATGAATGAGTTTGTCAACTAGGAAAACGACGCTGTGTGTCGGCATGAATGTGACAGCCCCCCCAACGCCATATGGTGGGAGCCGCAGGCCCCTGCCCCCGCTGTCTTATCCTTCGATCTAGGGGGGATGCGCATCAAGGCGGGGATCGTGCGGGGATCGTGCGGGTCCTCTCTTCAGGTTGAACCCACGGATGATGGTGAGGAGCGCGCGGCCCTCCTGCGGCTCGGCCACCGCTTGATGGACACGTGCGAGGATGGCGATGTCGCCGCCGTCAGCGTGAGCGTCAAAGGGATCGTCGACCCGGTGGGTGGTGTTGTGCGCGACGTCAAGGAGCGGTTGGTGGGTCTGGTCGGCCAGCCGGTACCCGCGATTTTAACCCGAGAGTTTGGGCAGCCGGCCGTCGTCGAGAACGACGCCTGCATGTACGCCCTGGGTGAGGTGCGGTCCGGCGCCGGCCGTGGACACCGGAATGTCGTCTGTTTGACGTTGGGGACCGGCGTCGGCAGCGGTGTGGTCCTCGACGGACACATCTTGCGCGGGCCACATGGCGTCGGCGGTATCCTGGCTGGGCACGCCACCGTGCAGGTCGATGGCCCTCCTTGCACCTGTGGTAACGTGGGCTGCCTGGAGGCGGTCGTCGGGACGGCGGGGTTTGTGCGTTCGGCCGACGAGGCTGTGACGCGTGACCCATCCCCTTCCGTGCTTCGTCATGCACCGCGTACCCCCCAACACACTTTCGAGGCTGCCCCACGGGGGGACGCGCTCGCCTCCACCCTCACATACACGTTCGCGACCTATCTCGGGGCAGGCATTGTCACGGCCATTCACGCCTATGATCCTGCCATCGTCGTGCTGAGCAGTGGCATAACGCATTCGTTCGCGCCTTTCCTGCCGTGCGTACAAACCTACGTCGACGCCCACGCCTGGACCGTTCCGCGTAGCCGCGTGCGCGTCGTCCCGGCGGCGCTGGGTGACACTGCGGCCTTGATCGGTGTGGCCGCACTGGCCACGCAGGCCGATCGTCTGTCGTAACCTTAATCGACACACAAGGTAGAGAGAGGAGCGTCCGTCAATGGTCTCGCCAACGTACCGCACACAGCCCATCCACACGATGTCCGACTTCATGATAGGAGAGGGCTACGAGGTACTGGCCGTGCGAGTGCGCGAGCGCATCACCGCTGCCGGTCCGCGTCCACTCATCGTGATCGACGGTTTTGTCGGCACGCCGTGGACCGCGTTCATCGCCCACCTCCGCGCCGCCCTGGACGACGCCGGTATTGCCGCATGCTGGCGCTCGACGGCAAATTGTTTCCTGCCCACGTCGCGAATTGACGCCCTCCTCGCGCCCATCCTCACCGACGATCCCGTCTTCGGGCGGATGTATCATGGTCACCTGGAGGAATGGTGGGACGCGGGACGTGTCAAGGCGTTGCGGCGGACGGCGCTGGACCGCGCTGAACCAACGATCATTTATGGGTTTGGAGCCTCCCTGGTGGCGACGGGGGATCTGCGCGTCTACGTGGACGTCCCGAAGGACAAAGGTCAGGAACTCGCCGCGCGGGGCGCCGTCCTGAATGTTGGCGCGAACGATGCGGCGAGCGCGTTCGGGACGATGTACAAGCGCCTGTACTTCGTCGACTGGCCCATGCTCAACCGGATCAAACGCGCCATGCTCCCGCATCTCGACCTGTTTGTGGATCTGACAGACGTGGGCACGCCGCGCTATGCCGACGGGCAGGAATTCCGTCAGGCGCTCCACGCCCTAGCGCGGCGGCCGTTCCGGGTCAAGCCGTGGTTCGCGCCGGGACCGTGGGGCGGCCAGTGGATGAAGGAGCAGTTCGGGCTGTCCCCGGAGCAGCCCAACTACGCCTGGTCCTTTGAGCTGATCGCGCCGGAGAACGGACTGCTGCTGGGCGACGGAACCAGGACGCTGGAATGCGCCTTCGACTACCTCTTGTGGCAGGAGACCGAGGCGGTGTTGGGCGACGCCGTCGCCGCGCGCTTCGGCAGCTACTTCCCCATTCGCTTCGACTATCTGGATACCATGGGCGGAACCAACCTCTCCTGCCAGGTGCATCCGCGCGTCGACTACATCCGGAATGAATTTGGTGAGCCGTTCACGCAGGATGAAACCTACTACATCGTCACCTGTGAGCCGGGCGCCCAGGTCTTCCTGGGCCTACGCGACGATGCGGACGTGGCGCGGTTCAAGGAGGACGCCGTGGCCGCGCGTGATAGGGCGGTCCCCTTCGAGATCGCCGATCATGTCAATAGCCTGCCCAGCGCGCCCCACGACCTGTTCTTGATCCCCAGCGGCACGGTACATTGCAGCGGCGCCGATAATCTGGTCCTGGAGATCAGCGCCACGCCGTACATCTACACCTTCAAAATCTACGACTATCTGCGCAGCGACTTGCACGGGAACCTACGCCACGTCCACCTTGATCATGCCTTCGCCAACCTCGACGCGACGCGCACGACTCCATGGGGTCAGGAGCATCTCGTCCCGACACCCGTGGCCCTACGTGAGGGGACAACATGGGGCGAGTACTGTATCGGGGATAGCGATAAGCTCTTCTTCGCCATTCACCGCCTCGAATTCGCGGATGAGATCGATGATCAGACCGGTGGGAAGTTCATCGCCCTCAACCTGGTGGAAGGGGAGCGGTGCGAGATCTTGACGCCTGGTCAGGAGCCCACCGAGTTACGCTTTGCCGAGAGTATCGTGATCCCCGCCAGCGTCACCACCTATACCCTGCGCAACACCGGGCAGGCTTTGTGCAAGGTGGTGAAAGCCTTTGTGAAAGGATAAGCTTCCGGATGGGCCTCTCCGTCGTGTCGCACGGATACCCTAACCGGCCACTACGGTTGTCGCCGCTCTCACACGCGGGGATGCTGACTAAGGGATGCCGACCCGTTCACAATACTGTAACCCGTCCATCGGTCGCGATCGAGGAGGCAACCATGGTGACAGAAGACAAGGAGATAGTGACAGACAAACTCAAGGAATTTTACAAAGGGAATGGGTATGTCGTCGTCAGGGGACTGTTTAGTCCGTGTGAAGCGGCGCACTATCGCGCACACTACATGACGTTGCGCCGGCGCGGCCCGTATCCCGGCGATCTCGCCGGCATGGATACCACACGCGCCGATCCGCTCAAACGCTACCCGCGCATGATACACATGCATCGGTGGGATGACGTCACGTTGCGCTGGCTGCTGGACGACCGCCTCAACATATGGCTGACGAGGTTGCTCGGCCGTGAGCCATATGCTGTGCAAACGATGCTGTATTTCAAGCCGCCAGGCGCCCGCGGGCAAGCGCTCCACCAGGATAACTTCTACCTGCGTGCCCGTCCCGGCACGTGCATATAGCTCGTCAGATAATGTTTGAGAGGAACAGACAGACCACTCCGTGCGCGTGGCGGCGGGCTGCAGTTTCTCATTCTTTGTCTGAATGTCTATAGCTCCGCTCCAACTCTTAACATACGAGGAGGTATGGTATGCAGGCGGTCAGACTTGAAGCCATCAACAGCTTGACCCTGCGAGAGGTGCCGGTGCCGTCGCCACGTTCGGGTGAATTGGTCGTGCGCATAGAAGCGTGTGGCGTGTGTGGCAGCGATCGTCACATCCTGCATGGCGAGTACCCAGCAAAGCCGCCGGTCACGCTAGGCCATGAGTTTGCGGGCACGGTCGTCTCATCCAGCGGCGACGTTCCGCTCGCGACCGGGACGCGCGTTGCCGTCAACCCGAACATCTCATGCGGCATATGCCGAGAGTGCCGGCGGGGCAATGTGCAGTTTTGCCTCAACCTCCGGGCGCTTGGGGTCGATCGCGATGGTGGACTCGCGGAGTATGCGGTGGTGCCTATGACGCAGGCATATGCGTTGTCGCCCGGTACACCCGCAGAATACGGCGCGTTGTGTGAACCCCTGGCCTGCTGCCTGCACGGTATCGATGGTGCCAACATTCGGCCGGGGATGACGGTCGCCGTCCTCGGGGGCGGTGTCA
>JAABUM010001656.1_pt1 | contig 32290 bp, 48 predicted proteins | sample 5559161 | NCBI WGS metagenome assembly JAABUM01 (sample SAMN10711868, study PRJNA513369) | rock metagenome | isolation source: Antarctica rocks | place: Antarctica: Victoria Land, Siegfried Peak nord
AGGCAGCGCGCGGAAACGGAGGCGAGGGACGCAGAGGCGCGGGGGGCGGAGGCGCGGCGGCGTGCCGAGACGGATGCGGCCGCGAGGAAGCGGCAGCAGGAAGCGGAAGCTCAGCGCAGGTGGGTCTTTTGCAGTCGATTGCTCATTCCCAGTCGACGCGGAAACGATGTGCAGCTGCAGACCTGCACGAGGGCTGGCACAAGGGCTTGCAGCTGGCGGCGCCAGCGGCATGCAGGGCTCCTTCCATGTCCCGATCGCCCGCTGATGCTATCACATCTTGCAGGGAGGTAGAGCGCCGGCGGCGCGAGGCCGAGGCGCAGGCGCGGCGGCGGGCGGAGCAGCAGGCCGCAGCCGCGAGGGCGGCGGCCGAGCGGCGGGCGGCCGAAGAGCGGGAGCGCGCCCGCCAGGTGAGCGCCGCTGAAACATTGCCCTGCCAGAGGCAGTGTATTTTCCATGGCAACGCTGCGGCTCCTCCAGCCAAGTTTGTTCGAAGTGTGTGCCAAAACAGCTGTAGCAGCAGACCATGCTGCCGTGTGCCATTTGAGGCGGAAATATAAGGGTCTCAGCAGCGCATCTGGGAGCAGATTGTCGCGACATGCCAGAGCCTTGCTTGTGCAACCCTGCGCCCATGACGTGCTTCAGGCAGCGCTGGCGGAGGCGCGGGCGGCGGAGGTGCGCCGCCTGCAGGCGCGGCTGCGGCTGCGGCTGGTGGCACACCTGTGGGCGGCTGCGGCGCGGCGCGCCTCCGGCGACCGGGCGGCGCTGCGGCTGGCGGCCGTGCGACTGGGCGCGCCGCTGCCGCGGCGGCAACAGCGGGCCGTCAGCGACGGCCACTGGCTCGGCCCGCCGCCCGGCCTCGGGCCCCGCCAGGTGGGACTACCACTCCAGAGGTTTCATGCGTGTGGACTACGTGCTGGATTCTCAATTGGCACCATGAATCCACGGCAGTCTCTTGGCAATCCATTCTGGAAATTTCTCGTCCCGTCGTTTTGCGGCATCGCCTCTCAGCTGGCCGTTTCCTTTTCCTGCTCAGTAGGTTCGTTCGCCGGTGGCGCCTGCGGTCTGCCAGCCCGCAGACGCCAAGGCCCTGTGGCGGCCCGTGGACACCTCATCAGCTTTGGCGCCCGGCCTCGCAGCGGCAAACCCGGGAGCGCAGGAGCTGCTGTGCAAGCTGGTGCTGGCCGTTGATCCCGCATCGGGGGCCGTTGGCGGGGGCGGCGCACACGGCTTTGCGGCGCAATGGCTGCGCTCAAAGCTGTCGGGTCCTGGTCGAGCGCAAGAGGACGAGCAGGACCCCTCGGCAGGTGCGCTGTCACCACAGGCGGTTCTGCATGAGCAGATTCATGGAGAGCATGTCGGTTTCGCTGCAACAGCTTTTGAGCCTGCTGGCAGCAGTCCGTGGTAGGGAGAGCAAGCAGCAGAGCAGCCAAATACACTCTGTCGCCTTCTGCCGACGCTGCCGAAGTCAACTCCCGGGGTGCTTGAACCATTTCGCCATGGCATATCTTTTGCAGGCGAGGTGCTGACGGCATGCGCGACATGCGTGCGGGTCCGTGGCGTGCCGAGTGGCCTGCTGCGCCTGTGCATACGGGACGTCAGCGCCCCCGCTGCAGCCGCCGCCGGCGGTGGCAGCGAGGCGCGGCAGCAGCTGCATGGGGTGGTGGCCGGCGCATCTGGCGTCATCGTGCTTGCAGACAGCGGCAGCGTCAGCGCTGGCGACCTGGCGGCGTCCCTGCGCGCAGCCGTTGCCGCCGCCTCCCCAGCCGTCCCGCTGCCGCTGCTGGTGCTGACGTCAGGCCCAGAAAGCAACAGCGCCCGCAGCGGCAACAGCACCGCCAATGGCGGCAGCGATCGCAGCCTCAGCCTGCAGAACGGGGGTGCTGGTGAGAATGGCGCCGGCAGCGGCCACATTTATGAAGCGACCAGCGAGGCGGTGGCGAGGGGTCTCCAGAGCGGTGGCAGCTGTGGCGCGGCGCGCGTCTCGGCCGTCAAGGTCATCAGCCTGAGCCGGCACGGCGGCGGCGGCTGCGAGGCGAGCCCCTCAGAAGCTGCGCTCCTGGAGGGCCTGGCGTGGCTCACGGAGCACGCTCCAACGCAGCCGCAGCTCTGGGTGAGGCTCCTGCCATACGCGGCCCCTGGTTAGCACTGGCTGTTTGTGAAGCTTGCAGCACGATTTTCTGCAGAGGTTACCACATGCGGCACGAAGTCTGGGCAGTGGAAGCATTTTGGTTGGGAAGAGAGGTATGATTTTCCCAGCAGAAACCTGAAGCGGCGATGCAAAGACCTGTAGGTCTCAATAGTATTCGCTTGAGTCTCGGAATGTGATCAAATACTTGAAGTAAGTTCGAAAAAGGTGGGTAGCCTGGAGGCGGTGGCGCGCACCGAGGTGGAAGCACTTTCTGTGGGGAGGAATTCAGTCTATGCAAATTTACCTGGCTGTGGGCGTGGACCTGCAGGTCGGCAGCCTGGAGGCGGTGGCACGCACCAAAGTGGAAGCCGCGCTGGCGCCGCTGCGGGGCGCCTGGGCCCCCGGCCTGCCAGACTGGCTGGCCGCCTTCAACGGCGCGCTCAGCGCGGCGCTCGGCCGTATCAGGTGCGCGCGACACCCTTGCATAAGGGTTCCGGCTGCATTAGTCCCTGCACAAACTGAGGGATTGCAAGTCCTCGTCGGCAGGTGTCTGACGTTGCAGGTCTGCTCGAGCTTGGCCCGTATAGAACCACGCATGCGCGTGCGAAAAAGCGTGCGTCTCACAGAGGACAGTGGAGCGCTTGGCGGCACATTGCGCACCGCTGCCCATGGCCCTCGCCCACCTTACACCAGGCGGCACCATCCACAACCCTTTGCCTGTCGCCGTTGCAGCGCGGCCAGGCGCTCGACAGCCGCGCGGTGGGGCTGGCCGCCGCCGGAGCTCGCGGCAGCGCTGCCGCTGCGCGCGCCCGGTGGCAGCGGCGGCGCCGGCGACGGCACTAGCAAGCGGCTGCGCACGGCCTGCGGCCAGTCTGCGGCGGACGCCCAGCAGCACAGCAACAGGCAGGTGCCACCCATGGCGGCATCCAGCGACTGGCACGCCGCTGAGACGGAGGCGGCGCTGGCGGCGGCGCTGCAGGCGGCGGCGTTGCCGCCGGCGCTTGACGGCGCAGCAGCGGGTGAGCTTTGTAACAGCTGGTCTGGCAGTGACTGGCCCGTCTGCTACATAGATGTCGTGCGCTGCCCCCATTAAATGTCTGTGACTTCTGGGGCTACTGCAACTGCTGGTGCGCAGCATGCTTTTCGTCTGGTGGGCATCTCCGCATTCGTCATGCAAACTCATCGCTGCCTGCACCGCAGACAATGCGGTGGACGAGTACATCGGCCGACTGGTGCCAGGGCTGCGGCCCGCCGGCGGCGGCGGCGTCTGGCAGCAGCAGCTGGAGGCGGCGTTCAGCGCGCGCCTGGGCGACCTCGCGGCGCCCGGCCTGCCGCCGGTGGTGCTGCCGCCGCGGGGCGCAGCAGACGCGGAAGCGCCGCTGCAGCTCTTAGGTACCCTCTTTACCTGCGTAGCCTGGCCGAGCTCTGGACGTCTCGAATTGTCCGCTTTGCTGCTGCCTGCGTTTGACCGGCCCATGCCATATCAGATTGCAGGGACAAGGTTCAGCCAACAGGTAAGCCGATGGGTCCATAATGTTCATCCTTCACAGCTTGCTCATCCGCCTGATGTGCAGGCAATGGGCCTGGGACATGGCCGGGGCAGCAGCCGCAGCTGGCAGCTGGCGGGGCTACGGTCGCTCGACACAGTGCGCAGCAGACACCGCTCCCGGTGGGCATCAAGCGCAAGTTCGTGGCGTCGCCGCCACCCGAGGCCGTGTCGCCGCTGTTCAGCACGCCAGGTGGGCTTTCGAAACTCTCTTTTACTGGGATGTCTGGCTCCTTGTTGCATTGACGTCCTGCAGGGACTGTGACCAACGAGTCAGCAGCGTTGCATCTTGCCTCCCAAAACCGTACTCGCTGGAGTCTCCAGCTTCATGCCGGTTCATTTTGTGCAGAACGTGCTTGCGCATGTGCCTCCAGGGTGCCAAAGCTTTTTTGACCCTGCAAGCCGCGGCAATGCTGACTTTCAGGCGATGCCTACCACACGCCGCTCGGCGCTGACGCCACACCGCAGCAGCAGCAGCAGAACGGCACGTCCTTCGCGCTGCAGCAGGCCGGCGATAACGACGCGCCGGCCACGCCCGGCTCGCAGCCGTTCTTGACGCCGCCGCAGCCGCCGTCGGCGCCGCCGCGGCGGCAGCCGCCGTCGCCGCAGCAGCGCCTGACCGGTTTGGCGGGCGCGGCGCCAGGGGCGCCGGGTGGAAGCCCCGCCAGGAGGCCGACAACGCCTGGCAGCGCGGCACTGGACGCGCTGGAGAGGCAGCTGGCAGCGGAATCGCGTCGCGGCCGCGACTTCCACAGCCGCCTGTTGCACGCCGTGTCGGGTGCGCTGTACTTGAATTTGCGTGCTTGACTTTCACAGTGCATGCCTCCCGTAGTATTCACTTTTGATACACGTGATGCTACCTGTGTCCAATAGTGCAATGAGGATGGCAGACATGCTGCCAGGCACCTGCTGATGTAGGCGCAATGTGCCAAGTCATCCTCGGTCAAACCCTGCAGGTCCAGGCAGCGAGCCGACAGCAGGCAGTCCTGCAGCGGCGGCAGTGGCCGACACCTCGGACGCGGGGCTAGAGGAAGCGGTGGCAGCGGAACTAGACGCGGCAGGCGGCTTGACAGCTCGCCTGCGAGACTTGTGCGCCCTGTGAGGCTGCTCACGCCGGCGCTGTGGATTCAGCAGCGGCAAACACCCAGTGTACTCAGCTGCTGCTGCGACCTGCGCGGTTGGCCTGTTTGACGTAGCGTAGAGGGATCAACCGTGTTACCAGTGTTGCTGTTGACATTCTAACAGCGACAGCAACTGAGCAACAGCAGATGACATTGCACCTTTGCTCAGGGTGATCACGTAATCCATTCGTACGTGGAGCTGAAGTGCAGTTGCCAGCGGTGAGCAACCTCCCCAGTAGCCCTGTTAAAGCTTTCAGACCAACCTCGATCCAGCTCTGCTAGACACTCCACGATCGGCACATCGTCGGGCTGTTGCACACGAAGCTGATCGGGCAGGTGTTGAGTCACTACTTGGCACAAGTCACAGCTCAACCGTCGACCCTGCCAATACGATCCTGCCAATGTTCCACAGCTGAAGATCGATCTTCCGCAGCTGAAGAGCGAAGGCACACTCTGTCTGCACGCGGCTGACCGGGGTCAAAGTGCCAAGCATCTGGTACAAATTTTCTCGAGGCAAGTTTCTCGAGCCTCCAGCTGCATGAGACCACAAAAGAGCCTTACGCAACTGATTCTTGCACGCAGCATGATACACGGCTGTTTCAATCTGCTGCCGGCGGTGGTGAAGTCAGCTTGAAGTCAGCCTTGTCGAAGTCTCAAGCCATCATATCGACCCCTGCTCTCCGCAGCTCCATTCCTCGGCGGCCGCTCGTAGCGCAGCAAACACTGTCCTCACACAAGCGAAAACGCAAGTCACCGTGCGAGCCGGGGCGTTACGTACTCAAGCAAGCCTGGCCAAGGTGTTGTAGAGCCGGTGACTGTCCCAGGCAGTCTGGAAGAGAAAGAGGGCTGACCTGACTGTGCGCCGCAAGGGATCAGACTGCGGAACATCGTCAGGGGCAAGCTATGGAGCAGCAGAGCCTCTCATCACTTGTTCCGGGCTCGCAGGACTCCCCACCTCCCTTTCGCACAATGCAGCGGCATGCGCAGCCCGGTACCCTGCGCGGCGGTGGCATCACGGGCGGGGGGCCCCCAGCCACAGCCCTGGGGCAGGACGAGCCAATAACCTTCGCAGAGCACGCGGTCGTTCGGGACCGTGTGGAGGAGAAGGCGAGCCGATCTCTCTTGCCTTTCTGCAATGTTCAAGGCTATGCAAGTGGGTTAACAAATGACAGGTTGCATCTTGATGTGCTGACATCACAGCCTCCGCCGCGAAAGTCCTGCAAGTGACGCTGCCACCTCGCAGGCGACCAGTCCACCTGCTGAGAACTGCTGCCTTGTCTGCCACAGATGGCCGAGACGAAGCGTGGCTTTCCCGGCAGCAACCTCAGCATCATCGGCAAGGCCGCCGATGCCTCCACCGTCAGCGCAAAGCATGGCACGCAGGAAATCGTCGAGGTGTGCTCGCTACTGCTCATTAGTGCAATCTTTCACATCCCACCACGATGCTGCAGCAGCTCAGTTTGTCATGTGCATGTGCGCATCATCTAGGCGCTGGGGTCAATGGCAGCAGTCCACACGGGTGTAGCCCTGCAGCTGCTCATTACGGGCTGATTGGTACACGTCACGCTGATGCCTGTGCAGTTGCTGACAACGCAAGAAGGTCGCGCCTTCGTTCGCACCATCGCTGCTACGGTACGGGATTCAAAAATTGACTGCCAGATTTATCTGCATGCGACCAAGCGTGCTGTTGCTTTGTGCACTGACAATGGCGCTCGCCAGGAATGGCTCATGCGAGCCTCACCTGTACGAACATCTGCTGGGTTGCAGCACAACAGCAGGTCGCAGAACGATGTAAATTCCTCGGTTTGAGGGAACTTACAGCCTTTGCGTGGATTGGCAGGTCATCGAAGGCTACCTGGAGGTGAGCACAACGAAGCGTTTTGTTGACGCGGCACAGATGGGCGCAAAAGGCGCCACAGCCGGCTCACTCGAGGTGAGGTCTTCTTGCAATATTGCGGTGATGCTGCTGCTGTTGTGACAGTCAACTGCCTGAAAGGTGCAGAGATGTTTGCAAGGGCCACCTGGCATTGCTTTCCTGCACGCAAGCATCGCTCTGCACAGAGTTCTCATCGCACCAAATGAGTCCCCATCTGCCTCAGCTGGAGTCAGCCTGAGCCAGAGATCTTTTCGTCTGCCCCGCTGCAGGCGTCCGAGACGTGGCTGCTGAGCCTGGGGAAGATGCTGTCAGGCATCGGGGACCATTCGACGGCGCAGCTCGTGCGCTGCTGCGCCGGACCGCTGGTGATCGCGTGCCTCACCACCCTGCTGGCGCTGGTCGTCGGGCTGCTGCTGCTCGTGTGGAAGGTGCGAGATGGTGCATATGATACATGACACACATGCGTGTGAAGCGTCAAAAGTAGCATATTGTGCTGATCGCTGCCCTGCTGGCGCTCTTTGTCGCGGCTGCCGTTGATTGGTGTGGTGGGTGCAAGATGGCCGGTGCACTGACGACACCTTGATTGACACACATGCACACGATGCGCCACTTGAATGTGCATGATGCGCCGCTCAAATCGCGACTGGCAGCAGACTTTGACATGCCGCGATGTGATGTGCTAAGGGAGTGATGCTGCACGCATACTCAGACAATCGGGAATGTCAATAAGCTGGATGTACCAGAATTTCGTGTGTTGTGTGCAGGTCCTGCTCTTCGGGAACTGAGCTTGGCTGGTGATGGACTCCATCACACGACTACTACTGACGTGCGATCAATGCCTTCACACATGCCGTAGGGTAAATTGGCTGCATTGCATGTTTTCTCGCTGTAGGAGACAGATGAATGTTGCTGTAAGAGACAGATGAATGGAGACCGATGAAAGAATGACAATGTGATGCTGTGGCGCCGAAGGGCACACTCGAGGAATCTTGCTTCGCTGACTTGTTTCTTACATGCCGCCGCGTTTGTTTTGCAGTGCTGATGATTCAACTGGTTCCATCCTGGTAAATGTTTCACCTATACCAAGCACCCTTCATTGGACCTTCACAAAGCCGTGAGCTGCATGACTGCTTTGATCAAGTGTTCCACTTGGACTCACGGTTGCTAGCCCTCGGTCCAGGGTGCCGCAGCTTCGAAAAGTGGCGGCTGACACGTCGCTTTCGCATTCAACTATTCGTTGCGATACCGTCAGGCATATGCGACAGAGCTGCAGTAAACACAAAAGCGTTCAGCTCCGTCTGAACATCAGCAAGCGTGCTCGAGAGCTCCATGATGTCTGTTGACGTCGCACAGTCGGCACCAGCGAGTCGAGCCTCGTGCAGTTGCATGGCAGCATGAGCAAGGCGTCAGCAGGACATCATCAAATGCTTCTCGTCTCCGGACGCGCCACTGTCACAAACCGTGCAGCAGCGGTCCTGCCTGTCTATTTCCGGAAAAACCTGCCGGTCGCACCTGTAGCGAGCCCCCCAGGCAGAGCCTCTGCGCAGCACGCAGCTGCGGCACCAACAACTCCAGCTGCTAAACCTCGTCTGAGCCCAGCCAGGGCGCGAAAACCATGCCGCGTATTATTTCCTCTTCACGCCGTCTGGTGTCGCTGTCCTTGCGTTCATATCGACGAAATTCTGCTGCTCCAGCGCGGCCGCCGCCAATCAGCAGCAGGCGTGGCGTAGTGCCTCAACTTTGAGCGAGCTATACTGGAAACAGTGTTGCGCCTATATCTACAAGCGAGCCACTTCGCTGTTGTGCGCCGCTGAACGCAGCCTTTCTTGCATTCCCCACTGCACTACTGCTTACACACCTGTGCATCCCATCGCAGCCAGGTCCATTCTCTCGCTTGCAGAAGTCAGCAACGCTTTCCCAACGCTGACCGCCTCGACGCGCAGTTTGTGCTGTTCCTTATTGCTGGTAGCTTCCGCAGGCTCAGCTTTGGTGTATCTGGCAACTGAATCGATCCTCGATGGAAGGCCCAACTCAGCTTTGCAAGGGCGTAGACTACCCTCTGTCTCTTGGCGAAACGATGCAAGGGCAGCTGGCAGACCTGTGCTACATGCGCTACGAGTTCAAACCCGCATCTGCGGGTCGTCAGGGCCAGGGCCAGGTCTCCATCGAAGGCAGCGAGGTGAGCGTCGCATGTTTAATTTCGCAGGAGGCACGTCAAGGCAAACGTGCATCTTCGAAGACCTCACAAGACATCCCAGGGGCAAAAGCGCGTGACCGAGTCGTGTTCTGGCTGCCGCCAGGTGGCGCTGATGCTGCCGAACAGCAATGCCGGGCAGCCGGACCAGCAGTTCAGAGGCAACTTCGAGCACAGCAAGGACGAAATGGACTGCGTGCTGCTGTTTGACGGCAGCTCCTTCCGGCTAGAGGCCCTGGCCGGCCGCGTCAACGGTGTCAGGTCAGTCGGCGCGTATCTGCGTACACCTGTTGTGTTTGACAAGATGAAAGATAGTAAACGTCCTACAATCTCGCGTCAGTTCCAAACCGCCCGTTCTGCATACTCAGGCACTTGCGAGGAGCGCACCGAGGAGCATCTGCAGCTGCGGCGGCGCAGCCCGCCGCTGCGCTGGATGCACGCCACTCGCAGGTGTGTGCACCTCCAAGATCCGACCATGCAACCATCCACTGAAGCTTGCAATGAACCAGACTGTGATGCGAGCGCTCTGCTCTTCATAAGCATTGCTTTGATGCATCACGCACTATGTCTGGCACCTGCAGGAGCTGCAGCAGCCAGCGGCGGTTCCACAGCAGCAACGTGCGCAGCCAGCAGAGCCGTCACAGGCCGCTGCGCGGCTGCAGCCCGCGGAGGATGCCAACGCAGCGGGCTGGACCTTCGGAGCGGCGGCGGCCGCTGCCACGCCAGATGTTGCGGCGCCGGCCTCCAGCGGCGAGACGCAGAGCGACAGCGGCAGTAGCAGTGGCAGCGACAGTGACGATGGCGGCCAGCCGGCGATCGGCAACATTGGCGGCCATGAAGATGCGGGCGGCGCCGCGCACGCCGCAGCGCCGAAAGCCGCGGCGCTGGCGGCACCGGCGGTCGCAGGCGGCGCAGCAGTCCCAGGCGCAGAGGAGCTGTCGCCTGAAGAGCTGGCGTTCCTGGGGTACAGCGCCCCTGTGCCCGCGCCATCTGCAGCGGCGCAGCCTGTGACGCCGGCAACGGCTGGCGGCGGAGGGGACAGCGGCAGCCAGAGCAGCAGCGACTCGTCGGACAGCGACAGCGACGACGAGGAGCTGAACAGGTGCAGCGAGGACGAGAGCGATGGTGGCGGGATGATGGAGATGATCTGAGAGAGCCGCCAATGCAGAGTCCGGCCAGTTGCGGCGCTGTATATCCGCCTTGTATGATGTCAGCTGCAGAGGCGCGCTGGCGATTGCTCAGGCCTCTTGCTCGCCTCGCGCCGTGGACATCTGGTTGATTTTGGCCGATGACTTTGCCCGCAGAGATTTGAGCACACTCCCGTACACAGTGTGCTCGAATTTGTGATCTTCCATCATCTGGGCGCGGTGGAAACAGAACGCAAGCCTCCAAGCCCAGTTGCAAGCCCATTTGCGCAGTCTCATGCATATATTCTACGCCTGAAAGGCGTTCCGATGCCCAGGAGCTCTTGGTCAGCAGTCCTGCTCGGCATTGCAACAACATGTGCTGTGGGTGCAAGTTTTATCCCTGTCGGGGGCGAGCCGCTAGTCGACACAATCTTGCCGTTATCTGAGATCATCTGGAGGCCAGAGGGCACCGGAGAGTTCGTGGGGTCGCCTTCAATAGTGGCTTTGCCGAACGGATCCTACCTGGCAACACACGTAGGGCCATCAATTCCTTCGATTCGTCGAAAGCTGCCACTTGCTGCATGGCACCAATACTGCTTGACGTGTATACAAAGGGTTGCCCATGCAACTGCAGGATGACTTCGGAGCTGGAGGGGTGGGCACATCTGGCACTGTTGCCGCGTGTTTGCTGCGCTTGCTTGCTGCATTCCCACGCTGCAATGTGCCCTACTCTATCGATAGCTCTGCGCGTCAAATAGCATTCTTCTTTCCCGATCGGCACATCGCGGCGCACAGGTGGCAGATCGGGCGCATGTGTACATCTCGCATGACAGAGGCATCTCCTGGGCGGCGATGGCCACAGTGGTGGGCCAGTACTGGAGCAACCTGTTTGTGACGGGCGCCGACGTGTTCCTGCTGGGCACCACGTCCGACGGCATCACCCGCGGCGCGAATGCCATCAGCCTGGCGCGCAGCGCGGATTCCGGCGTGACATGGCAGCGCACGGTGAGCTGTGTGCATGCAACTGGCACCCATGGCGATGTGCGCGTGTGCAGCAGCTCGAGCATTTGCAGCAGGCTGGCCGTGATTGAAGCACTTTGGCTTCTTCAGCAGCGAATGTATATTGGTTGCATACATGCATGCATGCATGAATGGCCCCAGTCTTTTCGATAGGTCATCATCCCAGGACCAGCTGCCGGCACGTACGCGACGGGCGCCACGCCACTGCTGCAGTCCGGCGGCCGCATCTGGCGCACCTTCGAGTACTGGGCCAATCCCAAAAGGTACTGCTCCATGTGTACTGCTGCATTGTCATACATGAACAGGTCGCTGGCCTCCTGCACAGCTTGGTGCAGCCCTGGATGTCCAGACTTGCCAGCAACACTGCTGCTATTGCCGGTGCACTGCTCCTGAGCTTTGGATTGGCATCCGCCGCAGGTGGCCGCAGGACTTTCAGGCAGTGGTGATCTCGGCGGCGGAGGATGCAGACCTGATGGACCCTGCCTCGTGGACCGCCACCGCGCCGCTGCCTTTTGACGCGGCCTGGACCGCCGGCCTGCAGCCGCAGCTTCCCATCGCCGGCTACCTGGAAGGTGGGAGAGCCAGACGCAAAGACACACAGAACGGCAGCCAGGCACGCTCCAGATGGGGACTCTGATTCACCTCACCCCAAGTTCATCACGGTGACAGACGGCGCCGTTGGAATGCCCCTGCCACGAAGCCTCTGCAGGCTTCCCGATGCGAAACAAAGCTGCACGCCAAAACCGCAGGACAGCAGCATGGACGCATGCAGGCAATTCGACCCACTCTGCTCCTGACCTGCCATTCAGGGGATTGCTCCTGACATGCAGGCAGCGCGGTGGAGGGCCCGGACGGGCAGGTGAAGCTGTTCATGCGCATGCCGCGCATCAAGACGCAGGGTGGCTACTACATCGACCTCAACCACGCGGTCCTGCTGGACTTTGTGCCGCCGCCCGTCAGGGGCGCCATGGAAGCGGCGGCGGCGGCGCGGACAGCCGATGGCGCCTCAGCAGACCTAGAGGCAGACCGCAAGGTAGGTCAGGTGGCAGCAGCGGCGGCGGGCCGCTCGTCGGCCACGGCGCGGGCGACGCTCGCGGCCGAGCCGGCGGCAGATGCGGGGATGCGGACGGCAGCGGCATTGCGGCCGACTCGGCGGCGGCCGACACGGCAGCGACCCACTCCGCGGAAGCGGCCGACGCAGCGAAAGTGGCCGCCGCTGCCGAAGAGGCGGCCCCCGCCGCCGGCAAAGCGGCCGCCGCCAAAGCCTGCGGCGGGCTCGGCGGGCGGATCCAAGACGCCGGTGGCGCCAGGGCAGGGCAGCTTGGTGTTCGACCGCGTGCTGGTGAGATGTTTTGGGGCATTTGAGGACGAGAACACTGCCAGTCAGCTGGCATGGGGGCCGCTGCTGGCATCGGCATAGCCCAGCATCCTTGCAAAGCTGGCTAGCTCATCTGCCGCCGGCGCGCCTCCGCAGGCACGCTGACGAGCACTTCCCAAGTGTGGGGCGGCTATGGCAAGCTGGTTGTGCGACTCGCACCACCTTTATTGCTGCACCGCAGCAGATGCCTCACATGCGTTCCCATTACTGAAGCACAGGAGGTGCCGGCGGCGGCAACAAGATGGTGACGCGGCGTGACCTGACAGCATCTCTGTACATCGGTGGTTTCACTGCTGACAAGGATGTAATGGTTGCCTTCCAGGAGGTGCCAGGCGGCGGTAACAAGATGGTGGTGCGTCGCGATGCGGCAACCTCGCTGTACATTTCGCTTGCCAACACGCAGACGGCCAGCGGCGAGGGCTTCGACCAGCGCAACGTCCTGCAGCTGCTCACCTCGCCCGACCTGGTGTCCTGGTGCGTGTTTTGTGCTAGAGCAGGGGTCCAGGAACCCGGTGCTGCCTCATGTCCCGCTCCAGGGCAACACCCTGCAGCCGCTCACCTCTCTCGACCTGGCGTCGTGGTGAGGGTATCGTGCTAGCGGAAGGGTCCGAAACTGGGCGCTGCCTCGTGTTCCGCCCCAGCGCAACATTCTGCAGCTGCTCACTTCGCCCGACCTGGTGTCCTCGTGCGCGCCGTTCTTGCAGCAGGGGCTTCAAGTCTTCGCACGTCCTGCTGGCACCTGCATTCCGGCTCAGTCCATGCAGACTAAGGGGACAGTCAGTTTGCCCCATGAGGCCGGTGATGCAGAATTGCGCCGTGTCCATTGCAGCAGCTGATCCACTGCATTTAAACGTCGTCGTCAACTCGTTCCATTAATTGTGCCTGTTTCTGCGCCCAGGACGAGCGTTGCGCAGCTGCTGGCGGATGACACCGGCTTCACATTCGCCGACTCGCTGCGCTACACCGGGTGCGCGCCACAGAGTTTGGCGCTTCCAACGCAGATTTCCCAGCGCCGTTTTCAATTCAACAGGGGGTTTTGCCGAGTCGCTGCGCTGCACCTGCTGGCCCGCAGAATCGTCCACTCCTGCAGCCTACAAATGTGGTTGCACCAATACTGCCCGGCACTGCCTCAAGTTCCCACCAGTGTTGCATGCGGTACAACACTACTCTGCCTTGTACTACAGCCCACCTGCAGCACTGCATCACACATACACCGTTCAGCCCATCAACATAATGCTGCAGCACACCTGCAGCGCTGCCGGCATCACCTTGCAGTAGGCAGCATTCTGACCTTTTGAATGCCCCGCGCGCAGGTTCCAGTACGCTGACTGGCAGTTCGAGGGTGACGACCTGATCGTTGTCATCCGCACAGCGTGAGTGGAACTGTTACCTAGCACGGATCAATAGCACCTATCGTGATGTTTTCCCTCCATATCTAGTCTGACGTCCACATCCACGCCGCACCTTCTGCTTCACACGCAGCGGCGGCCTACATGCCGGTGATCGACAGCCTATGCGCCCTGCGAGACAGAAACTCACCTGAGCGCGTACCCTTTGCGTGGCACCGCTGTCCAAAAATGTGTATGTTCAAATATCTGGATGAGGGGGATCTTGCGACTGAAAGCGGCCATGTTCAACTGCGCAGCTACCGCGGCGCCAGCAGCTACCACAACAGCAACCGCATGACCTTCCTGCGGGTGCCCGGATGGCGCGCGCTGCTGGCAACCCCTGGCGGCATATCCCCATATCTGCACATTGGTGCGGCTCTGCTGCTGATCTGGCGGAGCAAGCTTGCTGCATGCCTCTGCGTCTGGACGCGATGCATTTGTGACACTAGCTGGTGTCTGTGAGAGTGAGGACCGTCAGGCACATCAGCTAGTCGTCTTGAAATTGGCATAAGTGGATCAGCATGTCCGACTAGTGAATTTACCTCTGGCTGGCCGCAGGCAAATTCAGGAGGGGCTCCCGCAGCAGGGTGGCACTGCCAGGGCAGCCAGGCGGCGGCGATGCCGCCGGGCAGCGGGTCGGGGGAGTCACAGAGCGGCAGGAGGTGTTGGAGGCGGCGCCGGCGCTGGAGCGCGCAAGCATTGCCTTTTTCTGGGGCAGCGCCTGCTGCGCGCTGGGCGGCGGCTGCAGAGATTGTGCAGCGCAGTTATCGTAGTGATAGGCAGACGCGGTGTGGCCACTGGATACAGGACTTGTTCTGGGACTGAATGACAGATGCTGCACCCGAGGAACTTTGAAGAAACTACCTAGCAGGTGTGGGAAGACTTCAGAGGTCCCTAGATGATGCCAGGAGACTGTGCAGTAGAAACGCAACGTCGCAAGATTTGCTTTGCTTGTGAGGGCGGTTTGTAGGTGAGGGTGCATTGTAGGTACCCAGGCGAATTCCAATGTTCTTGAGTTACCCTTTTTTTGTGGCGTTGCGCCAAAGGCAATTCCAAAGCTGCTGAACAAGTACACTTGCCTGAACAAGGACAACCATCGCCCATGCGACCAAAAACTGCTGCTGCGAACTCATGAATGTTTTCGTCCAAGACTAGCTGCCTACCACAAACGAACCCATCCCTCTGTTCTCTGTTACTTCTGGTTATGCAAGCTGACGGTGTGCAGCCACCAGACCGGGCAACTTCCCAGAAGCACCCTGACAGGCCCGCCACAAGCCGCCGCCCCCAATCAATCAACTAAAACATATGCCACACACAGCACCCCCGAAAACCGTGCAAAGCTGCCTGCCGCAAGACGTGCAGGAGTATATCAGTTGTCTCTACAGCATGTTGCATCAACATGCTGATCTACCCGAGAAAGCTGGCCCTCTACCACCACAAATATTCAACGGGACAAAGGCAGGTATGATACATGACAGACGCTGGGGCCGTCCCATCCAGCTCTGAGAGCAAATCACGCGGTCTTGGGGGTTCTTGAAACGAGCTGCTTGCGCCCGCTGCCTGACGACTGTTGCGCCTGTGGCAGTATGCCACAGAACTGCGGGCTCCCGCTTGGTGTTGCAGCGTCTCCTCTTGGTGTCACCCCTGGCACGCGCGCCCCTCGCTGGGGGCAGCCGGTTTGTTGCCAGGGTATTTTGTGTCCTTGCTGGTTCGTGCGGCCGCCGCTGCCTTGCCGCCGCTTGCGCAGCGGGCAAACGGGTGTGCTGCGGGCAGCTCATCGGCCGATCAAGGCGCGCGTTCTGCGCAGCCCACAGGCGTTGCAGTATGTCACGCCCTCGACGCGACGCCACATGGGGGTCTTGAGGGTGTGGCAGTCGTAGCACTCCTGCATGCGTGAGTAAAGATGAGTCAGCAGCTAGCCAACTGGACAGCACCCTGGCATACTCAGCGGCAGGACAGGACAGCAACATCCCATGTCAGCAGCAAACTGTGACAGCATGGCAGTGCTGCAACAGCTTGACAGCATGGCAGCGCTGAACCAGCTCCTCGTGCCGGCGACACAGACAGGACGGCAGCTGGTGGGAAGGTGCATGCATCAACAGATGGACAGCGAGTGCAGCAAAATCAGACGCGGGCCAGGAAGAAGCTGCACCTTGGACACAGAGCTGCTGTCGGGCGCAGCTGCGGTGCTTCGCACCGCCTTCGCCACGTGCACCGGTTTGCGGTGGATCCGCTCAGGCGAATGCCGCGAGCGCGCGTCATGCTTCCGGATGGCCGGCGGCGGGCTGCAGCTATAGACGCAGAAGATAATCAGCATGATGGCGAGGCAAAAGCAGAACGACGTTGCGCCAGGGAATATGAGTAATCAAGAGCCCACATGCATGCAGCTGCAAGTTCGATTGCGGCAAAACATCAACAGTAGATGGACATCAGGACAGCAATTTGACCAGCAAGGCTGCCATGAAACGACAGAACCACAGCATGCACAGTACGAAGAGACACACCTGGAGCGAGCGGGGCTTGCGCGTGACTCCCAGTCGTCTGCCACCGCCTCAGCCGCGCGGTGCGGGTGCAGCGCCTTCCGCCTGTGGGTCCTGCACAGGGAGAAGGGACAGCACATGTCAGAAGACGAGCTTTGAGCGATGATCGGGCTCGAAATGTGACTTGCACGTCCCCAGCAAACGTGAGGACGCTTCGAAATACAGGAGATATTTCGCAGATATCAATCACAGTCGGGTGCGCCTCTGACGTCCCCGTCAGCAGTTGAAAAGTGCGCCCTCCGGGGGCGAACAGGCTGGCAGCCCAGGCCACCGCGAGCTGCCTGATCCAACGAGATGATGCGTATGTTTGCCCAAGTGCTTGCAAGAGAGCTTGCAAGAGATCGGGAGCAAACACGGCCGACTGACACGTCTCCAGCAGCGATGGGGACGTGTCACTGCTGGCGTAATGCTGAGAGGCTAGATCGCGTCAATTCTCACCTCGGCTGCAGCGGCATGGCCTCGTAGCCCATGAGGCTGCGCTTGCGGGGCGCCGCCACGTTGGTAGCCGCCGGCTCCGGGGTCTGTGGCATCGCCACGGACGCTCCAGCTTCCGCGGCCCACGGAGATGTCCAGGCAGGGGATCGCTCCGCATCGAGCGTACTTTCCGAGCTTGCTGCGCGCCCATCAGGCACGACGTGCTCAGGGCTGTCGCAGCGACCCACCGGGTTCAGCTCCGCAGCCAAGCCAGCTGCGTCAAGCTGAAGGTGCCGGCCTTCAGCGTGCTGCTGGGCGCCCAGCTTGTGCTGAGCGTTGATCCATTCCATCAGGGCCTGCTGAGCCGCCAGCGGGTGCTGCGGCAGGGCCTGGAGCGCGAGACCCATACTGGATGGGGATCCCGAGGAAGCTGCCGCCAGCTGCTGCTGCTGATGCTGCTGTGCTGCGGCCACCAGGAACAATGGGAACTGCTGGGTCATGAACAGCTGCGGTCGATCTGACGCTTGATGCTGCAAGCTCTGATGCACAGCGGCAAAAAGCGCGCGGGGAGTGTGAGGTGTACTGTTTGAGACGCTGACGCGTCCCGAGGCGATCAACACCTTTGCGCTGTTCCGCTGCTCGGTGGCGAAGGAGGGCTGCTGCAGACTGCGAGCAAGGTGTTATGAAGGATTGATAGAGGTCGGGTGCGAAGTGGTGCAATGTTGGTCTGGGTGACCCGAAGACGGCTACGTGTTGCTTACGCGATTCAGGGTTTAGGCAAATTTCACGGCACGAAGGCGCCAGATCAGGCCAGGTGGCGCCAGCACGAAGTCGCTAGGTAATCGAGGTGTCAAGGGCAGGTCCAGGGCAAGTCGAGGCAAAATTTGCAGAGGGCAGAGACATCACTTTCGACGCTTCTAGGAGGGCAGGCCACTTGCTCTGCGATAAAGCCCTGGGCTCTGTCAAGACGCCAGCCATGCCCGGTCTACTTTACATTGTGTTCATCGTGACACCGCGCCCGTGCGGCGGCGCGCAACGCCCATGAACTTGTTTATCAGCAGCGGCGTCACGCCCGCCGGCACCAGCGCCTCCTGCGCGCATGCGGCGAAGTACATTGTCAACCACTGGCAGTGTGTGCGTGCTTGACCGACAAGCAATGAGCAGTTCCTGGGGCGTCGACAGCCTGCGCAGCGGAGGATAGCCTGTATAGAGCGGCGCTTCGCCGTGCATCTAGCAACTACAGGGCTGACGTGAATACCTCAATGAGGCATGACTCACCCACTGCGCTCATGCCTCAGCAGCTGCGCTGACAAGCAGCACGCGACCGCCGGCCACATGGCCGCGCAATGAGCATGCATAGATCAGGATCGGAAGGAAATCACCACACCTGCAGCCAGGGCAGCTCCAGGTACTGCAGGTCATCGAGCGCAGTAACGCGCTGGCGCTGCAGGAAGCCGCGCACCGCTGCCGCCGCCGCCGGCCCCGCCGCCTCCACAAACACCTCGTCCACCAGGCCCACCACTGCGAAAGGTCAGGGTTTGGGTTCAGGTAACAATCCCTAAAGCAACCATTGCAGCGGCGTGTGGGGAGTGCCGAGGTTTTCCGGAGAGGCGATCTGCATGCATTGCACAGCAGCGCTGCAACCCTGCATCGGAGCAAGCAAACCCACCGTCGTCCGGTAGGATGGGTAGCGGCGCGGGCGGTGGCATCTGCGGCCGGGGGGGCGGCGTCGGCGCCGCAAGCGTCGCGGTCATGCTGTCGGCGCCGGGCCGCATGCTGAGCGTCTCGGCGTCCGCCGCCACGATCGGGCTGCCCGCCCGCGGCGGCGCAAGCTGGTTGCACAGCTGCCCCGGGGCGCTGGAGTGCTGCGCCTGGTGTTGCTGCCGCTGCGGCTGCCGCTGGCCGCCGCCGCTCACTCCCCTCTGCGCAAGAAAAACATGGATGAAGAGCCTCGGCCGACGAAGTCTCAGCTGAGCAGTGACGACAGGCTGCATGGACATTCAGCAGCCAGCAAGACAGAGCAAGTGTGACATCGGCAATGCCACCTTTGGATGAGATGGCGCAATATTGAGGCAGGGATGGGCGCGTTGCTTGCTCAGGCGGCCATCCATGGCAGCGTGCATCTGGACCTCGCCAAGCCTGCGGGCTTCAATCAGAAGAAGTCTCTGGCATCAAAAGTGACGAAAAGCACCTTGGCCAGCAGCTCGGGCGCCACCTGCATCTGTTCCAGCTGGTGGCGGATGTCCTGCGGCAGCCGCTTCAGTGTGCGCCGGCTCTGCCGCGGCCGCTTGCTCTGGCCCTGCACATCAACAGAGCAGATACCGTCAGCATGGTCTGGAGGCAGGGCAGGGCGACAGATGGGGAAGCCAGGTGTCAGACTGTGCCTGATGTGAGGGCGGTCTGATGACTGTAGCTGCTTGGCAGCTTCCGAAGTGCAGTCTTTCACTGGGGTGTGCAATATGGAAGCAGGTTTGTGTTCGAGCCAGTCGAGCAGTCGAGATTCAGCATCTCAAGCTTGCCTGCGACAGGTCGTGCTGCTGCCCGTACTGCGGCACCGGTGACGGGCCGAAGGTGGCCGACACGCTGATGGAGCCGCCCCAGCCTGTCGAACAAAGTAGCATAGGAGTGTCAGAACACTCGCACTGTACAAAACAATGTAATGTACGAGAGACACCAAGCCCTGTCTTGCGCAAAGTGGCGTGATCCTAGTGATGCCGGTGGCGTTTGCTGTGAGCCTGACCAAAACAGGTGTTGTCGAGAGACAGCAACGCACCGAGCTGCAGCAGCTGGCCATGGCGCAGGCTGGTGCGCTGCGCGTACGACTGCCGCGACACGTCGTCGTTCTCGATCCACTTGCCCGCGCCTGGGCACCTGCAGCGGAACGAAAGCTGAGCGCTTAGCTCAGTCGTGTTTAAACGTATGTGCACTGTGTGCTTCTCTATCTAGCATATCAGCTCAAGCACGGGCACGGCCTGCCTCAAGGTCGATCAAGTGGTTGCATGCAATCAGCGCATGTGCTGTGCGGTTTCCTGCCAAACATGCAGATCAAAGTACGGCGTAAGGCACGGCAAGGGGGAAAGGAGAGCGTACTTGCAGGAGCAGATCTCGCAGCGAAACTTGAGCTGGCACACGGAAAACTGCGCGTGGATGTCCGTCAGCGACATGATATCCACATTGTCCTTGCACTTGGGGCAGTTGCGACACGGCGGCGTCTTCTCCCGACACTGGCATTTGCGCAGGTGCAGCCTGCAGGGGCGATGCACAGAAGGCCTTGTCACTTGGCTGTGCAGCGGTGACACGCCAGCACCCGAGGTGTGGGCTCTGCGCACCATTGCTGCACACTGCTCTGAAGCCGGTGCGTGGGCGACACAAGCCAAATGTGCCAATTTCATGCAATGTTCGCCAGAGAGGCTCGGCAGCTGGCCCTCCCTGACTGCTGCTTGCATTATATCCGCAGGAAGTCAGCTCAGAAAGGAGGGTTGTGGCCTGTCCATCAAAATATGGCGGAAACGGCCAAACTCATGACGAAACGCACCGCTCGCCGTCGTTGTCGGTCTTGCTGGACAGGCCATCGCGCACGGTGTAGGTGTGGCTGCAGTAGGGGCAGCCCTCCGAGGGCGCGGCCTGGCGCTTGCGCTTGCCGCCGCCGCCAGCCGCCGCCGCGCTTGGCGACAGCTGCCCAGACCGCACCTTAGTCTCCCGCACCAGCACATCCACCGCTGCCGACGCCCTGGGGAAGGAAACATGAAGAATCAATGAAGAGATCATCAGGTTTGCAGTGTCAGCTTTCCAGGTCAGGTTTGTGTGGTAGATCCTCCACGTTAACCGCCGTCGACGCCGCTGACCACAAAGAGCGGAGTCCAGTTCGATGTTACATGCGTTGAAGCACTGCGCCTCTGGTGACAACGCAGGATGAAGTAAGACAGGAAATGTGACTGATTTGCCATCGTCCAAGGCCAGGATCCCCTTGCGCCAAGCCACGCTGCAGCTCCGGCATGCGTGCTAGCATAGGTGCAGCTCCGGCGGGCGTGCTAGAGTAGGTCGAGCCAAGCCGCCCAAAGGAGATCCCGCACTTGTAGTAGGCCTCGCGCGCGGTGCGCAGGTTGGCCTGCGCCGCCTTGAGCGCAATCACGCGGCCCTTCCACACCTCCTGCTTCTCCTTGCTCTGCTGGTCGTCCCGGTATGCCTTCCGCGCCTCGTCCCGCTGCGCGTCCACCTGCAGCAGAAAATGCAGTATTGTCCAAAATTTCATCGCTTTTCGTGCCTCGTCCTGCACCTTGTCCACCTGGCCATGCAGCAGCATACTATCTGGCCTTCGCCAGGGTAGGTGTTGCCTCCTCACTGAGACCTAAGCGTCGCCGTCACTGTGGCGAGCATGAGCAGCCGTGTGCTCGCATATGCAGTGCTTCATGGGCGGCCCCAGCGCGGCAGGTCGTTGTGCTTCCCAAAATCAAAAGCATCCTTGGGCTCAGCACACGTGCCAGCACGCTTGTTGTATTTAGAAGGCCCACCTGCTTGAGCTCCTGCTGCGCGGCCTTGTGTTGCCGCATTTCCTCGTTCAGCGTGCCCTGCAGCTTGGCCAGCCACTGCTCAAGCGCGGCGTCGCTCTGCTGCGGCACCAGCGGCGCCATCGCGTCCTCCGTCTCACCCGCAATCATCGCCCGCGTCTTCTGCACCTCCAGCGACGACGCCTGGGCGAGCACGCCCGCCGCTGCTGCACCGCCGCTGCTGTCGGCTCCGTGCGTGGCATCCGCCACGGACTGCTGCCCTTGCGACGACGACGGCGAGCCCAGGTGCGCTGAGGGGGTGCAGGGCTGCAGCGGGGCCCCCTGCGCCGGCGGCGGCGCGGTCACCGCAATGAGTGCCAGCGCGTGCGCCGAGAGCGGCACGGGCGCCTGCTGCGGCGTGGGCGCCTGCTGCGACGCCAGCTGCGACGCCTGCTGCTGCTGGTCCGCCTCCTGCTGCGCCTCCTGTGCGTGACCCACGAAACCTCCTATGTCCCCAGTGTCGACTCCGGGCGTAGAGCAAGAGCTGTGGCGTACCCGGCGCCTCGGAACGTGGCGCAAATGCACAGGAGGCGGTGTGAATGCATCACGTGCTAGTGCATTCCAAGGGTGCGCAAGGGACTCGCCTGTGACAGAAGTTCTAGGTTCGACATCCCGCACGCTGCTGTTTGCCGAATGCGTTGCACTGCCGGCCGCTTATGAGCTTTGGGAACCGATATCTGGCTCTCGATCAAGGCTTTGCGTGCCAAGGCAACAGGTTTGCAGGGAGTTGCTTCCGGGAGAGTCACGACAGGTTGTGTACTGGCCGGCTCCTTTCGCACGCCACAACGACCATACGGAGCGCGTGCACAGCTGGCGACCAAGGATGCTGTCGGCTGCGGAGGTTTGCCGCTTGCGATGCCACTGGCGCAATATGCGAGGATTGGACGCTCTGGGATTGGCGGCTGTTTTCGGTCCCAGGCTCCCAGGGTTTATCACAGGGACAAACAATCATGAAAACCCAACGACAGCTGAGCAGATGGATGGCAGCGAGCGCAGAGCTGATGGCCAAACTGCGCGGGACCAGTCCATTTATGCCTGCATCGTTTTGACCCACTCCCGCCTCTTGCATCAATCATGCCAGGTCGCGGCGGGCCGTGCACGTTGTGTGCTTGCTGAGTCTGGTCGACTAGACCAAGCTCGATAGGTGGACAGCTAATGCAGAAGTGAAAACGAGAGCACCTGTGCAAATCTTGAACTGCACAAGATGCCGCGCACTGCTCAGGCGCAGCAGCACACCGCCCCTGTCGATGCCAGCCTCCGACACATTCTGAAACCAATTCAGGGGGCCTGCGCCGTGCTGCCCGGAAAGGCAAGTGATTACCCGTCCACATGAACCTATCAGAGCTCTCATCTGGATGTTGTGTGACGATCATGCATCATGCCCAGCTGTCTGCTGTGCTTGCACAGGCCAAACCTGTTGCGGCAATTTCTTATGCATGTCCATTGCAGGTCGGCATGATGTACAAGGAGTCCGCAGCCACGCAGAGGCCGACGCCGCAGCAGCCTCACGGCAAGCCGGCGCCCCCGGGTGGCGCACTGCCGCGGGCGGCGAACTTTGCAGCGCTGCCGCTACCAGGCGACGCAACGCCGGCGACTCCACCGCCGCCGCCGCCCGGCAGTCCGCCCATGACCATCAACTTGCTCGACGACGACACGCCCGCGCGAGGGCCGCCGCTGCCGCGCACGCCGGCGCCGCCGCTGCCGCCGGGCAGTCCGCCCATCAGCCTGCTGGATGACAGCCCTCCCCCATTTCCCAGAGCCAAGCAGCCGCGTGGCGGCAGGCCCGCCGCCACCGGCCGGCAGGCCGAGGCGCCAGCGCAGCCTCAGGCGCAGAAGGCAGTGCGGCAGCAGGCGAGCGTCGTCTCAATGCACTCAGCGGCGGCAGTGCAGCGGGGCAGCCGGCTGGGTGCCGGGGGCTCCGCGGGAGAGAAGCCGCCGCAGCCCAGCAAGGCCGGCAGCGCGGCAGGCAAGAGACCCGCCGCGGCGGCGCCGGCAGCTGCTGCTGCTGCAGCGTCCGCTCGGTCTGCGGCTCTGCTGCAGGCGGCAGAGGTGCCGCTGCCAGGGTTCGTGGGCACGCAGCAGAGCTTCGCAGGGGAGTGGCGAGGCGCAGCACAGCCCAAGGCAGCCCCTTCAATCCAGCCGCCGCTGCCGAGCGCACAGCAGGCTGGAGTCAGCTCACAGATTGGGCGGTCAACAGCGGCAGTGTCTGCAAAGCCAGCCATGATGATGGACAGGTACGCATCAGCTGCTGCCGAGTGCCACGCCAGCGAGACACCAGCCCAGCACCCGGCAAAGGTTCCGCAGCAGCCAGCCAAGGCCGCCGCTCCGCAGCCGGGGAAGCCAGCTGTGCCGAGCATGCCGGCAACGCCGTCGCAGAGGAAGGCGGCGCAGCGGCAGCGCGGTGCAGAGGACGGCGTATTTCTGGACGCCGCAGAAGACGGCGAGCTGCTGCTGTCGTCAGCTTCAGTCGCAGCAGCGCGAAGGTCCGTCAGCTCCGGCCTCAAGCCGGCAGCGCCGCAGCCGCAGAAGGCTCGCAAGCCATCTTCGCCGGCGTCACAGCAGCATCCGCCGCAGCGGCAGCAGCAGCAGCGGCGGCCGGCAGGAGCGACCACGGTGGCCCAGCCAACGCAGCAGCCAGCGCCGTCACGGCCGGCGGTTGAGCAGCAGCGGCAGTACAGCGGCGGACGGCTTGGGTCTGCGTCGCCGCCGCTGGCGGCGTCGTGGCTGGCGGCCCCTGCGCCGCTTCCTGGGCTGCCCCCGGCATGGATCCAAAACTTCCTGCCGCCGCCAGGCGGCTGGCCGGCGCAGCAGCACTTCAGCACGGTGCCGCCGCCGCGCCCGCCGCCGGGGGCGCCGCCCGGGCCGCACCCGCATCATATGGCGGCGCAATTCCCGCGGTTCTTCCCGCGCGGCGCTCAGGGTGCGCCCTCTCAAGCTGAATCAAACAAGCACTCACCCAGATGGTGTCAAATGTCAGAAGCAGCAGTGCTTCGCCTGCTGGAAACTCAGGAAAAGATCCCTGGGTGCGCAAGCGCTTCTGGACGACAGCAGCTGACGTGTATGTGCCCTTTCTCTTCCCCGCAGCTGCGTCGCAGCAGCATGCTGGATGGCACGACCCCCGGCAGCCCTGCTGGCCGCCGCGCGGCCAACAGCCGCCGCACGGGCACGTGCATCGCGCCGCGCCCGCCGCGTGGCAGCTGCGGCGGCAGCAGGCCGCGCGTGGGCACAGCGGCAGCCCCCCAAGCAGCGCGGATGGCAGCCCGCTGGCGCTGCACCACTACACCTCGCAGCGGGCCAAAACCCTGACTCCCAAAGCACTGACATCGGCGCCGCAGCAGGCGCTCCACTCCGTGGCCGGCAAGCTGTCCAAGGGGCAGCGCTACCGGCAGCGGAGGCAGCTGGCGAAGCAGCAGCAGGCGGCTTCATCGCCCATCGGCGGCGGCGGCAACGGTGGCCAGCAGGCACGGCATCCCGAGGCGGCCGCGAGGGTGTCGCCAACAGCGACGCTGAAGGCGAAGGCAGCGGTCGCGGAGATCGAAGCGGGCATCGAGCGCCTGGGGCTGAGCAAGGCGCCAGCCGCCGCCGGCAGCAATAAGGCGCCAGGAGGCGGAGTGAAGTGCGCAGCTGCTCAGGCGCCGCTGCAGCTGCCAGAGGTCCAGCGCAAGTCGGGTGTGCACTCCCTGCCTACTGGCTTGCCTGCCGGCGTGCCCGACTGACTGCATAGTGTCCTGTAGATGTACTTCATGTGGAGTAGGTGATGTCATGGTTGAACGAACGCTTCACTGAGCTTATGTCACTTGATGCGTCGCAGGCGGCGGCGACTTTCTCACGCTGAAGGAGTACAAGCTGATGGTGGCGGAAGGCAAGCTGGCGCCCTACAAGGGCAGCCTGCCCTCGGCGGACGCCAAGTACGCTGCCGGCTGGGCCATGAAGCGGTGAGCGGCAGGCTCAGACTGACAGGCTGGCAGCAGCCCCAGGCTGCAAAATCACAGCAGACCCTGATGCTGCAACATACTGCCCACCTGGAGGCACTGCCCCAGCAGCGTGAGTTACCATGAATGTGATCCTTTCACCGCAGGCGCACGCACGTCTGGGCAAAGCCCTCGAAGAGGTGCGCTTCAGCCGTTGAGGTTCAAGCAATTTTTTTCCTAGCTGGCACGCAAAACGATGGGCAGCCTGTCAAAGGGAAAGTTTCATGTGACAAGGGGTCACCCGACTTGCAGCTGCCTCAGCGGAATTCACTTTGCTGCGTGGGACCGCAGCCTGCTGGCAAATGCGCGGGTGCATGACGCATGCACTGAGCCTTCAGCCAACTGCTTATCACCACAAATCACGGGTTGCGCAGCTAGACCGGCTGCAGCCCTCTGGCAGTGGGGTCAATGTGCTCATGGATCCTTCGGGGCTGCTGACATGTACTTCATCAGCATGTCGTCATCATGACGCTCTCTGCCACGCAGCGAGACCGGGCGCAGCCTGCTGGCAGTGGACACCAATGTGCTGATGAATGCGTCGGGGCGGGCGGCGCTGACCGCCTGGCTGCTGCACACCGACGGCTCCGCAGCGCTGCTCATCCCCCACGTGAGTAGGCTGGTGCTTCCTGCTTGCCTCTTTACATCAAGCTGGCAGCAGCGCAATGGTGTCGCATGCTTCTCGGACTAGCATGCAGAGCAGTGGGACTCTGCAATCCACATGCGCTCGCGTCCCCTCGCGTGTGTCTCCCCCTGGGCGTTGCACGAGCTAGGCCGCCTCGTGAGGGGGTTCAGCGATGGAACACGCAAGCGCGGATGAACACATCGGACGTTGCTCATGTACAGTAAACATGTGTTTCTGGTCACATCCCAGGTGGTCCTGCACGAGCTGGACGGCCTGAAGAAGGGCGGCAGCGACCGGGCGCGGGCGTCGCGCGACGCCTCCCGCTTCCTGGGAGACCTCGCCGGCCGCGACCGCGCCTCCCTGCGCCTCGCCAGGTGCGCCCAGGCCTCAGACAGAATTCAGCCGCTCCTGTCTGGGTGTCAACACTGTCATCCACGCCGTGCACAAGCCCTGTGCGACCTGCCGGCGCGCCCTGCCGCCGTCCAAAACTCTAGAAGTCGGGGCACCAACGCCAGTCGAACCTGTCAGAGACCTGTCCCGCATGTGCGCTGCAGCGCGGAGGAGGAGATGGTGCAGCCGGGCACGACGGCTTTTGGGCCGCGGCGCGGCGATTTGCGCATCATGGACACCGTGCGCTTCTTCCAGCTCGGCGGCGCCGATGTCACGCTGCTGACGGTGCGGAAGCACTCTGTTACAGCTCCAAAACTCGCTGATTTCCGCATCTGCCACCCCGCTTTTGTGCGTTTCTGCACCTGCGGCCAGTCAGATGAAGGCTTTCCTGCGGCGACTCAGACATGTTCGCAGCCTAAGGCGCTGCTTGCCCAGCTGTGCGCTGCAAAGTCCGATAGGTGTTTGTTGTTTGCTCAGCATGTCCATGCGCGACGCCTAGATATCTGCATGCCACCTGCAGGACGACCGGAACTTGGCGCTGGCGGCAGACGCCGAGGTGCTCCACATCTGGACAAGCCAGAAGCTGCTGCAGCAGACAGTGCAGCGGTAGTGACTTAAGAGGTGGCTTCGTTCGTGGAAGCACCGGTGGCAAGCGGCATGAGCTGCAGGGAGTGGCCGCAGACGCCAAACTTGAACTTCGACGGACGGAACGCCGATTGAGCAGGGTACACATAACGATAACCGTGCATGCAAACCGAGATGCAAGCTGTAATACTTCAATATCAACGGTCTACAAACGTGCTGAATCGTTTCTCACGACAAACCGAAGGGACGCAAAACAAATGCGGCGAGGCATGCCCAAATCGGGATGTTGTGTCGACGTGCCGCTTCCCAATAGTAGGCAGGGTGGTACAGCAATGCTCAAGCTGCGGAGTGCACTTTGCGTCCCTATGCGTTTCGCAAATTTCATTGTACAAACGTGTAGCAGCCGGACTTCGCCTCGAGCCCTGCCGCCTTACACCGCCGCCACCTTGCTTGCGAGGCCAGGAGTCGGAAAGCGCCTCTGCGGCGGCGTGTCGGGCGTCTTGACGGGGTGCTGCGGCGCCGCCGGGTAGAACTCCGGGAACGAGCCCTTCTCCTGTACAGGGTTGACAACTCAGCTGCAGAATTTGCCACCGTACTCATGTCTCCAATGGCAAACCGCAGATTTTGCGTACTGCTGGTGATGATGCAATTCTACCTCACATGTAGCTCAGTCATGAGATCTATTTTTGCGCGCTGCTTGCCACAACTGCGCCGCACCTGCTTGACAGGCGCCGACGGCTGCAGCGTCTGCTCGCTGGCGACCGGCGTGGCCGGCGCGTGCACCACAGCGGCGCCGGACAGCCGAGCCGCCTGCAGCCAGATGTCTTTTTTAGCGAAGCAGTCAACGCAGATGCAGTAGCAAGGAGACACAGGTGGCTGCGCTAAGATCAGCTGAAGGGGCCCGGAAGTGGGTTTATAGGGTTTATAGGGTATAGGGCATAGTGCAGCTTACTACAGGCCGCTTCCTCCAAGGTGACTCATGCAATGTATACCCAAATTCAGAGAATCTCAAGCAAGCAAGCGCGCACCTGCAGCGTCATGGCGCTGGTAAGGTAGCCCTGCACCTCCGCGCGGGCGCGCTGCGACAGGTGCGTCAGCTCCTCGTGCACCTGCAGGCGTGTACCAAAGCCATCAGGATGGTTGCTGGCAGTATATCTGGCGCCAGCACCTCCGCTGCAGATCTACAAATGGGCCCGTAGCCAACACCATCTGAAAATGGAGCCGCTATAAGACAGCTATCATGGCTGAACCGAAAAGAACGTTCAGGAGCGCATGCACGCACCTGTGCCTCCGTGTTGTTGTAGGTGGTACGCGCACCTGCGCCCATGTCAGAGGCGGAATCGACCCGATAATTACCAAAATCGAGTAGTACAAGCGCCCGGGCAGGGACGTGGCAATCATCTGCCACTGTTAAATGGCGCGTCTCTGTCTGCTGGTGTGGCGCTGCCCACATTTTTCGTGCACAAAACGGGCTCTCTCGTAGTGTAAAGGCTCTCTCGTAGTGTAAAGGCTCGATTCATGGTTCATGCACTGCTGATGAAAGAGGCCAGCCCCATGCGGCTCAGTGCTTGCCCCTGCCGCAACGCAAAGAACGGCGCACTCTTGAGCGCGGGGTCGTCGTCCTCGGTCGGCATCGCTTTGCCGCTGTTGTCGCTCGCCATGACGTTCTGCTTCAGGTGCTTCTGCGTTTTCCTGTAGTACACCCGCCGTGCGGCGTCCAGCCGCAGGCCGGCCATGTTCATGTCGCTCATCTTCTTCTGCGGTCGGTCGAGCATACATTGTGACGGAGGGCTATATTGTACATGCGTCTTCTTGTAGTGCGACCGCCATACGGCGTCCAGCCGCAGGCCTGCCATGCTCATGTCGTTCATCTTCTTCTGCGGCAGGCGGGGGCAGGACGTGCGCGTGTACATTGTACACGCATGGTATGGTCTGCGTTGGTCGCGCGCACAGAGGTGCTATGCCGTCAGTGCCGCTCCCAGTGCAGGGCGTAGACTCAAATCAGATGTTTGATGCCGACATGTGAGCACCGATCGCAGCTCACAACCGAGCACTGCAGTGATATCATGCAAGTCCGCAACCGCTCACTGCGAAGCCGCTGCCGCTACCAGCTTTAGGGTGTTTGGATCTGCGCACCTTGATGCGGTCGTACTCTGCGTGCCACGACGTCATGGGGTCGTACACCGCCTGCTTCAGCTGCTGCGCCTGCAGCAGAAGTGCGAAGATTACTTGGGCATGAAGGAGTGCCGCAATATAGTCTTTGAAGTCAAGATACCTTATAGCACTGATTGTTCCAGGATTTTGCAGATGCGGGCGTGCCTGCGCTGAGTGCCAGCTTGCCCAACACAGCCACCGAGCTGATACGGCGACAGACACAGGGCTGCTGGTGGCAAGCATCAGCGTGAAGTGCGCACATTGGACACTGGCAGCTGACCGGCCTCGACGAGCCTGCCGCCCGCCATCGGCGCCACCTCCCCCGTCTCGGGGTTGCTGTCCCACACCTGGCGGGAACACTTGTAAATGGGTGTGCTGGGAGTCGTGTTCGTGGCCCTGATGGTTTCCTGTCACGATATGCATGCTGTCTTGCGCATAATGACTGAAGACGCCAGTCTGCAGCCTGCAGCACGTGTCACAAATACATCCCGGCAAGGCCGCCAGCACTAGGTGAATGTGTCAAATACGAGCAGTCAGATTGAGGCGAACATTGCGCACCCGTGGCAGCGGACCCGTGAGCACCTTCTCGGAGATGTTGACCACGCCTGCAGTGCGAAGATGGTATGCAGAATGTGCGTACAGCGCCCTGGCTGTTTGACCAGTATTTCAAGTGTGGTACGCAATCAGCGCATGCGCAACTCAGCGTCAGGTTTCATATGTCGACATTCATTGCAAGCCGAACATGGCAGGAGATCCGGCAGCACACCGTCGGTAGCACCGGCCAGAACCTGCGACACAGTTCAGGTTTGATAGTTCAGCAGCGTGTGTGCCCGTTCCACCGCCAGACGTTAGGCGCCGCCGCTAGGACGGGACGTCCCTTCTGTGGAGCACGGAGAATGAAGCAGGCGCAGAGGGTGCATGTATCGGTGGCACCTTGATCGATTTCTCGCAGTCCTGCAGCTTGGCCTTGAATGCCGTCGCTTCGTCAAACACTGCACTTGGGGGACATCCACTCTCATGCGCATTCAACATATCAAGACACAAGGCAGAGCTGGGAAATCCAAGAGCGTTGATTGGACGGCGAGGCAGAGGACAGCCCGTTGCGAGGCCACTGTGAAGAATTTACCCTGGCAAGACAGGCCCACACGGGCAGCTAGCGGGCTTTTCCCCAACCAGCTGCAGTGCAAGCCTGAGTCGTGCAACACGAACCGGCAATGCGGCGGACTCACTCTTGGTGCATCTCTCAGATTTTACGGGAGCCATCGCCGGCGAAAAGCACCAGCAGGTCTGCCGAGTCTTCTCCGGCATCACATCCATGATGGGCAGGTCGCTGTTTCCTCACTGTTGCTGCCAACCTGTCCCGCTTCTGCGCGTTGGTTCGTTGGTTCGCAATCAATGATCTGCAAGCGGAGCGGCGCCACAGAATGGCAACAGAATCTGGCAACGCTGGATTGCCCCTGACTCGGACGTAAACCTTGCTCTGGGACATGTACGATTCCAGTGATGCCGCGGATTTTCCCACAGCGGGCGCACTCGGCACGCCACCGTGGGGTTTGCACTATAAAAGCTACTGCTGAAGGGCTCGCAGCATCAAACGTTGGTGGGTTTCACTGCAGCAACCGTTTACAGACCCCGCTTTCAATCACGTCGTCGCACTCGCTGGCAAAGTCCAAATTGCACCTCGAGGAAACGAACACCAAACGTGATCTCCGATGTGATTGTTGTTCAGAGGAGACTCTCTGAACCGCTTTCAAGGTATCTGCGGCCCAGTGCAAATGTTCCGCATCTCTGCCAGCAAGCGCTTCCTGCTGCCTCATGCGTCGCTCGTCTTAGCCCGCTTGAAACGGTCCAAGGCCCCCAGCTTCTCTGCTGCAGCGCCTCCATCGCCGACACTGTCCTCTGCCGCGCCCGCGGCGGCGGCGGCAACGGAGCCAAACACCGCGTCCGGTACCGCCTGCTGCACGACGGACGGCCCTGCGCCTGCGTCTCCATCTGCGTCTCCATCCTCCTCGTCCTCCCCCGGCTCGTCCAGTTCGATGTCCTCCGGGTTGGCTGCGGCTGCAGGCAGACGAAGTGTCTCGTGAGCGCTGAGTTGACATGGGGCAAATTTTGGGAGGATGCTAGGACGCACGTGATGGCCTCACGATGCGGCAGAACCGCACGCACACGGCGCAGGAAAGGTCACATAGCGGGCATCACGCTCTGCTGTTTGCCAATTGGCGCTTGAAGAGGTCCGTTTGTGTGAGGTCAAAAGCTCATGAGTTAGTGCTGCACCTGCGGGGGCGGCCCCCAGGTCTGCCGCCGCCGCTGCCGCCTGGTCCTGCTGCTGGATGACGCCGGCCGACACAAAGCCCGGCAGCCGGGTGCCGGGCGGCAGGCCTGCGGGCGCCTCGTCGGGCAGCTGCGCCTCCAGGTCCGCCATGTCATCGCGCTTGCGCTTGCCGACGCCCGCCTCGACGGTGCCTGTAGGTATGGCAAGTCAACGGAAATCGGTAAAGAGTGAAGGTGAGGGCGAACGCTGCCAGGTCCGCCATGGCATAGCTTGCGCTTGCCGACGCCCGCCTCCACTGCGCCTGCGAAGCGCATGCCAGTGACGTGTAATAAGTTGGTTGGGAGACGAGTATTTGGCTGAGGGGCATCATAGACATGGGCTGGCAGCTGTGTCGCAGCAGTTACACGATTGCCGTGCTTTGTGCATTTCCCACAGGGACCGCCACCAATATGTATGTCATGATAGTTTTGTCGCACCTGAGGAGGAGGGGCCGGTGGCCGAGTCGATGATGGCGGTGTTGAAGTGCAGCTGGCTGAAGGAGGCCGCCACGGAGCGCTTCATGCGCAGCATCTCCCTGAACGTATCCTCGTTGCCGAACTTGACCTGCAGGGGTTTTTGCGAGCAAAGTTTTACGAGCTGTGCTTTGCGAGCGAAATGTTGAGAAGATGGCCCTCTTGCATCTGCTGCTTCCCACAACCCATCAGCTGTTGGCATCTGCAGGCTGCAGGGCAGCACCAGAAACGGCCTGCCCGTGCGGACGCTTCGACGCAGAGGGGAGCTGCTGCAACATCTTCTGGCAGGTGTCGTGAAGGCGCGCACCTCGAAATCGTTCCAGCCGTTCCAGAAGGCGGGGTCGCTGCGCGGGTCCGACAGGCTGCTGGCGTGCACATAGATGGTGCGCGCCCTGTCCACCTCGCCCACCTGCGCACAAGATTTGCGTTGCACAACTTGTGTGCGCGTAGATCCATTTACACCAGAACAATTGATTTGAAATGTCTCAACTCTGAGGAGCCTGCG
>JAABUM010001657.1_pt1 | contig 32277 bp, 57 predicted proteins | sample 5559161 | NCBI WGS metagenome assembly JAABUM01 (sample SAMN10711868, study PRJNA513369) | rock metagenome | isolation source: Antarctica rocks | place: Antarctica: Victoria Land, Siegfried Peak nord
AGCCAATGCGCAGACGCGGCGAGCGCACCCCATGAGCAACGCGTCCTCGATGTGGCAGTTCTCGCCGATGAGGGAGCGCAGGCCGATGACGGAGTGGGTGATGGTGGTGCCGGCGCGCACCACGCAGCCGTCACCCAGGATGCTGTTGGTCACCTCCGCGTCCAGCACCTTGCTCGGCGGCAGGAAGCGGCTCATCGTGTAGATGGGCGAGTCCTTGTCGTAGAAGCTGCACCAGAGGGCAAGCGATATCGGCTTGGAAACTCGAGACCCGCATTCATTCATCTTCTCAAGGCTTCCTTTCTCGGCGACAGGAAGCCGCTCAAAGGAACGACTTGCTTGGCTGCGCCCAACGGCCCTCCAATCGTCCATTCAGGTGGATTTCGCTCATGTGGCCTTCAAGCGCACGATGACAGGCGTCTATTCCAACAGCTCAGTGAATGGGTCTGGCGGCGGACAGCATCAGGCATCGCAGCGGCCTGCGCTGCATCGGCGGAGCTGAAAGCAGTGCACACAAGTCTGCACGAGCTTCCCATTTTCGTATAGGGTAGAAGTTGTTTTAAAACAAGGTTGTGCCACAGTGATGTGCACACCTGAAGTTGGGATTCTCGTCGGTGAGCGCCAAGTTGGACTCATAGAACGCCTTGATGGTGCCGATGTCCTCCCAGTAGCCGTCGTACAGGTATGCCTGAGAGGCAACCAAATGTGATATACAAATTGTGAAACCTCAACGTTGAGGGTCCTCCCGATAGTCGTCGCATCGGTATGCGTGCAATTGATGAAAAGCACACAGTTTAAATTACAAAAATAAACTGTGATCTGATGACTACAACAGATCAAGATCGACATCCTCAGTAGCCGTCGCACAGGTATGCCTGCGATTGCAAGGGGCGGGGCACTCTGGTCACAGCCGACAAAGATGCCTCACTCCTTCACAGTCGGGCCGATTGAGACAGAGAAACAGGTAGAGGGAGAGGGGGGATGAGCACATTGTCAGCGCCTGGGCACAGCAGCTCGCAGCCTGCGCATCTGAACGTCACAAATCCAGTGCAAGAGGTCAGCGCCGACATCGGCGGCACCAGCGGATTGTACATTTTGACGCCTAGGTCTTGCACGGTGAGACAAGCTCGTCCGGGATCGCCCTGAGAAACCTAATGTCAAACAAAAACCCACCTGGATCTTGAAGCCCAGGTCCTTGGCGCCGGGGATGATGTCTGAGCCAAAGTCGTGGAAGGTGGGGAAGTGCTCCAGCAGCAGCTCCTTGATGGCACTTGCCTTGAGCACGTAGATGCCCATGCTCGCGATGAAGGGGTTCTCCTTCGCCCTGCGCAGAGCAGATTACCACTGTTTCACGACGGCGGGACAGCAGGGTCACCTTGAGCACGTAGATGCCCATGCTCGCGATGAACAGGCTCTCCTTCGCCCTGCGCGCACAACAGCGGCCGTCTCAGCAAAGGATGCCGCACAAGGCGCTGAAGCAAGCAGGCACGACCCTGAACCCCCAAGGCCGAATTTGGCCCATAGACGATTAATACACCTACGGAACATGCTCGATGCACGGCCACTGGAACCGATGTTCCAGTGGCCCTGGTGTCGGAGTGCTGTTCAGTTCTGTTGAACAGGGTCAGAGTCCTGTTCAGTTCCTATTGAACAGGGTCTCCTTCGCGCTGCGCGCACCAGGCGGCCGCCTTTCCGTCGCGTTGGCGGTGTATGCCACGGTGTGATGGGCAGCAATCGTGCCGAGCAGCACGCTGGGTCTGCCATGTGAGGGGAGTTCAGGATTTGCAGAAGGTGCACCAAGCAGCACAGGCCCAGCATGGTGGCGTCCGCCTCAAATGGCCCTGGGTTTAGGGTTTCGAGTCGAGGGTTTTGCCGCAGGAGAGCGCACCGCGCGGCGTCGAGACCCAGCACGGTGGTGTCCACCTCCATGGCCTTGAGCGCGTCGCCCGTCGGCTTCTCCGCAAAGTCCACGATGCGCCCCGTGTCATCAATCTGCACACATGGCGCCGCACCGTCAGCGCGCCATCGCCATGCACACGTGTTCCACGTCCATCCCTTTCGGGTTGCAGGAACGCTCTGTCCTGAAAGAGGTCAGCATGGTAGCCGCAATCCATGAGCACCACTGGTCCGTCCTGTCACTGCATGCTGCGACAGCCGGCTATGTGTGAGATGCACCTTCATGACACCGAAGGCCTCAGCACGCGCGGCGTCCATGGGCAGCGCCGCCACGGTGATGTCCGCGCCCGACTCCCTGTGCTTCTGCACGAACGGCCCGTAGTCCATCCGGTACAGGTGGTCGCCTGTATCAGATTCACACGGTTGTTTTTGGCCAAGAAACAAGCCATGAACTTGAGCGCCGCCAGTCAGCAACAGTGTCACCGCATGGTGGTGGGTGCAGCACTTGCACACTGTCATAGTGATTGGGCGCCCAGGGCCGCAGCTGTTCAGCCTGCCATTTCTCCTTCAAAACAGTCAAAGTTTTCCTATCAAATATCTAATAGGGACCCACCCGAAAGGATCAAAAAGTCCTCCACTCCAGTGCGGGTGGTGTTGTCAAACAGCCAGAGGTACTGCCGCACCGCGTCTGCTGTGCCCTGCACATGTGCACAGCGTGCGGCGGGTTGCCAGGACCTTGCCGCAGGTGTCGAGGTAGGTGTGCGCAAGCTTCCTTGCAGTCCACGTGCAGGAGAATGCTCGCCACTTGTGCCATTCCATCAGATAGCAATTTTGTGCCGCACCTGGAACCACTTTGTGGAGATGGGACTCTGCGTGGCCGCCAGCACCTCCACAAAGCCCTCGTTGCTGTAGCTGCCCACATTTGCGTTCTGCAGCGCAAAAGCGTATTTTGGATCACAACGCTCGGCATTACTCTGACAACAGTGCCTCCGCTCAGCGAAGATCAGCACGACAGCGGCTACCGGAACACGCCCTGGATCAAACCGCGAAAACTCGAGTGTGGCCACTCTCCACGATGCTGCCAGGCACAACAGCAACACGCAGTGCTCAGCGGTCAGCGGAGGAGAACGACGCACATAGGCGGAGGCCAGGTGGCGGTTCAGCGACGCGGAGTTGAACTGCGTCATGCAGTAGATCTTGTTGACGCCGCTGTTGATGCAGTTGGACACCGGGATGTCGATGAGACGGTAGTTTGCGCCCAGCGGCACAGCGGGCTTCGCCCGCGTCTTTGTCAGCGGATACAGCCGGCTGCCCGCGCCGCCGCCCAGAATGATGCCCAGCACCGTCTGCGAAAGGTTTCAGGCGCGTCATCAGGCCACTGCCGCCGCTCGATTGGGACGTGACGCCGTGCGCAGGTTGCTCCACGGAGTCGGCGTGGACTGTACCGCCGTTTGATCATGCGCCGGCATCCTGCATGCGCCGGCAACGGAAGATGACATGCACACCAAGCATGCTACTGGATCCCACCTTGGACATCTGAAGGCCCTCCTCTGCCGCTCGCTGCATCCGGCCCGCCTCAAAACTGTCCGAAATCGCTCGCTCCAGTGAGTTTACGGGCGCCTGCACCGCTGCCCGGGTGACCTGCATGGAAAGGGGCAGAGCGTGTTCGTCCGGTGCATGACAAGCGTCGACGGTCGCTCACAGCCCCGCAGCAGCGACATGAATGATTCAGATCACCTCGACTCACCTGGTGCCTATGCTGCCTGCACTGCTGCGTTCTGCGCTGTGCCCCAACGACAGGACATAATTTCCGAGATGACTCGATTCCTGCGTCAGATCGTGGGCTGTCAGGCACTGCCCAGGTTGACGGCCTTCGAAAACCCATCGCAGACTGTTGTCAGGAGGATAGAGTATCATGCGCGTGCGTCACACCCATCGCGATCCCACCTTTCTGCGATCCCAGGCGAGAGCCTATCTGCAAGGATCCGCCAAAGGCGGCCATGGCTGCTAAGCGTCAGCGCCGGCCCCGGCTCGGCGGTGAACACCTTTTGCGGTGGCTCCAACTCTGCACTTGCCAGATCCCGCCTGATCAGGCGTCGCGCAGTAATTTACTGCTGTCGACCGTCTGAAAACACAGCAAGCCGCATAAAGTGCGCCAAAAATACACGGCATCAGTGAAGCCAGGAGGGCATCGGTTCCCTTGGACCATCTGTGAGTCTGAGAGTCTCATTGAGTGTCATTGCTGGCACTTGTTGGCCCTGATAAGCAGCGGTCCAACGCTTGCATTGATGCCTCTACCATTAAAAGACGATATCTGATATATTAATCAAGCTGAGGATCTGGGCGTCGCGCTCGCAATGATCGACCACAGTCGGTGGGGTTGCAAGCCGGGACACACGGTTTCCAGTGCAGGTGCAGCTGCTCGTTCACACTCTTCTAATGTAAATTTCCACCAGTTCAAGTTTCAACGTGACCTAGCCCTTCTGGAAGAGCACGAGGCAAAAACTTTTACTTGTGCAAATGTGCGGGGGCGTGCCCATCGCGAGGGGTTGCAATCGACATGCATCATGTTTGCATCCACGCTTCCGTACAGCATCCACCGCTTTGGATCGTTTTGATTCGACTGATTCAGATGAACAGGATCCACAATGTGGTCACACTTGCATCCACGCTGCCGAATAGCAGCTGCCGTTGCATACCAATATTGTTTGACTGCTTCACTTTGAGACCACCCCACTCGCTGCTCGTGTCTGCAGCACAGGGACAACCGCGTGCCATCCAGAGAGTGGAATGGACCGCCCCTCGGCCTTGCTGGAGCTGCCGTCGCACATCTGGGACGTCATGGCAGAGCATCCGTCTGTCTGGGACACTGTGCCGTCTGGGACAGCTGCGCCGCTTGCCTGGCCTGCAGCAGGTGGGCCTGGATTCCACACATGCGTCTGAACTGCCATCAAATCAACAGGCATGGCAGAGCACCTATCTGGCTGATTTCCCATGCGCCATAACCCACAATGCTGATGCCTCCTGCAGGTTCTGGGGTTGGTGGGCCGATGGCGTTCTGAAAGAGCTCCAGGGCATCAGCGTGGCAGTGCCTGCCGGCCGATTCCTGCAGCAGCATGCCGACCAGAGCGGCGGGACCCGACTGCTCTTTCAGCTTTCAGATCAGCCATCACAATGGCTGCAGCTTCTCGGCCGGTTCCTGACGATGGCCGCGCCGCCTGGTGTGCCGCTCGCGTCCTTCCTGCGGCAGCCCGCGGCGGCGGCGGCCGCAGCGGCAGACGGGGGTGCAGTGGCATACGCAGCGGCGGCGCAGCCGGGTCTGTGGGTCACGTGCCTCCGGGCGTCAGGCACAGCACCACACAGCCCGAGACCAACACGGCGGTCAGCGGCTTTTGCGTTGGGCACCTGCCACAGGTGCCCGACAAGAGCCCTGGCATCAGCATCTGCCTGCTCATCAGCGGTTCAAGCTCGGCCTGCTCGTATCACTTCGAGCTGCCGTCCGCCAAGCTGGCGCTGTCGGGCGGCAGGGCAGGCGGCGCGGCCCGAGCAGACTTGCATCTGGAGCAGATCCGGCCGGTGCTGCGGCAAGCCGCAGGCTCTGACCACGCCTGACATGAAACATCTGGTCTCCCGGAAGGGTCCAAACATGAAAGCCGGTGCTCATACAGCCTCGCTCCCTCATACTCTTTGACTTGCGTTTTAATCCGCAACATTTTCGTTGTGATTCTTGGGCGTGGAATGGGCTGTAACTTCACGCATTCTTTGCGTGCTTTAATGAATCGGGGCAGGGTGTGATGTCACTGCTGTTGTCCGGCTTGCAAGTTTGTCCGGCTTACAAGACTTGTAGCTGTGCCCCTGTCAAACATTTGACGAAGCTTCATCGACCGCATCCCCAAAGAATGAAGCCTCGTGACCCCGGCTTCGAATGCAACAGGCTCTTAACCATTGGCACACTCGCTGGGATCAAGGTGCCGTGCCTGCCAAGCACGCATCCCCATTTCAGGCCTAAGACAACGCTGCCGCAGCCCGTCATGCGATGTCCATCGGCGATGTCCCGCCCGCACCAGTGCCCGCCTGCAAGAGAACTCCTCGTCGGACATCTGGTTCCGAGGCGCAGATTTTACATAGCAAGGGGTGGTGGCCGTGGAAGACACTGCATGCCAGTGCAGTGCAGACGACAGGCATGATCGAAGCTCGCACGACAGATTGGAGATGTGAAAAGCACTGGGCTGCGCACTTTGCTGCCTGTTTTGGGCGGTCGGCCGGGGCCCCGCTTGGGCGGGCCCGCGGACGCACCCGCGCCGCTGCCGCGTGTGTCGCTGCGCCCCGAAGCCTTCCGTGTGCTGGTGCGCATCGTGTTTGGCGTTGCCGGCGCCGCCTGTAGTTTAGTGCAAGGTACATGTTCTTATACAACAGACAAAATGTGATTTGAGCACGCCTGTGGTGCGCCAATGGCATGCTGTGCCAGCCTGCTTGCGGAGATGGTGTTATTGAATCGATTGCGCACCCGCGACGGCTTCGGCGTGACAGCTGGCGGCAGCGGCTCCGTCGGCTGCGACGTCTGCGGCCGTGCCGCCGCCGGCTGCAGCCAGCAGAGGAGGGAAGGGTCAGCCGGGACCCTGCTGCTGGTGTGCGGAACTGTCTGCTGGCTACACCACAGCTTGGAGCTGGCCAGGAAGCACGTCAGGAACTCGGGCGCTGCAGAACAGCGGGGAGCTGGCTGGGGGAAGGGCATCTGCACACCTGTGCTGAGGCTGACACTGAGGCTGAGCCGGCTGCAGCGGCGCCGGGCGAGTCCGCCGCGTGCCGCGGCGTCGTTGGCCGGACGTTGCCATAGGGGTTGGGCAGCTGGTGCAGCGGCGCCGCCCCGTCCGGCGCGGCGCCGTCTCCCTCCAGGCCATACGGCTCGTAGGTGAACCTGTTGGGGTCAAATTACTACATTTCCAAGCCTCCGCCGTGTAAAACCGCTAGGGAAATCTCTTTTATGGATAGAGCGTTTTATGTCTACAAGGCGCCCCGTCCGGCGCCGCGCTGTCGCCTTCCAGGCCATATGACTCATAGGTGAACCTGGGGGCGATAATGGTGGGTTGAAAACATGGCAACCAGCAACGCACAGGCCACGACGATAGAAGTTTTTCTCAATGTCATCAGATTCACCAGAAGCACTTGCAGCCAAGGCAGCTAATGATGCAGTCGCACGCAGGGCAAGGAAGGTGAGGAGGCTGGGAGGTGCAAGAGAAGTGGCTGGGGAGGCGCACGGGTGGCAGCGGTCGAAGAGGAGGCGGCCGCCGCGGCCAGGGCGTGGCCGCCCCCGCCCTGCCCCAAGTGCCGCCGCGAGCGGCGGTGGCAGTCGTAGCGATGCGTCCCCCATTGCCGCGCACAGCCTCGGCAGCTCCAGCGACTGTGGCAGCAGCAGTAACAAGGTTGGCTGCATTGCTGACACGCCCCGGAGCGGACTGGTGTCGATAAATCTTGCAGCTGGGCCACGCCGGCTTTGACGCCGCGATCGATCCCAAGGGCAGCAGCAATAGCTGAGCGACAGCCAAAGGATCCTGGTCAGGTCTGAATGCAAAGCACTCGAAGCAACAAATCAAGCCAGAGCATCGGTCGCACCATCTGGGGCGCCAGCAGGGCGTCCTGCAGCTCCCACGGCTGCGGCGACACCTGCATGATCGCGTCGCGCTGCGGGTTCCGCGAGTCGCGTTTTCTGCGGCGGCCGAGGCAGCACCCGTGTAAGGCATGCACTTCACAGGAGGAGAGTTGCAAATGGCTGCGCCACTTGCAATGCGCACACGTCTGTGCAGCCACTCACTAGAGTCAAGCGCCAGGGACGGGATGGACCACCATTGTGGCCATCACCAGGTCGCACAGGTCGTCTGCAGTCTGCGCAGATTGTCTGCAGTCTACACTGGGGGATCAACAGACTGTCACCTGCGCTTGGCCTTCTTGCTGGACTCTGGCAGCACCGCCGGCGCGGCGCCGCTGGCGGGCGGCCCCTCCAGCGGCACTGCGCCCCCCGGCGCCAGCCCCGCTCGCACCTGCGCAGCCAGGCGCCCCTCCTTGTTCGATAAACTCTTCTTTTACTTTCCCACGTCATGTGGCTCCATCCCGTTCCCGTTCCCTCCCTTTCCTCCGTGCACTTTTTGGTCTCCCTGTCCTTCTCAAGCCGCTGGTGCGACATGTCCGTCCCCGCTTCGCAGCTCAGAAAGCATCCTGCAGCCAAGTTCGGTCTACACCCGCTCCAGCCCAGAACAGAAATCTCACCTCGAACTCCAGCAGGCGGCTGCCGGGCTTGGCGCGAGCGGCAGCAGGGTAGTCGGCCTCGATGCAGGGCAGGGCAGTCTGATTGCCATTCCCGGTCCAGCCCAGCAGGCTTTTGGACCCTACAAACGCCCTGCATCTCACCTCGAAGTCCAGCGGGCGGCGGCCGGGCTTGGCGCGCGCGGCGGCTGCGTAGTCGGCCTCGATGGCGTCCGCCGCCGAGCGCGGCTCATGGCGCAGTTTGACCTGCAGCTGCTGCGCATCGATCTCCGCGTACTGCGCAGGCCGCACACGTCAAACATGAAAGAGCTGCATGGATTAAGTACCTAATGCGTCATTATTTAGGTGTGGCGCAGCTTGACCTGCAGCTGCTGCGCGTCGATCTCCGCGTGCTGCGCAGGCCACATACGTCGATATCAGCGGCAGCTGACTTGCATGTGCTTGACAAGAACCACAGCTGCATGTCTGGTACTGACTGAAGAAACATCTTTGTCGAGCATAAAGCATTGCAGTGGCCGCCTGTCTGTCATTGCAAATCCCATTCTCTCCAACCTGCGGACACCTTGCTCTATTGCACACCCCAGGCAGCTGCATATTCCAGCGGCTCGCCAAGATGTCACACCTCTTTCAATCCAGGTGCGTTATCGTCTCAAAACACCTAAATTGCACGCCTTAGCCAAATGAGATTGGCCCTCCTGCGCATTGCCTTGACTCCCTTGTAAAAACTTACCACAATGTCGCGCTTTTTGCGCTCGCGGCGCAGCAGCGTCTCCACCAGGTCGCGCGCCTTGGCCAGGTTGGCCTGTATTAGCCGCATCTTCTCCATCGCCTCGTCGTTGTTCTCCTTCCGCCGCCGCGTCTGCGGCCGGTGTATCCGCTCCCGCGGCCTGCCGCAGTGCATGCCTCTCACAGCCCTTGCATTGCAGTAACTTGCACAGAAGTGTGCAAATCCTGTATCAATCGAGGGATCCCGATCTGCAGGGCTGGGCAGGCATCGAGCCGCTGAGAGTGCAGTATGTGAGGGTTGGCATTGCCGCCGTCAGCGGTCCCCGCACCTGAAGCAGTTGGCGGGGTTGGGGTCCGATGTCGCAGTGGGCGCCTGCCTGCTGCGCAGCAGCGGCTTGCCCCGCTTCTTACGTTTCGCCAGCCAGTAGTCGTACACCGCGGACCGCAGAGTGTCACGCGCCGGGCAGGCCGCAGCCAGCTCCGCCAGCGCCTCCTCCCGCGTCATGTGGTCCGTCGCCGCCACCACGCCCGGCGCCATGCGCTCCTGCGGCGCCGCGCCTGCAGAAGAAAACATGTGTCACAACTTGTGGTTTAACAGCCTCTGCTGACATGAGCCATGTGGTGAGCGGCTGCCACGCCCGGCGTCATGCACTCTGACAGTGCCGCGCTTGCGCGGCAGACGGCTTCTTGATCAACAACATGTACATGCAGAAACGGCGCTCTGACATTACTTTCGATGGTCAGTGCTCGCCATGCGCCATCTACAGATCCCAGTGGTGAGGCAGGACACGGGCACTGAGTGTGGGGCGACCGATGGGTCTAATCATGGGGTGCAATGGACGAGACACATCCCCAGTGGGCCATCCCACGCTGGCGCTCTGCTTGGTAGCGGTGGCACTTTGCAGGTATGTCGCCACGTTCTCCGTTTAACACACCTGCGGCCGCAAAGGTGCGCTCGATGGCGGCGGCGTTGGACGTCTCCAGCCGCCAGATCATGAGCTCGAAGCGCGCCGGCGGCAGCCGGTCCTGGTCGCCGTTGATCGCCGCGAGCCATTTGTCATCCTCCGCATCCATGTCATACTCCACCAGGTTGTCATCTTTGTAGCCCAGCCCACCTGCAGCCAATCGCGTTGATTAGTTTCAAAGGCGCCTTGGTGCCAATGCGCAGGGAGTGCAAAGCCTATGTCATCCATTCTGCCACGCTCGGCGCGGCGCCTCTTTACCAGCAAGACTCCGACAAGGGTCAATCCATGTGGACCGCTAGGAGAGGCACATTGCATGAAGTGCAAGCAGCGGATCCTCTTGGAAGCACGCGCTTCTGGCAGCACGCCTGCCACATGGGCGGTGCTCTTGGTGTTGCCACCTCGTCATGAGAATGGCGTGTGCGCCAGACAGAGAACAGCAGCCCGTCTGAACGATGTGCCTATATCAAGGAGGTGAATCAGCTCGGCTCACCTCGTCCGCGTACGTACACCGGCCGTTCTCGATACGTCGGCAGGTAGTCCCTTGAATATGATGGCACCTCCAGCACCACTGGGATGGGGATCTCCTGCCCGCCCTTCGCCTTCTCGCTCGCCACCATGAGCGCCTGCGATACGTAGCGTTACAGGATCAGCAATTTTGTTTGCAGATGAAAGGCACAACCAAGCGCCCAGGCTGAATGGCCGGCGGTTGTTTGTTGCATGCCGAGGCCGAACAGCAGAGGAGCAGGTGCAGACGCCTTGCCAGCCATCGAATGGGTGTGCGTCCTGTAGAGAGATCCTTAATTGTGTAATGATGCAACTGATTACAGCTGCACGCGGCATAAATCCCCGCAAGCTTCCGAGCGGTCGAGACATCCACCGGATGTGTCCTCCGGAGATAACCACAAGTATGCATCGCGCGCCGTGGCTGACGCGTTCTTAAGCTCGCAATGGTGTTCAAAAGCACACGTGTCCTTGCTGCACCTGCTTCCGATGGCTCACTTGAACCAACCGGGGCAAGCGAGCAAGGTCCACAGGGACTCTAAGCACGGAGTGGCTGCTGAGCCTCAGCACGCAGCGCCAGGGTGACGCATGCGGCGCACGACGTTGGGAACGAGAAGAAGAAGTCAAGGCGAGGTGCAGGTGCAGAGGTCACTGTCGGAGCGTCCTGAACTACTGCACAACACTAGCAAGCTGCACCACACCCTCACGAATGCGAGGTTACCTTCTCATTGTGGGCATCCAGGCTCTCGTGACTGTGAGCTACGCGTCTATTGACGTCCGCGTCCGGCATCTCCACCGACATAGCTCCCTGCAGCTCTGCATTTTCATCCCGCACGATTTCAAGCTGCTTGGACACGTCCAGCGGTCTGGGACGGAAGCTGGTGCGAGTCGAGGACGCCATGGTGTCTATTGATGCTGATTTTCGAGCTCGTGGGCTGTAAACGGATCTGAAATACTGAAACGTCCTCAGTTCAAAGTTGCAAGGGTTTAGGACTTGGGTGAAGTTCAACTGCCCAAGTGCAAACCGGCATGCAGGGATTGAGTTGATACTGCCGCATGTGCCTTTGGTATTGCCATTCGAACTAAGGCAGGAGAGTCGCCGGAATTTCAGAAGAGATTGAGAGCTTGAACGGCGCCGACGTTCAAGTGTTGCAGCAGGTACGGCCAATTTCAACGAACCCCCACTCAGCCTCTCCTAGTCGTTGTCTACGAACCTAAACCAAAATGAGGCCCAGCCCAGAAAATGCACGGTTTGATTGGCTCATGTTTGACATGCCAATATTAGAGTTGTTGTGCAGCACTCGGCACCGGCCGCCAAGAACGACAATGATCGGATACTGTTCAGTACCTGTTGCAGACGTTTATGGCCACAACCCGGTGCAGCCGGTCACCACGTCGTGCCGGAAGGAGGCGCATTCACCGCCATTGGCACCTCTGAGCCCGAGGTCGCGGCATTTGACGGTTCTACAGCCGTCGGAAAACCATTTATACCCCTGTCTAGTGCATGCCCTTCGAGTTAGTCCGCATCTCCAGGTACTCGGTCTGCACCGCCTCCTCCGAGTCCTTTACAATCTCCGTGATCTCCGCCTCGTTGCACACCTGCAAGGCGCGCCGGGCCGCCGTCAGCACGCCAGCCGAGCCGCACGCAGTGTCCCACAGTGCGGCAGCGGAGAACGTAGTCAGAGGCTGGTGGAAGGCATACTGGTAAGGAAGCATATTTGCACAGCAAGCGCACCGGCGGCACGTCCTTTTTGGCGTCCTCGTTGCCGCCGGCCACGTAATATATGCAAGGCCAAAGTGAATGTTCGAAAGAAAAAACGCACCAGCCGCGCGGCCTTCTCGGCGTCCTCATCGCCGCCGACGAGGATGACGGCGGCGGTGGTGGCGGGCTCATACTCCAGCAGGTCGTCGGCGTCGAACATGTCGATGAAGGCATCGCGTGTGGCCGTCACCACGCGCACCCCCAGCTCTGCCTCCCACCGCTCAAACTGGTCCTTGTACGCCAGCGACGCCTCGTTGGGCGCCTGATAGATGGGCTCAGAGAGTAGGTGAACAAACGGGCACGCTTATTGCATCAGAACAGATCCGATTCTCGAGCCGCCCAGCTCCGCCCCCACCACTCGAACGGGTCCTTGTATGCGAGCGATGCCTCGTTGGGTGCCCAAATGATTGACGAACAGAAATGGGATTCGATTGGAGGATTAATGCCACATCGAATGTGCCCCCGCCGCTCGAAGCGGTCTTTGCACACCGGCGACGGCTCGTTGGGTGCCTAGGATGGAGAAGCCAGGCAGCGTCAGGTCAGGGACACGAGGAGCCTCTGTGTGATGGCGGAGACTGTGGCATTCTGCTGAAGAGGCAGGCCGCTTCAGTGTAGTTCAGCTGCAGCAGGGGTCACATTCGCGGGAACGCGCTGAGAGCCACTTGCAGATGCTTTAATCTGTCGCCGCACTCGCAGTGTTCAAAGCGTGACCCACCCGGTAGTACATGACGACGTTCTCGCGCAGCGGGAAGTTGAGGCCGCCGGCGTTGGGCGTCGCCTCGATGAGCGCCTTGGCCGTGGCGATGGCGGGCCCCTCCACCATGAGGATGACCGTCCTGTACATGAAGGCGCCGATGATGGGGCCCCGCAGGTTGATGCCGGCGCCCTGCGATGCAGAAACGAGATGCACAGTCATGCGCGGGATCATTGGGTGTGGTTCTCAGCCGCTGCTTGGCGGTTCGTCCATCGTGTCACAGGCCAAAGTGCAGCTGCTCAAGGGTTTTACACCTGAAAGCTCATTATGCAGGGCTCCTGAGCAGGCGGCTGCACCTGCTTCTGGCTGAGCTGGGGGCGGCCAGCTGCCGGCTCTCCCGAGAGTGTGTGTTTCGTGAATTGACGATGTTTGCTCCAACTGTGTTTCTGAGTTGGTCACAAGATGGCCGTACCTTGAAGGGGCCAACTTCAATGGAATCCGCCCCTGATGCCTCGAGGAGGTCCTTTGCCTCGCCATCTGGCACCAGCACCTGCAGGGCGACGCCCAGATCGTCACTCACGTTGTAACTCTCAAATTGCGACAGTGCTCAATGGAAGACCCGCAGGCATGCGCGCATACTGGCAAAACGGGTGCCGCCAGCTGCCGGCTGCGGCCTCTGTGCGTAATCCCCCTGCACTCCCCCTGCCATCTCTGTGCCCTCCCGGCCGCGCACGTACGCCGGGCCCCCAAACTATAAGAAAGGGAAAACCAGCCGCACAGCTGGACAGGCGCACCTGCAGCCGCCCGGTGACGCTGGTGGCCTCCTTGACCGCCTTGGTCTCGCCCGCAGTGATGTCGCCGCGCGCGATGTACAGCGGCTTCTGCTGCATCGTCAGTGGGAAGGGCGCCGTCGCCACTGCGCCGCAGCGCACACCAAAAGGCATGAGGCGACAGTCGGTGAGGGCATCTACAACCCCCCTGCATCGGCAGGCCGCAGTCGCACAGCCGAAGCTCATGCCCCGTTTGCTCACTCACGGCTTCGCCATCCGCCCGGGTCTGCAAGTTCTGGCCCCACAACAACGACACGCTGGCTCTCCTCCCTTGCCATTCTGGGTTTGGGACGACCACGCTGACATCGAAGGCCGTGCTCCTTCCCGCCGTAGTTGACACGACGATTGCTGCTTCGAGATATCTGGAAACCACAGAAAATGTTGACTCACCCCGCAGGCTGTACTCCTCGCCGGAGTCGATGCGCACGCTGGCAGTCTGGCCCACGCACTCTCTGCATGGATTTTTTGGGTCGAATAGATAATTTACTCACCTCGCAGGCTGTACTCCTCGCCGGAGTTGACGCGCACGCTGGCGGTCTGGCCCACATGCCGGTAGCCGTTGCGCAGCGGCACCCGTTCCCGCCCGATCTCCGCGTCCAGCTCCACCACCGACAGCCCGTTGGCCAGCGGACGCGAGGCGACAAAGGTGGCGGCGTTCCAGTCAGGGGCGTCGTCCGCCACAAAGCGTGCTGTGTACCTGCGGAGCAGCAAATTGTGTTACTTCATGAAACTTGGTATTGTTCATGCGGCAAAGCGTGCTGTGTGCCTGTGGAGCAGCCAATGTCTTGCAGTGAGGCAGGAGTCAGTGAGGCTGCCAGCAGATTGTTTGCATTGGCAGCCTATCTCGTCGGCATTCTTGAAGACTTGTTCAGAGGAGGCGTGACACGCGCCGGCATTCTGACGGAGGCATATCAATACACTCACCATGACTCGCGGTCCTCAAGTTTCCGGATGTCCTCAGTCAACTCCTCCTGCTCCTTTGCCGTCAGGTTTGACGTTGCGGCCTCCGCTGCGGCGACCGTGCGGCAGACTGCGTGCCGGCCTGCGTATACACATGGAGCTGGATAGACGAACGCGGTGAAACGAAATCCGACACTTGTGCATAAATGCATCACGACGTGCAAGGACTTCCCATGTCGGCACCAGGGCCCTCTGTGCGCATCATGCAGGATGCTTGCAAATTTGCTTTCCCAATGAACACACCAGTGATATCTCACCATGGCGTAGCTGTGCAGGCTGCTGCGTGTGGTTGCACAATTGCCTGCACATACAGCTTAGAACGTTTTGTGAGAGTGCGTAAACCAGGTATGACGCCTCGAGTGGTTTGGAGTAACGCGATTGCCAGGCCATGGGTCTCACCTGGGGCCAGTTCGCCAGTTTTGTGCCCTTTGCAGCTGGGCCTGCGATCATCGACACACTTGGTTGCCTAATGTTCTTGCAAGCCAAGCAATCTGGCTGCAGAAAATAATGTATATAGCGATATGTCACCTGTGCGTGGGAGCAGGCCTGTCTGCCGGAGCAGCTTGTCTGTATGCCCATTGCTACCGTGATGATGTGCAAACGGGGAGAACCTCTGAGCTGATATGTTTTGACTGTTTTGGAAAGCAAAACGGGTGCTGTTTACGACTGGCGCACACTGGCTGAATGCGATAGATATGGTTGGATTGAATTGGCGCCAACACATGCAGCGACTTTCAAGCAACTTGTCACCGATTTATCCAGAGATTTTCCGATGTGGCTGCTCTTTTTCACGTGTGTTTTAGGGTTTTGACGTGATCTGGTACAACTCTGCGCCTGCGACGCTGCGCGAGCTGCATTTCACCACAGGTTTACAGCTTTGAATCGTAGGAACGGCAAGTTACCATCGGCGCCGTGACGGCATGCTTGCACGCCGAGGCTGATGCTACGTTTCGACTGATTTTGAATTCCGATCAAACTTCGACCGTGCCACTCCTCAAGTCATGCTGCACTCGGCGTTCCTGACCGAGCCGGTGGAGGACGCCGCCGAGTGGTCCGTAGAAGAGCACCCGTTCGATCACGTGGACGATCCGATAGCACCACATGATGGCAGTGCCGGAGCCGCACCGACCGGCAAGCGCAAGCGGCAGCAACCCAGCAACGTGTCACAGGCAATGAGACCTTCAGCTGTTGATCATATCTGAGACATTTTAGATTGTATCGACGGACACAATCACCGTTCCCATGCGATTCCATCCTGCCTCACCTGCGTGCATGCCAACAAATTTATGGCAATGCCGCAGGAGGTGAAGAAGACGCGCCAGGCGTTTGCCAAGCGCAAGCGCACGATCGTGGACAAGGCGCTACAGCTGAGTCAGACCGCAGACGCAAAGGTGCGTTGCCGAGTGCATGTGCGTGTGCACACCTTGCAGCCCTCCCCGACATTTCCCGTGTGCCCCGCTGCTCCTCCACTCTGGACTTCCTGCAGCCTGTCCCGCCGGCCTGTGCTGCCCTGGCTCGGTGCACGCAGCAAGTTTGATGCTCGGTCTCCTGAGGCGGCGCTGCTCACGGTGCCACATACAATCTTAGGTGATATCACAAACAAGGTCTACATTCCACAGGTGGTCCCGCCTCCCTTCCCGACCGCCACCCGTTCTGGGTCTCCAGGCTGAACCTTCAACACGTCATGCCTCAAGCGCAGGTTTTTTGCTTCTTCGTCAATGGTGAGGGCGCCGCCTGGGCGTACGCGACGCCCAACTTTCAGGCGGGCCTGCGGCGGCCGTGCCTGGACGCGCTGCAGCAGGTGCGCATTTTGGACCGACGCAATGCGTCAACCTCAAAGCTCAGATCTTCAACGTTCAAGGTCGACTCAAGGTGCTTTGCAGAATGGAATAGGAGCATGGTGGCAGGTCCTAAGTGTTGGTTCGTGCAGGCGGCCGGCGCCGCGGCGTGGGAGCGGGTGCGCGTCATGCCGCAGCCGGGGCGTGAGGAGGTGGTGCCGGACGACGATCCGACTGCGCTGCAGGTGTAGGGATGAGGCAACACGCATCACAAGTCGTGCGCACAGCACTCTCGTCAGCACTGCAGCGTGGTGGCGGGGACCAAGAGGATGCAGGCCACCTTCTGCAGTATTCCTGGCTGCCTTCTTCCTGGGCACGTCATTGAGGGCATTGCATGCGGAGCAGGGCGCTGTGGGAAGGATCTCGCTGCTGTCGGCGACATGCTGCGTCGTTTCCGCAGGACGCACCGCCCCATCTAGTGTCTCCAACGGAAGATGGTGCAGCCGGCGGAGGCGTAGCTCTGCAGCACGCCGTGCCAGGCTTACAGGTGGCGCTGCAGCAGCCCAGCATGCAGGGTATCGGCGGTGGCGGAGCTGCTGCAGGTCTAGCGATCGCGGGTCAGCGGCTTGAGCCCGGGTAGCGTGCAAACGGCGGCGATGCAGATCTTCAGAGGAGCATTCAGACGCTTGGTGGTCATGAACACATGTGTTCCGCCTCTGTCTTCTGGTGTCACATTGCCTTGGGGATATGATTTCGAATGTAAATCTTACAAGGCTGCAAAGTTTCTCGACATCGGAAACATCGACCATGTTGTGCAGAAACCACCGTTCCTAGAGGTGATCTCATTCCTGAGCGCTGCGAATCGAACACCCTAACCCTAGGATGATGCGACCTTAGAAACATTACGACGACAGCGGCCGGTCAAAATCGAATATCCATGCCAAAAATTGCCGTGCCAGATGCTTGATTATGGACAGCACGTCCAGTCAAAAATTGCTGTGCCAAAATCCTGCAAGGCAAGCACGTTGATTTAGTCGTCTCCCGACTCTGCGCCCTGTCACAGCCCAGGGCGCAAACTTCGATGTTGCTCCCAGAATAGTGTACTCTGATGAACGCCGTCTGTCTCAACAAGTGAAGCCACGTTCTGACGCAGCGCCAATCTAGCCGTTGTTTGTCTCCAGGCCGTTGAGGAACCCGGCCACCAGCTCGACGAATTTGTCTGGCAGCTCCTCCTGCGGCAAGCGTGGCGACTGGTCATGACCAGCAGGTGTCCAGAAGTGGACATGAGGATTTATGGTCTGGGGTTCAGGCATTTCATGTGCATCGGGTTTCGCCGCACTGCGGTGTCATGCTGACACCTCCCTTGTTTACTTCGGCACCACAACATTCTTTGAGCTGAAATTATCACCTGGGGGTTGTGGCCGCAGGCAGGCAGCACCTCCAGGCGCGCGCCCGGCAGCATCGCCGCCAGGCGGCGGCTGTTGGCCGCCGGCACCAGCGCGTCGTTCTCGCCGTGCACTATCAGCACCTGCGACAGCATGCCCGCGCCTGAAGACGGAGCTCCCGGCTATGTCAGAGTGCGACACAGCGCGGCTCGAGGGGGGAAATTATTAATTTGGGGAAACCATGTCGATCCAGGTGAGCCGCCGGATCATGACACCGCATGTTACACTGACATCCACGTTCCAATTGTCTTGGTTTTCAGCAGAGCTGACCTGGATGTCGTGGGCGACGATCGCGTCCAGGAGCTGCTCCACCTGCGTCATGGCCTCCCGCCCGTGGTAGGCCGCCGCCAGGCGCGCCCCTGCACCAAGAAGTGGTCACACCTCACCTTGGAGAGTGGGGCAAGCAATAATTTCGATCACTGGACTGCATTCACCTCGGATCACCGGGCAGCGACACAACAGCTGCAGGTTCAATAGAAGTGGGATTCGAAACCAGGACTTGCCGACGAAGCGGCCGGCACGTACACGCGCGCGCAGGAAGGCCAGCAGGCAACGAGACACAAGCAGCAGATTCTACCAATAAGAGCAAAGGCTTTGGAATCTGTGGACTCGCCGAAGGAGCGGCCGGCGGTGACGCGCGCGCGCAGGAAGGCCAGCAGCCCCGCTTCCCAGCCGCGCACCAGCTGCGGCAGCCGGTAGTTGTCCACCACCGCCTCCGTCACGCCCGCCTGCGGCGCAACATGTGCTTGTTCAGCCTCTGCACAAGATTCAACCCTGTTTTGGTCGCTCTGTATGTGTGTGTCGCCTGAGCACAAGCCAGCGGCCACCGCAGATCCAGCTGCGCAGCCATGCAGCGCGCATGCCTTCGAGTCTGCAGCCCCGGCGGATGGCCATCGCGGACCTGCTTGCGAGACAGGACCAGCGTCAAGGGCTCGCGCGAACGGGATACGCACAGCCAGAACGCCCCAACAGGGCAAGCGACCGGCCAGGGGTGTCGCCTTGAGCGGCGCCGGGCGCGGGGAGGCCGCACTCTTGCAAGGCGCGCTGAGCAGGTACTTATAAAAGAAAAACACGTTGACAAAGCGGCTGTGCACTTTCGCGGTGCCAGGCTCGGCCGAGGTCGCTCCCAGAAGACGCGCTGACTGGCTACGAGCGAGGGCAAAATGACCGCTTCATCTGTGCGTGACGAAGCGGATACGCACCTTGCGGCGCCAGGCGCGGGCGAGGCCGCGCTCCCAGAAGGCGCGCGAGCGCACCGACCCCCGCAGCGCCAGCACCAGAACCGGTGTCGCCGCCAGCAGCGCCAGGCGTGTGCCCGACGAGACCAGCGCGTAGCCGCAGGCGGCCGCCACGCGCAGGGTCGTGCTGCGCAGGCTGCCGATGTTTTGCCTGTTGACAGTGGCAGATAGCACGTCAGATGGCGTGTCAGAGCTAGCTGGAGATGGTGGATGGTGCTGCGCCGCTCAGGGTCCTGCTGCGCAGCCTGCTGATGTTTTCCTGTCGGGTTGGAAGCACCAGGAGGGCGTCAGGAGCAGGGCTGGGCAGTCTCACGCCTGCGCGAGGCACGCTGCTACGCTGGTGCCGCCGCGCGTCTGTTGTATGGGCCATGCAGTTTGTGGGTCCTGGGCGCCCAGTCACCATCGCGAGTGCGGTAATGAGTGCAGCATGCCGCGTTTCCACCCCAGGCTACGCGGCCGGCGGCATTGCAGCTACTTTCTGCCAGTGCACCTGCTTTTGGTGTGTGGATGCAGAAGTTCTGATCCAGCACTTCTTGCTGGATTTGACTTCTTGCTGTATTCCACCTTCGGCCTGCAGGTGTTTTATCCACTCACATGAGCGTGCTGGCGGCGTTGGAGCGGAGCTGGCGCGGGGACGCTTCCACGCTGCTACGCATTTCTGGATTTGGCTGAATTGTGATTTTATATTTGAATTTGAAGACCCGCACATGAGCGTGCTGGCGGTGTTGGAGCGAAACTCGGCGAAGCTGGCGCGGGCGCGGGCGGCGCCCACCTCATCCCCTTGCTCCAGGGCCTCCTCCTGCGCCGCTGCCTCCTGCGCCTCGTGCCGCCCCAGGCGCAGGGCCACGATCGCGGGCGCGACCAGCACCAGCGCCGCGATGCCCTGCGGGAGGCCAAATCGATCATGTTCGAGACAAGCAAACGAAGAGAACAAGCGCAACAATCCTTGGCGCCACCAGCACCAACGCCGCTATGCCCTGCAGCCAAACGAATGCGGAGTTCGCTTGGTTTTCTCTTTGTTTTCCCCGATGAGCCACGATCGCGGGTGCCACCAGAACCAGCGCCGCGATGCCCTGCGGGTGATGAAAGGAAGGCTTCTCAAATTCTCTTGGATTCTGACTTGAAAGTTGTGTGTTGATCTGCTGCACATCGAGCGCGGGCGCCACCAGCACCGGCACTGCAATGCCCTGCGGTGAAAATGTTCTCAGATCATTGCGGTGACGATGTGGCCGAAAGCAGGAAGTCAGGTGAGACAGGGTATCCAGTAGGTTCCTGAAGAAGAAGGCTCCCAGCAGATGAGGCTTGTATGATGAGGTGAGCCTTCTCGGGTTCCGATGTGTTATGAAGCACTTTGTCCAGGTAAGCAGCACGCGCGAGCGCGCCTAGGGAGGGCGCCCGCCAAGACGAGACCTTTCAACTGCGTCACTCTCAGCATGTGCAAGCCTTCGCGCCGCACCTCAGGGTTGTTGATGACCTCGGCCGCCGCGCAGGCGCCGCCCAGCGAGTGCCCGATCAGCACGCGGCCACTGCCACTGCCACTGCCGCCGCCGTGCACGCTGCTGCTGCTGCCGCTGCCCTTGGTCGCATCGCCGCCGTTGGCACAGGCTTTGCTGCTGGCGCCGCCAGTGTTGGCGTCGCCGCTGGCGGCATTTCCCGATTCCCCCTGCAGCTCCGCTTCCATGACGGCACGGCCCAGGCGGCCATTGCACTCCAGGGTGTATGCCGAGGACCGCTTCACCCTGCGGGTGGCAGGATTTCGGCTGATTCAGGTCATCTCTCAGGGAAGGTTATGCGTTTTCAGTTCCTCACGGCTCGGATGCATGATCAGTCCTCCCAACTTGCACGCTTGCACACGCGTGACGCTGGTGCCAGTCAGCCAGATGAAGCAGTTAATCCTACACTATTGGCGACACCTCTCGGAAAACCAGCAATGCGGCTGCAGGCTCACCGCTCTGTGAGGCCGAAGCCAGGCATGTCGTGCGCCGTCACCGTGGTCTGAAGTTTTGCTGCCAGCGCTGCCTGCACGTGAAGGTGACAGGCCTGAGTTTTGACAAAAACGTGGACTGACTGCATCACCGCGCCATTCTGCCAGGGATGCGCCAAGCGTCAGTCTGCAAGCTTAAAAGTCCTGGATGGCTTGCAACGCCGCAGGAGGCTCTGTGCTGTCATTAGAGCTCTGCGACTGAGCCCGTACTGCCATGTCTTGCTGACCCACAGTCACAAATGCGCACCTGAACGAAGGACCAGCCACATACGCGCACCTGAACGAAGGACCAGCTGAAGGTGTTGGCGCCAAAGCCATGGTAGCAGTGCGCCGCCGCGACACCGCCGCGTGGGCGGTCAGGGTTTTTACCGTTTGCAGAGCGCTGCGGCGGCGCCTCCACTGTGTAGTGCACCTTGACGCCTTCCAGCGGTCGGAAGCGAGAGTGCGCCCCCGCCAGGTCCGCCTCTCCCACCAGCCGTTTCTGCGACATGTCAGACGTTTCTGCGTCGTGTCGAGTGATTATGACACTGCAAAGCGTCACATCAGACAGCTTCCGGGCAGCGGGGGGCCGGCCGCCGGCTCCCGAGCTGCCGCTGCATCAATGGTTGCATGCGGCGTCGGCCGCGCCACGGGAATGCATGCGGTGTGAGTTGCAGCCTCCACCGCTGTGGGCAAGACAGTGATCGATGATAGCTACAGGCCGCGCGAGGTGTGCGTCACACAATGCCGATGACCACTTTGATTCGTTGTCTGATTACAGATGTTGGCACCGAGCGACACAACGCACCGTGAATTCACGCTCCAGCAGCGCCAGGCGCGTCAGCAGCAGCGCCGCCGCGAACAGCACGCCCATGCCCGCGCCATACAGCGGGCTGAGCCGCGCCGGGTGGCGCAGCACGTAGGCCAGGACGCAGACCACCGCCGCCGTGAATGCGCACAGCGCCGTCTGGCGGGCAGAAGACACGGCTTTAGGGTGGTTGTACAGGGTTTTGGATATGAGAACACAGAGCGGAAACGGCGCACAGCGCCGCCTGACAGACTGAAGATGACCGGGTGTGAAACGTGTCACTCACTAGGTGTGGCAGCAGACTAGAAGGAGCGCTGTACGTGCATGGCATCGCCTGGTTGAGTGCCAGGCGAGGAGCGCACATGATCATGCTACAGGTGTTTTGGTGTGCGTGCCAAGAGGATGAGCGCATTTGTCTGTTGGACAGCTGCGCTCGGTAGTCGAGGCGCAGCTGAGTGCCAGGCACGGGACACACATGATCATGACAGGTGCTTCTAGCGTGAAATTAAAAAGGAGATGATGAGCACCTGTCTGTTGGAGAGCCGCGCCCGGAAGTCGAGGCGCTCGCGCAGGGGGCTGCTCGGGGACGGCAGGTCCTCCTCTGGCTGCGGTGCAGTCTGAGCCGGTGACGGCGCTGAAGCCTGCTCAGCCACACCGCGCCCAGCTTGAGGCACTCCCATTTACAGCATTCATCACGAGCTGCAGCCATGGCCATGCCCACCCTAGTGTCGCTTACAGCGGGGCAGCCTCGGGACCGTCAGCAATCACAATGTCTTCTGCCAACCTAGACACGCTTACCTGAGTGGAGAGGCGGGCGCCGCGGGGCGGCTTCTCGGTGGAGGGATTGGCCGCCGCAGACAGCGCGTTCACCGCGCCCCACAGCTCATCTGGCACCCGCAGCCACGGCAGCGGCCGCCGCCACTCGCCGAAAGACAGCGACCGGCGCAGGCTCCTGCTGACGGACATGCCGAGCCTGCCGCTGGCGCCGCCGCCGCTGCTGCCGCTTCCGCTGCCGGCTGCGCCGCCGCCGCCGCCACTGAACGGTGACGCTGCCACGGACGCTGAGGCATGTATGTCGTGCGTGGCGTGGTGCGACGGCGCCGGCGCAGGCCGACGCCATGAAGCCGCCGCCGGTCCGCCGCCCAGTGCGTGCAGCTTCTCAGAGGACGGACTGCGTGCCATGCTGCCGAGCCGCGCCGCTTCCATGCTGCTGCCGGACCTGAGCCAAGCGCGGAAAGCCAAGCCCGTTGCGCGGCGAGGCGGACGTGTGGACGCCCGAAAGAACCTCTGCGAAACTGCCACTGACGGAGCTACACGGGCATGCATTTCACCCCTCCTGTACCGCGGCAGTCAGGCCATCCCGGGCTGAGAGCATCGCTGATAGCAGTTGATGGCCTGCTGGCTGCAGCTGATTGAGTTGATTCGCAAGATATGTCGAAGTGTGGCCCGATCCACTGGTAAGGCAGGATGCGTGCAGCTCCACGGTGATCGACGTCGGTCAAAAACCACTCAGTGGCCAAACTGATCGGCGCGCAGAACGCCAGCAGCTGGCCTGCAGACCCACTGAGTTGTTATGATACAATATGCATGTATCGCCATGACGGAGAAGCAAGAGTGGAGCTGAGGAACGCGATCTGTCGCCACTCTGGCACCCCTGATCCGCTAATCCTAATCAGCAGGGGGACAAGACCGAACGCTGCCTCGTCGTTGGTCCTGTTCAAACACGATATGAAGGCTGGCATGAAACACGGCAAGGCACAGTCGACTTCCAACAGACGACCAGAATGATTTACAGATGACCTCCCTGACATGCCATGGTCCACATAATCCGACTACCTTTGACGAAGAATATTGTGCGGCCACTACAAACCCAACAATGCCGGTGGTGCGGCAGCGGCGTCCAGCTAAGCCACCACTGTGTACGGCTGCACAGGTGAAATGCAGCTCAAGCTGATCAAATCACACAGCAGTTTTTCACTTGATCAGTGCCTGCGCCACGGCCCGGGTGGCGACGAGCGCCGCGCCGCCCGCCGCGGCGGCAAGCGCCAGGGACACGGCGGCGTCCGTGGGCATCTGCGCCAGAACGTCCGAGTAGCGCGGCGCATCACGCGTGATGCTCGCGATGAGCGCTGCGCGACACGTCCCCGGGAACCACGCGTGCAGCTTGGCCCTGCCAATTTGAACAATACGATTCAAGCTGGGGAAGGGGCCAACGACAGCCGCGCCCAGACGGCAGGTTGGCCCTCAGTAATGTAGTCCAGGGGATGGGCCCACATCAGCAAGCACTGGGCGCACGCTTAGTAAGTTAGTCCAGAGTATGGCCTCACCTCAGCAGGCGGTGGGCGAGCTGCTCAAAACGCAGCGGGTGCCACTTGCCCAGCAGCCCCTGCGCCGCCCACTGCCGCTCGTCCAGATCCACCACCGCGAGCGCCTGCCAAAGTGAAACAACTACAAATCATAGATAGAGGAAATCACATTAGACGGTTTGTTCACTCTTTCAAGACAAACCTCAATATTGACCACCCAGAACCCTGCCGCTGCGCAGCCCGTCCAGGTCCACCACAGCAAGCGCCGACAAATGTCAACAGAACGTACTGGTGTTGATATCTGAACAACAGCCGAATTCCTGGCTCGACAGATCTCCATTTCATGTATTAGACCAAGCAGAAACCGAGGCAAAGGTTTGAATGCACCTCTGCGCGTCGGCGGTCGTTGAACTCCGCGGCCGCTGCCGCCGGGTCGCCGCCCACCGCGCTGACTGCGGCGCCGAGCACAGCCGCGTCCTCCAGCGCGCTGTTTACGCCCTCGCCCAGGCTGTGAGGAAGTGATTGCATTGGTGGCAAACACAGATCCAAGATGTTGCCCTGCTGCCGCAAGGCGCGCAAGATGTTCACCGCCGAGCACCACCGCGTCCTCCCATGCGCCGTTGACACCCTGTTTTGACAAGCGCATTGATGGCAAGCAGAATCTCAGGGTGTTGCAGCGCCGCGTCCTGCATAGCGCTGCTGACACCCTCTGCTGCACACGCTGCCAGTACTTCGCCGAACAACCGAACGACAATGCATTTGTAACCGCAGATGACCGCACCTGGAGGACACCGCATGGGCGGCATCGCCAATCAGCACCTCGCGCGGCCCGGCCAGGGAGGAGCAGCGCACGCGCGCGCCCGCAGCGCTCCAGGGCGCCGCTTCCAACTGCTCTGCCGCCGCGGCGCGTGCGGCGTCCGACATCTGCACGTCCGCCAGCGCTGCCTCCCAGTCCGCCTTGCTGCGGCGATCCAAGGCAGCTGCCCTTATAGATGGAGACTCAAAGGCGGTGTTTTTGTAGGTAGGTAGAGTCCCGGCATCTGCGCGTCCGCCAGCGCCGCCTCCCAGTCCGCCTTGCTGCGGCATACGCACAGCAGGGTTCTTCCAGCAACGTGTAGATACAGAGAAAGCGTACACGATGAGAAGATTCAAAATGGCTGGGGCAGCGGAGCAAAGATGATCCGCACGGGTAGCCTCTACCTCAATGATGTCAGAGCCGACAGTCACAGTGGCAGCTCGGAGGACCGTGAAGGGAGAGAAATTCAGGATTTTTGGCTTTCGGAGCAGGCAATGAGCACCTGCTATAGCGGGCTGCGGCAGTTTCGGTCAGCGCGACGGCGCCGCTGATGGTGTTGTTGCGATTGCGGCGCAGCACGCAAAAGGTCACCGGGTCGCCATGTGCGGTGCTCACGCGGCACATGCGGACCAGCGTGCTGTGCGGCTCGCCCTCTGGCACCTGTACCAATACAATTTGATGTGAGTTTGGGACCATGGAACATGCTGCTGAGGTTGAGGCGTGGGTGCCGCATTGCGCAGCAGCAGAGTCGTGCAGTGTGCTCGGGCGGGATCATGCACCCTTGCCTGAGCTGCCAGGCTCCTAGCAGGTTGTACCGCTGCTAGTGAACGATCACACAAGAGACCAGTGGTGTTCAGGTGCATCAGCTCAAAACCCTGCAACAGCCGATGACGAACGGTCGCACCGGCGCGACTCCGTCGTTGGGAATTCGGTGGAAGCACTTGTACTGGGAGTCCAGGTCCGTCCTTTTGAAGCTGAAACCGGGCACCTGCAGGCACAGCGGCGATTGTTCAGTCTGTAGTACCAAATCCTCCATCTTGCGCATGGAGCCTGTCATGAATGCACGACAGCAAACCCATGTGGTATACAATGTGCCATGCTGTGCTGGCAGTGGTTGCTGTGAATCCTTGCTGTAACATTGCTGTCTGGTCTGCCATGAATCGTGGAGCTGCAGCCTGGGCCGCCCGCCAACAGTCGATGATGTCGGTGCTGTTGATGCTGTCGATGCGGCAAAGCATCGCCTTTCATCGTGATCATGAAGTAAGCGCGCCTGGGCTGCCAGGCCCTCTCTGACGCGGCTGTTGACGCCGTCAGCACCCACGAGAAGGTCATACTGCACAGCCGTGTCCGCCTCCCCGCCGCCGGCTCCATTGCCGCCTTTCACGGGCGTGAAGTACGCTGTGCGGCTGCTGACATCCAGACGACTGAACGCCTGCGGCGGGGAACCATTCAAATTGCAGTTCACTATGCACTGATTCCTGTTCGTGTAGCAGCAGCACACGTTGCCTGCAGGGCAGCACGCGACAAGGCTGTGGACGAAGCATACAGTGCAGGCGGCCTGAGTGCACAAGGCCCCAGGGTACAAGAGCCATATAGCCTGCTCCGATAGTGGGTTCCCACCTGCTGGAAATGAAAGGTCACCGCATCGGGCGCGCTGCGGCGGGCCTCGTCGATGAGGTAACGCTGCAGCGCGGCCCGGCCTGTATAACAGGCCGCGCCAACCTCTTGCTTGATCGTGTCGTGATGTTCACCCAATGTTTCGCAGGACGTGCGGCAGGGTTACTGCCAAGCTGCTCAATGCAATAGCAGCATAGCAGTGCAGGCCCTGAATCGCACCGCTGCGCCAACAGGTAGCAAAGGAAAGCGACTGCTGCAGGGTTTAAGAGGCGCTTTGGGTAACCGGAAACTAGAATACCTTCGAACATCGTCATACTGTCAAATTTCAGGGTGGGGATCTCCGGAGCGTCCTTCCCCGCCTGCAATGCATTGCACAGAAACTCTGAACTATAGTAGCGCTGGGATGCTGTTGCAAATGCAAGTCCCCTGCGCTTTACTGTGAGCAGCAGAAGCACCTGTAACGTCACTCCGGCAAACGGAACCTTGCGATGCGGCCCCAGATCGACGCCTGCTGCGCTCAACGCTGCCGTACCCCGTGCATTGACGATCTGTGCAGCGACACAGCCGCTACATCAGTGTGGTGTGAGTCATGTGCGGGCATGCAATGCATTCGGTTTGGAGGATAGGTGCTGCAGATTGAGTGTGCACAGCAGGCGTGCCCAGGCGCCCCAGGGGCGGGAATGTGATGCCGGCGCACCAGCGCATACGATCGAGCGGGCTCCTGCGCAGCAGGGTCTGGTTCTGCGCGAGCCTCAAAGCAGTCCACCGAAAAGCCCTGCTGCGCCAATACCAGCGCAGCAAGTGCGCCGCCGGGACCGCCGCCAATTACGACGGCTCGCTTGTCGTTGCGCTGCGTCTTAGCGGCGGCACGGGGATGCTCAATTGCTGCCATCGTGGCGCGGGCATGCACAATGCTGGCGCCGCCGCCGCCGCCGCCGCCGCCGCTGATTCTTGCGCGTCGGCAGCTGTTACGGCTGTAAGAAGGTCTGGCCAAGTGGTGAAGCTGCACACTCCTACAGCTGCTGCTGGCTCGTGGCTGACCACCGGCTTGATGGGTGGTGATGGCGCTGTGAGCTGCGGTCACCAGCATGGGCGTCGAGGACAGCCCGCCGAAATGGCCCAATGGCAGGGCGATAACCGATTGCGATCTTGAAGTGGTCCAACCCTTTTGGAAGGCATCCAGAGCTGTTCAATGGGATACACCCAGTGTTGATCGTGCCAGCTATGCAGGCAAGATTAATTCCCGAAAGCTGTCTCGACTGCCACACGTACCGCCGCAAGAGCAGCCGATGGACGTCCTGAACATGCACTGCTGTCACTCATGTGTGTTTGCGTCTCGAGCCGGCCAAAATCATCCGTTGCTCCATGTGGTCCACGTGGACTGGCCATTACTCGCTGTTCCGGAAAACGTGTTGGCCCCGCAATCGTACACTTGTGTTCTCTGTCTCAACTGGGAGAGTTGCAGATAAGCTACTCAGATGACGGCCAAAGTGCGTCTCGGCACGATCCTGACGACAGGGCACAGAGTAGCCTGAAATTGCGCAGCACATTTCCGAAAGTAGCCAGTCACGTTCCTCCTAGATGGCAGCTGCGATCCAATCGAGCGTAGATAAGGTGGATGGGAGGGTTGTATGCGGGTGAAAGCAGCGACTCTTTCTGTGAGAATACCTTGCGGGTACATCTGATCCCTGCATCTGGGTAGGGGACCACACGCGCCCGAATCGCTGCTGCGATTAGTGAAAGAGCTCACAAGACAGCTCTGCTAGCCGCTGCGCGAATCTCATCAAGGCGACAACCTGTCCCTGCGCCGAGATGGTACGTAAAATCTGGCGGCATGCGCGCGCCATGCATGTGCGCCGAGCTCGACACCCCGACACGCTGAGTGTGACTTCGAATATTGAGGCGTACGCCAATTTCCTCTGCTTCATCGAGCGGCGTATGGGTATGCGTTCTCTCGCAGGCTAGAGTGGATTTCAAAGTGGTCGTGCTCGGCGCGAGCGGCGTGGGGAAGACGTGCTTGCTGGACCGATGCGTCAATGATCAGTTTGAGTCGGCGCTCAAAAACACCATCGGCGCGGCTTTTGCCGCCAAGAAGGCAGGCGGCACCTGCACCCTGGTGCAGCCACGGCAGCCGCATGCATGACGCGGTCGGCGCAGGCAGGCGTTCGATTCTCACGCAGCTCAACGTGCACTGCTGCTGCGCGAAGGTACAAGTGAAGGGCGGCAAGACAATCACGTTGGGCGTGTGGGACACGGCAGGCGCAGAGCAGTTTGAGTCCCTCAGTCGCATGTACTACAGGTGTGGCGCGCCTGGCGCTTTATGCGCGTGTTTGTGTGTGTCATTCCAGAAGAAGTGTGGCGCGTCCTCCTCTGCGGCATTGGCATTGGCCAATGCCGCGAGCGGATCGACGCAGGGAGATCTCCTGAACGTGCCCTGTCCCTGAATTTGCAGGGGTGGACGCGCGGCGCTGGTCTGCTTCGATCCATGCTCGAAAGCCAGCTTCCAGAAGCTGCAGTTCTGGGTGAGTCTGGCGACTGATCATGCAACTGTGCATCCTTTGTTCAGTTGCGTCCTTTGTTCCGAACACAGGGCACGACTGAAGGAAACTGGGAGGAACTCGCCGTTGGCAGGTGAACGAGCTACGCGCCAATGAGCCGCACTGCCAAATATACATCGTGGCGACGAAAGCCGACCTGCTGGACGGCAGTGGCGGCAGCGGCGGCCAGGATTCTGGCGGCGGCGACAGGAAGCGAGAAATTTCCGCAGCGGCAGCGCAGAAGTTCGCGGCCTCCATCGACACTGCGGTGTTTTCCACCAGTGCGATGACAGGGCAGGGCGTGCCGGTGAGCGGCCGGCCTGACACTGCTCCATAGCAGGCTGCCCAGATCTCTGATAAGGTCTCAGTCCATGACCTTCTATGACTGTTGCCAAGTTGTCTGTGTGTCCCCACTGCAGGAGCTGTTCTAAGGCATCGCCGAGGCGGCTGGCAGCCAGCCAGGAGTTTCAATTACTGCAAATGTCTCTTGTGGATGAGTCGTCGGCGCCTTGGCAACTGCAGGAGCTGTTTCAGGGCATCGCAGGGGCCACCCTGAGAGCTCCAACATTTGTTGACTGCTCAGATGAGGTTTGTCCGAGTCACCGGCGCCTTTTGAACTGCAGGAGCTGTTTCAGGGCATCGCCGAGGCGCTTGCGGCCAGCCTGGGCGAGGCTGCCATGCCGCGGCCGCTGGGCCTGCCAGCCATCAACGCGCGCCCCTCGCCGACGAGCCCGCGCAGCCACAGCATCGTGCTCAGCCCCGAGTCGTCGCCGCCATCGCGGAGGCCTCGCCGCGCCAAGCCCGCCAACAGCTGCTGCTAGGGCAGTGGCGACAAGGAACCTCTGCAGTGCTTCGGCTGGCCCGCTGGCAACTGGCAGCAAGCATGGCAAATGCGCCGCCAAGCCCGCCAGGAGCTCTGCTGCTAGGGCGGCGGCGGCGTCACAAGTACTGGGGACAGCCACGGCGACATGCTGCTAAGCCCGCCACGCCCGCCCGGCAGCGGCAAGAAAGTTATGCAGTATACCGGCAGGTTAGTCGCCGGCGGCTGGTGGCAGCCACAGTGACAGCTGCCAGGCCCGCCAGGAGCTGCTGCGAGCGGCGGCTGCGGAATTGAAAGGGACACCGTCGGCCGCCGGCAATAACTCAGCGAGGCAGTGCCGCCGGCACCAAGTTCCAACCAAATTACGTGCCCAGACGGCGTGATGCGCCAAGGCACATTCAAACCGCCGCTGGCCATGTCTGCAGCCAACATGCTGGAAGACCTACCGCAAGTGAGCCAGCTCCAGCAATAAAGGCATGCGCTGTTTAGAAGAAGCACGATGCGGCGGAGGGTTGATGACACGGCAGCTGCAGCATGTGTGTGGGAGGGAAGCGTGGTGATGCTGCTAGAGCGCCAGGTCTGACAAGACAGCTGCTGAGGGGAGAACACGCTTACACGGGGATTGCCGCTGCCAAAGAGGCGGCCGCTGGCACTGACACGTTTAAAGCAGACTGACGTAGTGGTGCAGTTTGATGACATTTTTCGTGGTTTGACTGAATTTCGGGGGGCATCATTTTGCAGCGTTTGACGAGCTGTTTTCCAGTGTTTTCCAGTGTGTGGAATTGCTGTTGACAACATTCAGTACATACCCAGTGGGCAATGCTTGTGCATCTGTGTGGTTTCATCAGCAGTAAATGCTGAAGTGGTTTCGGATGCCATCTGCAAATAAGATCAGGTGTGGCTGGGATGTTGTGAAAGCACAGCGTTTACATCTGAGAAAGCTGTTGTCATCAACACGACAACATGCACTCACTTCGATGCCGCTGAGGGAACATGGCACAGCTTGTTCATGCTGATGTCACCACAAAATCGCCGGCAGGGACCTCCTAATAGCCGCTCGCCGACCAAAACTCGGTTTGTGGAAACACCCGCGCATGGGGCTGGCTCGCGCCCTAGATATATGCCAAACATCTACATGGTTCCTAAACGCGCATTTCCAAAAATTGTATCACCGTGACCTGATGCATCCTTGCCGGAGCCGCCCCGAGACATGAGAGGGGGCGGCACCGCTTGGACTTGATGCCTACAAACATTTGACGCTGCCAAAAAAAGTCGTGTTGTGGCGTGATGCTAGGGAGATTGATGCCCAGATCGCCTTCTGCGGGACTTTTGGTGCAAGTAGCCTCTTCCCGCCAAGCTTCCCACTAAGCTGCCGTCCGCTCCGAAGCTGGCCCAAAAGCACAGGGGCAGCCCCTCACCGAATTCGAACCCGAACCGGCCGCCAGGACCGCACACAAAACTCGCCGCGCACAAAACTCATCCCTCTCGCGCCACTCCCAAATTCCACAGCGTGCCGCCGCGCGCGCGTGTCGGCGGCATCTCAATGCTCCGAATCCTCTCATGTTTTGCCCGCCCAATGCTGAAGGTCCCTTGTCGACGGCCGCCAGTTGCGCCCGCGCCTTGCCGCAGCTGACCGCGGCCGCCACAATTCCTGACGCGGTTGTGAGCTGCCGCCTCAATGCTGCAGGCTCGAGCCTGTGGCTCAGCCGCGACTGCGCTGCCACAGGCTCGGGATCAGACTCCAATCGCCGTCGGGATCAGTCCGCCGCTCAGGCGCTGGGCGCCGTGATCTGCCGCTGCCGCCGCGGCCGTAGGCCGGCGACCGCTGCCAGCAGGCCCTGCAGGCCACGGCCCCGCTGCAGCGTGAGCGCCACGGTGGCAACGCCCAGCGACAGCGCCACCAGCCGCTGCATGCCGCCGCCCTGCTTGGGCTTTCGCCGCCGGTGCGGCCGCGCCGCACGCTGCGGATACCTACACAGATGATGCGAGTCTCGGTGCGACATCTGTTTGCTGTCTCCTCTGCTGTTTCTGTAGCAGATCAGGAGTGGCTCCTCATAGAGTCGTTTGTCAGCTGACAACACACAGCGGCAGCCCAGGCCTCGGAAAGGTCTCCTCAGACGTCGACGTGGCACGCTGAGCGGGCCGGATTTGTGGACGGACGGGTTTAAGCGGAAACGAACGATCAACCACGGGGGCCCCGACTCGGGGCAAAAAAGAAACAACATAGAAAAGCCCGTGGGTTTGCCTTTTCTTTTGCTTTTCTCGACATTACATCCCAGGCTCATCGATACATGAACACTAGTAGGGGTAGCTATAAGGCTGGAAAAGCGAGGGAAGGCGGCAAATGACGGTAATGCTGCGGCGCTGTCCAGCCCAA
>JAABUM010001658.1_pt1 | contig 32270 bp, 27 predicted proteins | sample 5559161 | NCBI WGS metagenome assembly JAABUM01 (sample SAMN10711868, study PRJNA513369) | rock metagenome | isolation source: Antarctica rocks | place: Antarctica: Victoria Land, Siegfried Peak nord
GCCCAAACGGCGATCCCACTTGTTCCAACCACCTGTCGATCCCGCTCCAGAAAAGAGGCGGAACCCTTGCATCACACGCGAACTCCAGCCGTCAATCGAGCGCGGGGAAAACTGATGGATGGTGAGCCACCAAGCCATAAAGAAGGCAGGGTCGTTGAAGAAGGAACGCCCAAATCGTAAGTGGAGATCTCTCCAGCTATCAAATATGGCAAGAAGTTCCTGCTTTGAGGAGGCAATTCGGACATCCATCAAATGGTTTCCAACGTCTGTTTGCGCACTCAAAATTATTGAGCACTTGTGCTTACAGTGCTGCACTTAAAAACGAACTTGCACGGGGAAACAACTTCCGTCATGGGCACTGGTGCCTAGACCTCAGATGAACTTCGCGCGCCAGGGCGGCGACTCCGAGGCGACGCATGAAAACCAATGTCCTTGTTGCCTGACAACGTGATACCATGGCAGTCCCGCAGCCATGCGCCGGCGTGGATATGGCGGTGATCGCGCTCTGGCTCGGGCACGAGAGCTTGGAGACGACCCCTCAAGTCTCCCCTCATTCTCAAACCGCACCGAACATTTCGTTGAAGACGGGTTGTGCCGCCAGCATTTGGGCGAACTGTTGGACCAGGGGCCGTAGGCGATGATCTGGCATGGTGGGGATGAGTTCGTAGAGCATGCTGCCTTGGCGAAACAGCGAGTGGGTGCGTCGCGTGCTCGTGTTGGATTTGAGATGCCGGTCATAGCCGAGCGCTTCGCCGGCCGCGCCGAGTAGGGTGAGCAGCACGACGGCGAAGGCGTTGATCAGCCACAGGCGGTCGCGCCGGTCGGGGGTGCTGACGTGCATTGCACCCATCCCCATGCCGAAGCGCAGGTCCCGGGGACAGCTTCGCTGTCCTTTCCTCCGGAGGATCGCCTTTGGCGATGGTGTCGCGGAACGCGCCCTCGATGCCCCAGCGCTTGCCGTAGAGATTGACCAGCGCCCGGGCGGTCTCGTTGGTGACGCTGGCGGCCAGGCACCAGGGCTGCTTCATGTCCTTGGCCTGCACGCACACCACGGTGGCGACCGGATAGCCTGCGGCGGTGACCGTGGCGCCGCGCAGCACGCGTGCGCGTCCACCCACCCCGACCCACTCGGCCGCCGGCCGTGCCTCGCCGTCGGTAGCGGTCACCTTGATATTGCCCCGGAAGCGGATGACGAAGTCGAACTTCAACTCGTCGGTCAGCATCCGATACAGCTTCTGGTCGCCGAAGCCGCGGTCGGCCACGATGCGCACGCGGATACTGGCGGGCAACACCTCGGCCAGGCGCATCAGGACCTGATCCTCGTAGGCGTTGCGCCGATCCTTCAGCGTGGCCGTGTCCACCGTCAGCCACACCAGTGGCGTCGCCCGCCCGTGGCGGCACAGCAGCGACAGCATGATCGTTGTCTGGCCGTCGGCGTCGAAGTCGGTCCAGTCCATCGCCACCGTGATGTCCGTTCGGCCTCCCACGACGTAGGGCACCCAGTGAACCAGCAAAGCGTCAACATCGATGCCTGGGTTGGACAGCAGGCGGTCCACCTGCTTGACCGCATGCTTGGTCAGGCGCCCGCGGGCCAGCGCCAGGCCCTGGCCGATCATGGCGACCGCGAGCGAGGCAGACTCAATCACCCCAAGGGTGGCTCCGGCCAGCGAGAGCACGCGCTTGGCATGCAGGTCGTCTGCAAACAGCGTCCGCAGGAACTGGTGGACGCCCTCGAACGACAGCGGCTTCTTGGTCGGCATCGTCCAGCCTCATGCATCGGATCACAGAGCCTGGAACCGCATCTCGGCCCGGCTTGCAAGGCCGCTCAGCCGCTTGTCACGACCCGTCCGTCAGGCAATCCAGCTCGAACCGTCGCGAGACCCCCAACCATCTCCATCATCGAAGCGAAATGAGGGGAGGCATGAGGCCACCAGCATGACTTGGTCCGGCCCTCGAAACAGCCCCAGGTGGTAGTTCATCGACGTGGGGCCGTCGTAGAGGTAGCCGCCAATGAAACGCCGGGGACCGGGTCACGCCGCGCGCCGCGCGTATCGGAGCGCGAATACCTCGTATTCCGGAAGGCCACGGATCCGGTTCCTCCCTCGGCGCGACGCAGGATGGCCCGGCCTGGACAGCGGGACAGCCTGCCCTTCAGCCGCTGTCGCGAAGCACCAGTTCGAACCCCAGGTCCAAGCGGCGAATGCCGGACAGATCTTGCGTCAACTCCGCCGCCGCGCGTCCGATTGCTTCGCCGTGCACCCGGATAGTGCTGAGGCGGGGGATTATCAGCCGGCCCATTTCTAGGTCGCCCAGCCCGATTACGGCGACGGCGGGCGGGCATCCGACCTTATGCCCGAGCCCGGCTTCGCGCAGGCTCGTCAGGAAGCCGATGGCGAAGGCGTCGTTGGCCGCGAACACGGCATCCACGCCGGGCAGCCGCTGCAGCGCCGCGGCGCCCGCGCTGGCGTTGCGGTCCAGCACCAGGCGCTGCGGCGGCACGAGGCCGGCGGCGATCACGACGTCCCGGAACCCCAACCAGCGGCGGGCGGCGCGGGGGTCGTCGCCGCCGATGAACGCCAGGGTCTTGCGCCCGGCGGCGACCAGATGGCGCGCCACGGCAGCGCCCGCCGCATGGTTGTCGAATCCGGCGACGGCATCGATGGGGTGGGCCGGCAGGTCCCAGGTCTCGACAATGGGGATACGCGCGCCGCGCAGCAGCCGGGCGCCATGCTCGGTCGCGGGCGAGCCCACCATGATCAGCGCATCCGGACGGCGGGACAGCAGGGCGGCCAGCACCCGGTCTTCCCGCTCGTCATCATAGCGGGACTGAGCCAGGATCACGGCAAAGCCTAGCGGCTCCAACCGGTCGGACAAGCCTTGCACGGTGTCGGCGAAGATCGCGTTCGCGATCGTCGGGACCAGCACCCCGATCGACCGGGTCCGCGCGCTCGCCAGCGCGCCTGCCACCAGGTTCGGCACGTAGCCAAGGTCGCGCATGGCCGCGTCGACCCGGGCGCGGGTCTTCGGTGCGACAAGTGCCGGCAGCCGCAGCACGCGGCTGACCGTAATCGCCGAGACGCCGGCGCGGGCGGCAACGGCGTCGAGGGTCGGCGCGGGCGTCTTTGGATCGCGATCCATCGGGACGAGCATAGGTGGAAACGTAGGGATCGTGCACGGCGGGGGTTGCACACCTGAAAATGACAGCGCTAACATCGACGGATCGGGGCATAGATCGATGGAGCAGCAGCGAATGATTTCGAACGACGATGTCGCCACGTACAATCGCGACGGCTTGCTGATGGTGCCCGAGGTGTTGGACGCCGACACCCTGGCCCAGCTGCGCCGTGTGGTGGCCGAGCTGGTCGCGGCATCCGCGAGCACGACAGAGCACACCAGTGTTTACGACCTGGAGCCCGGCCACACGGCCGAGCAGCCGCGGGTGCGCCGCATCAAGACGCCGCACAAGGTGCACAAGCTGTTCGATGACATCGTCCGCAGCCCGGCCGTTATCGATATCGTCAAGCGCCTGATCGGGCCAGGCCTGCGTCTGCACGGGTCGAAGCTAAACATGAAGTCGGCCCATTTCGGTTCGCCGGTCGAGTGGCACCAGGACTGGGCGTTCTATCCCCACACCAACGACGACGTGCTGGCGATCGGCGTCCTGCTGGACGACACCGACCTGTCGAACGGCCCCATGCTCGTGACCCCTGGCACGCATACCGGCCCGGTCTGGACCCATCATGGCGAGGACGGCCGCTTCGCCGGGCTGATCGACCCAGACCTGATCCAGGCGGAGATCGTCCGCGCCGTCCCCTGCATGGGTAAAGCCGGTAGCATGTCGTTCCACCACGTGAGAGCGCTGCACGGCTCCGCGCTCAACACCTCCGACCGACCGCGCAACCTTTTGCTGTACGAAGTGGCCGCAAGCGACGCCTGGCCGATCATGGGTGTCAAAGACTTCGAGGAGTATGACAGCCGGCTGCTGTCCGGCGGCTCCGTCGTCGAGCCGCGAATGACGGCCGTGCCCATCCGCGTGCCGCTGCCGCCGCCACTGCGGCAGGGCTCGATCTACGAAACCCAGGCGGCGGCGAGCAAAAGCTACTTCGGCCGTGCAGCCTGACACGACCGTTGTAGCCCATCACCTTCGCTGAACCGCGGAAAGACGGCCGCGGACGCGAAGCCAAGAGAACATTAATAAACGGAGGAGATCAGTCGGCCATGATTACCCGGCGTCATACCATCGGCCTGAGTGCCGGCCTTGCCGTCGCGTCGAGCCTCGGCGCCCGTGCCGCGGTCCCGGCCGCGGACATCCCGCAACCGAAGCTGCCCATCGAGCCCGGCGCCAAGCTGCGGGTGTTGCGCCCTGCCAAGTTCGTGGACCCCGACGAAGCAATCTTCACCGCCAATTCGAAGAAATGGGGCGAGCAGGCCGGGGTCGATATTCGCGTGGACTACCTGGCGTGGGACAACATGGCGACCCAGACGGCGGTCGTCGCCAACACCGGCGCCGGGCCCGACATCGTCCTGGGATTCGGGCCTGACGCGCAGATCTTTGCCGACAAGGTGATCGACCTGACCGATGTTGCCGAATACCTCGGCGCGAAGTACGGCGGCTGGTACCCGCTGTCGATGCTGTTCGGCATGGCGTGGAAGAAGAACAACTGGCTCGGGATCCCCATGGGCGGCACCACCGGCCCCGCCAACTACCGTATCTCCTGGTGCAAGGAGGCAGGTTTCGACGCCATCCCTAACGACCTCGGCAAGTTCCTCGACCTCTGCAAGGGCCTGAAGAAGATCGGGCATCCCTGCGGCTTTGCGCTGAGCCACGCGCCCGGCGACGCGCCGGCCTATGCGAACTGGCTGCTCTGGTCCCATGGCGGCAAACTGGTGGACGAAGCCGGCAAGGTCACGCTCGACACGAAGGAGACTCGGGCGGCGCTGGACTATGCCCAGGCCATGCAGGAGACGATGATACCTGGGACGATGTCCTGGAACGGGTCTAGCAACAACCAGGCCTTCGCCGCCGGCAGCATCGGCCTGACACAGAACGGCGTCTCGATCTATTACGCGGCCAAGACCTCATCGAACCCGGTGCAGCAGGCCGTCGCGGCCGACATGGATCATGCTTCGATGCCGTTCGGCGCGGCCAGGGCGTCGCCGGAGCAGTGCCTGGTGATGAATGCGATGGTGTTCAACCATTGCCGCTATCCGAACGCGGCCAAGGACTATCTGCGTTTCATGATGGAGGCGCCGCAATACGACCCGTGGCTGACCGGCTGCCTCGGCTACTGGTCGCAGCCGCTCAAGGCCTATACCGCGAGCACCGTATGGGAGTCCGACCCGAAGCTGGCGGTGTTCCGCAACGCGATGGAAACGCCGTTCCACGACGGCTACGCCGGGCCGGTGAACGCGGCGGGCGGCGCAGTGCTGAACGACTGGGTGCTGGTGGATATGTTTGCCCGGGTCGTGACGGGCGAGAGCACGCCGGAGGCCTCGATCCGCCAGGCTGTCCGGGCGGCAGAGCGCTACTACAAGTAGGCGAGGTGCCATTCTATCAACCGGGTCAGACCGCCGCCTGCGGCAACCTAAAGCTTGATCGGCTGAGCCCAAACTCAAGCCGGACATTCTGCGTGAGAGCAGCTTCGGATGTCTGGCAGCTATCCGCTTCGCATCCGGTACTTGCGGCCCGCAAGCCAATGCAGCCGGTCCGCTTTTGGCCAGTTCCGGCCGTTGCTGGTCGTTGATGCCGCCGTGAAACTTGCTCGCGCCCAGCGTGCAGAGGTTCACATTCCGAAAGCCCGTCAGCCGCACGCTGATCCATCGGATCGAGGGTAGCCGCCTTTGCTCAACGCGACAGAAGCAACCCGTTCAGAGCCCGACCTTGCCGGCCGGGCTGGCATGGCTCAGCTTGGAGCGCCGGACATAGCTGCGCATCGTGGTCAGGCTGCGATGCCGGCTGTGGCCCATGATCTCCTCGTCCGGAACATTGGCGCGGTAGGCCGAAGTCACAAAGCCGGCGCGCAGGCCATGCGGGGACACCGGCTCGAGCCGCGAGCCCTTGATGCCGGCCAGCTTTGCCCGCTTGCGCACGATCAGGCGCACCGCCTCGCCGATCAGCGCAGCCGCCCGCAAGGTGCCGTGGCGGGTGACGGCGCGGAACACCGGCCCATGCTCGATGCCGGCGACCTGCAGCCAGGCCAGCAGGGCGCGGACGGGGCAGGTGTCCTCCGCCTTGCCGCGCGGGATGCCGATGCGTGCTCCTTGTGCCTCGGCGTCGGTCTTGGACCGCGGGATCAGCAGCTCCAGGCTGCGCGGCTTCCATGTGATGTGCTCCACCTCGACCGCGCATAGCTCGGAGCGCCGCAGCACGCCGGCAAAGGCGATCAGGATCAGGGCACGGTCGCGCAGGCCAGCCGGATCGTCCGGGCAGGTGGCGACGAGTCTCCGGACCTCCTCGGTCGCCAGCGCCTGGGCGCGCTTGGGTGCGCTGCCATGGGTGCGGCCGATGTCGCGGAGCACGTCCCGTATCGAAGGGTCACCGGTATCCAGCCGGTGTCCGGCATGCCGGTTGGCGCGCGCGATGGCGGCCACCTTGCGCCGCAGCGTCGCCCGGGCGTAGCCCTCGCCCAGGTCGGACAGGTAGTCGCCAACCCGCTGCGGACTCGCCGGCATCGGCGGGAGATCCCGCGCAGCGCACCACAGCGAGAAATGCGTCCAGTCCGCCGTGTAGGCGCGCACGGTCGACGCCGCGTCGGCCGCGACGAGGTATCGATCGGCCTTCTGCCGAGAGCGACCGCGCGCCTTCGGCATCGCGGTCCGCGGCGCCTTGGGCAATGTTGGCGGAGATTGGCTGTTTGGTGTTTGGCGTGGACGCAGGATAGCGCCTGGCCCCCTGCCGTCAACTTGCGATAAGCTCCAATATCGCAAGTCGGGTGCCGCCCTTAGTCTGGCGGGTCCTCGGCTTCTAGCTCGTCACCCGGCCGCGGCGGGTTACCCCTTCCTGCCCGCGCCAGGATGCCGCGTGCCCGTCCCGGGGTCGCCCGCGAAGCACGCGCTGCGAAGCTGTGCTCGGCTTCGGCCTGCGCGCCCACACGTGATGCCAGCACGGTTGCGATATACTGGTTCAGGCTGACGCCTGCTGCCTCCGCCTGTGCTGCCGCCCGCTCCTTGAGGTCGTCGGGCAGTCGCAAAGAAAAGCTGCTCATCGTTCAATCCTCCTCATCACTGCGCCTGGCCGCTCCACTACGATACCGAACCGCCGGGCGCCGGCCTGCATGTCCGCCACATTGAAGGACGCGACCACCTCGGCGCCACCGTTGATCGCCGTCTCCAGCACCAAGTCGTCATCCGGGTCGCGCGCTTGCGGTCGCCAGCGATAGTCGAAGGCAACTCGGGCGCACAGCCCCGCCAACTCGTCCAGCACCGCCACGACCTCCTCGGCCGACACGCCGGCCATGCTGAGCAGGGCCGGACGGGTCAGCACGGCCTCATACTCGACCAACAGCGGCGTCGAGAGCAGCATCCTGACCTCCCCGTCGAGCACGGCCAGCAGCAGGCGGCGGGACGCACCTTTAGCGCTGGCGAGGCCTGCAACCATCACGTCGGTGTCGAGGACCACGCGCAGCGCCATGATGTCGCGTATGACATCGCGCGCTCACGCCGTCCAGGTTTTTACAAACCCAAACGGACCTTCTGACGGAATGTAAAAGGCCGTCAGTGGTGAACCAAAGCGCAATCCCGGTAGCTGGCGTCCAGCGCGGGGCCGAGCAACAGCACGGCGGCGACCCGCCGAGCGACCTGCTGCACATGCCCGACCTCCTCGGCTGACAGCGGCCGGGCGATGATCGAGTGGTCGCGGTAGCTTAGCCACTTTTTCAGCACCTGGTAGCCGCCGATCCGGCACTCCCAAACCGTCTCTGGGATGCCTCGCCAGAAGCTGGCATCGTTTATGCCGACGTCCACCATCGTGGTGCCGAGCAGCGAAGCGTACTCGGATGTTGCGGCCTCCGCGTCGCCGTAGGCACGCGGGACAGCGCGGCCACGCAGGGGCATGGTGACGCCCTCGTCCGTGCGGTTGCCCCAGCCTTTCAGCTCCCAATCCTTTTCCGAACCCGGACGGGTCCTGGGCACACCGATGCAGGCCAGTTCGGGGCGGAGCGTGCCCGTGGTGACGTTCGGCACCGCGGTGTCCGGGTCCAGCAGCGCCGCGAGCTGGGCACCCAAGGCGGCGGAAGATTGCAGGACTGCCAGGCTCGCCGGCAGCGGTACGCGCGGCCAGCCCTGCCGCAAGCCGCCGGCGTTCTCCGCGAGGTAAGCAGGGCTGTATAGGGTGGCGAGGGCGTGATGCCACAGCATCGCAGCCGATGCCGGGCGGGGGTCGACGCCAAGCTCTGCCAGGTAGGCCGCTGCCGTCTCGGACAGGTTCGGGCGCGGTGCGCCAGAGAAATTCTCGATGACGGGAACCATGAAGCCGTGTTTGTGGAGTACACGGTCGTCAGCGAGGCTGGTAGTCCAGTAGGCGGGAAAGCCTTCTGGGTCTGCAATCTGCTGCGGCCGAAGAGCCAGGAAACCAACCGCGTCAGGAAGGACGTGCAGCAACGGCGGACGCACCCTGTTCCACACGGTCGGCGTGGCCGTCGTGTATGCCCAGCGCATGTCGAAGGCAGACGTGCAGAACTGGCGGACATTGCCCGGCGTGAAGCCTTCGCTCAGCAAGTCAGGCCGAGCCTTCCGGGCCACGTAGCCTGCTCGGTCCACTCCCAAAGCCGGGTTGACGATGCGGGCCTGCTCGAAGCTGTGCGCCGGGTCCAGGTAGGCACGCATCTTGGCTACCAGCGTGGCCTTATCCATGCTGACCAGCCCGCCCCCGCGCTTTTCCAGCAACCCCGGAAGGGGTGGTGCCTTGGCAAGGGTGTCGAGGGCCGGCCAGGTCGCATATCCAACACTCTGGACAGACACGGGCCGGAGCACGAAGCGGTTGGACGCGGCCGGCGCCAGCACCTCGTAGCGCGCGTCGAAGCCGTCACCGTCCAGCGATGCAACCAAGTCAGACCGGCGTTGCGCCGCGTCGGACGCATCGAGGTCGTTCCTATAACGACGGATCGGCTCTTTCTGCTGCCCAGTCCTGACCCAGCAGCGCCGTTGCCACGCCCTGCCTGATCCCCGGCGAGAAGCTGTCAATGGCGAAGATGGTCTTGCTGCTGCGGCCGTCCGGCCCGTACTCCGTGATCGTGCGGTCGCCGTGCAGGTTCTCGACCCAGATGCGGTCGAAGCTGGCCAGCAAGGACTGACGCATGACGGTGAAGGAGGGCAGCGACAACCAGGAGCTGTTGCTGATGTAGCTGACGATGCCGCGCCCGGTGCCCTCGGCAACCCGCCGCTCGGCGATGCGGAAGAAGCGGACGTACAGGTCGTCCAGGTTGAACTTCTTCACGCCCCAAACGGCCTGCAAGCCTTTCTTGTAGGCGTCCACCAGGTCGCCCTCGTCATCAGGGCTGAGGCCGGCGTAGGCGTTGTATGGCGGGTTGCCGAGCACCACGAGGATCGGGCGTTCGCGCTTGATGGCCGTGGCCGCGCTGCGCTCCTCCACCAGCGCCTCGTATCCGGGGATGGCAGGTCCCGCCTCGCTCTCGGCCCAGCCGGTCAGCGCGTTCGTGAGATAGATGGCGGCCCGCTCGCCATCCTGTAGCGGCGTGTCCTTCAGCAACTCGCCGACCTGCCAATGGGCGATGACAAAGGGTGCCGTCATGATCTCGAAACCGACCACGCGGGTGATGGCCGCTTGCTTCAGCGCCTCGCCCGCAAGGTCGCCCATGCCCTTGCTGTCCAGCGTGCGGCGGATGCGGTCCAACACTGCCACGACATAGCTGCCGGTGCCGCAGCACGGGTCCAGCACCCAAACCGACGGGTCGGCCAGGCCGTCCGCAATGCCCAGCTCGTCCCGCAGCACGCGGTCCACCCGCTCCACTTGGTAGCGGACGATCTCAGGCGGGGTGTACCAGACGCCAAGCTGCCGGCGTAACTCCGGGTCGAAGTACTCCAAGAACGGCTCGTAGAAGTACTGCACCGCCTGCGCGACGCTGAACGCGGTGAAGAACGCAGGACGGTCCACCCGCTCCAGCGCGCGCGCCGCCGCGTCCAGCAGCGGCACCAGGCCAAGCGGTCCCAATGCCTGCGGCGTCGCCACCTTCTGGAACAACAGGCTCATCACCGGCACATGCAGCGACCAGGAAGAGGCACGCCAGTCGAACCCCTGGCCGCCCGCGCGCGCATGGACCACCCAAGCCGAGAACACGCCATAGAACAGAGTCTGCACCAGGGTGGACCGGAACAGCCGCTCGCCGTCGAGGCCGTCGAAGTGGATGCCGAGTGCGTCCTCCATGCCCTTGCGCAGCCCGCCCAAGGCCGGAAGCTGCGCACGCTCCGCCAACCGGGCTAGCGCCTCGCGGGCATAGGAGGCCAAGAAGAACGCAACGTCTGACGGCCGGGCCAAGGGCGCGCGGGTCAGCAGGCAGCGTTGCAGGAAATCGTTGAACCGCCCCCGCAGCGTATCCGGCCGCGACCCGGCGGCCAGCGACCAGAACCCAGCCTCGTCAGCAGCCAGGTCGAAGGTTTCCACGACCGTGCCGCCCGCGTCCAGCAACCGAAACTGCCAAAGGTTGGTCGCCAGTACCAGGCCGTAAGCCGGAAGGTATTGCTCGCGGACCTGCTTGCCCTTCACCAGAACGTCGATCTTGTGCGACGCTCCCTTCACCTCGACGACGCCCCGCTCCGGAGTGACGGTCGCGGCCCATGTAGGCGCTTCGTCACGGCGGAACTGCGCCTGCTCGAACAGTCCGAAGTCGGGGATGCCGGCGTCGCTGGATGGATGGTGCAGGCAGAACACCCGCGGGCGGAGCTGGCCGCCGACGCCGTTCAGCAGCGCCCCAAGGGCAGGATAGTAGCTGGTTTCCGCTGTTCCGGCCTTGAGCGCCCGAACGCGGAGCACGTCGTCTAGGTAAACATCCAGGACCGAATCGGCTTGCATCCCCCGCAGTGTGTCATCCCCCGGCACCGCAGCCTACGACCAGTTCCAGCAGCCTTCCCATGATCTGACGTGGTTGTCTGTCAACGAACCTCAAGCGTCGCACTTGGTGTGTCCGTTGGATACCGTTGACGAATTCATCCAGCCTGCCAGAACGCCCATCTGGGAGCCACGGCGGTTCTCCTCCATCCCGGGAAGTGGGAGTTCTGCGGGATTGTTGGCACCGAGAACGCAGGGGAAACTCCGAATTCGCCAACGATATCCCGTCGTTCGACAAAGTGGTATAGCCTACAGCGGCGTGAGCGGACCGGTCATGCTTCAGTCCTTCACCAAGAGCGCCCGCGCCCGGGTAAATTCGCGGCAGCGGGCGAGGCCGGGCCAGACCACCAGCGAGGCTTTCTTGTGGTCTCCGAAGCCGGGCGCGAGCGCCAGCACTTCGGCATGCAGGCCGGGATAGGGGCCGGGGCCGGGGCGGAGCAGGGCATCAAGGCGGCCAGCGAGAAGATCGGCCACGTCGTCGGTCGCCACCGCCCGCACATAATCGGGCGGGCGCTTTGTGCCGGCGAGACGGGCGAGCAGGCGGTCGGGCTCGCCACTCAGGGTCGGCGAGATGCCGAGGCGGAGCGGCTTCGTCTTCAGAGCCTTCGCAACTGTGTCGCTGGCCTTCGACAGGCGCTCAAAGGCGTCCGCCACTTCCGGCAGCAAAGCCTCGCCCTGCGCGGTAAGGATCAGGCTGCGGTGCAGGCGCTGGAACAATGGCACTCCGAGCGCCTGTTCCAGGTGCTTCACCTGCTGGCTGATGGCGCCGGGCGTGACGGAGAGTTCCGTCGCGGCGGCCTTGAAGCTCAGGTGGCGGCCGGCAGCCTCGAAGGCGCGCAATCCATTCAGAGGGGGCAGGCGATGGCTCATGGGTGCGGGTCCGGACATGGAGGTGACAGCCTCAGGATAGAAATACTCTTCCAAGCCGTCAGAAACAATCGGTTGAGCGGGGCCGGGGCGTGCGCGAGAAGACTAGCCCATGACGCCCCGTGACATAGCCCTGGCCGCCTTCGTATCCGTCATTTGGGGGCTGGCGTTCGTGGCGATGCGGTTCGGCTTGGAAGGCTTCACGGCCCCCCAACTCACCGCGCTACGCTTCCTGCTCGCCTCGACCCCCGTCCTCTTCGTGGTCCGGCCTGCCGTGCCCTGGCACCTGCTGGTGCTGATCGGGCTAAGCTTGTTCGCCGGCCAGTTCCTGGTCTTGTTCCTAGCCTTCCGGCACGGGATGCCTCCCGGTCTCGCCTCAGTGACGCAGCAGACCCACGTCTTCCTCACCGTGTTGCTTGCCGCCTTGCTGTTTGGCGAACGGCCCACCGCGCGCCAGGGCTTGGGCATGATCCTGGCGGCGGCCGGGCTGGTGCTGATCGGGCTAACGGTGGGTGCGGACCTGCCTGCGCTCGCCCTGGCCCTGGCGCTTTCGGGGGCGCTGAGCTGGGCCGCCGGCAACCTGCTGCTGAAGCATGTCCGGGGCGTGCCGATGTTCCCGCTCATTGCCTGGTGCAGCCTGGTGCCGCCCTTGCCCATGCTGCTGCTGTCCGCCCTGCGGGGAGAAGCATCCTTGCCGGCTGCCGTCGCCGGTGCGTCGTGGGCCAGTCTGGGCGCTGCGCTCTTCCTGGGTGCCGCCACTTGGGCTTACGCGATCTGGGGTGGGTTGCTGGGCCGCTACCCGGCTGCTGTCGTGGCACCCCTGGTGCTGTTGTCGCCCGTGACGGGAGTGGTTGTGTCGGCCCTGGTGTTCGGCGAACGGTTCACCCCGCTGCGCTACGCCGGCATGGCCCTGATCGTGGCTGGGCTGGCCGTCATCGTCTTGCGGGCACCTGACCGCATCGTCACCCCTCCTGTCCGAAGAAGGGAGTGATGCTTATTCATATCGAATGAACCATGACGGACACTGCGCCAGGCGTAAGCCAATCCAGGTTGTCAGCCTGCCTCCACACCGAATGACTGCTTGATCCCGCGCTGGCCCTTTGGCGTGACCGTCACGGCGCGCGTGCCCTCGATCCGGCGCACCCAGCCCAAGGTGAAGCAGCACTCGCACAGGGCAACGCCCACGGCCCCGGCAACGTGCGGGCGACGTTCGCTCCAATCCAGGCAGGGGCGGCAGAACACCCGCCCACCGCCGCGCTTGGCAGCACGTCCCTCGGCAGCGTGCAGGTCCACGCCCAGCGACCGCAGGAACGCCGCGCCGTCCGGCGTCACGGCCCCGCCATCCGCTGACAGCTCAATATGGCCTTGCTCCACCATCGCGTCCGCCATCGCCACGGCCAGCTTGCCGGCCAGGTGATCGTAGCAGGTGCGGGCGGCCCGCATCGCCAGGTCGCGCGGGCCGACGACAACGAGGCGCCGCACCCGGTCCGCTGCGGGTCCGACCTCCGCCACGGCCATGATGCCCTCCAGCATCCGCGCCACCCCGGGCGAAGCCAGGCGGTGGTAGCGGTGCCGGCCCTGCCGTTCCACGGCCAGCAGCCCAGCGCCAGTCAGCCGCGCCAAATGCCCGCTTGCGGTCTGGGGCGTGACGGACGCCGTGCGCGCCAGCTCGGCCGCGGTCAAGGCGCGTCCGTCCATCAGCGCCGCCAGCATGTTCGCGCGTGCCGGGTCGCCCACGAGTGCCGCGGTTTCCGCAAGGGCTGTAATGCTGACCATGGCGTCTCGTCCCGCTCCTCTAGGCCGCGCTGCCCACCGCCAATCTAGCGCGGTCATGGGCCTCTGGCTTCGGCCGGGACCGTAGCATCCCGCTTCGTGCAAGGGGCAGCTTGCCCGGGACGCAACGCCCGGAGCCGTTCATGCCCCTCGACGCGGCGTTGGTGCACTTCGATAATCTGAAGGGGTGGTAGGATGCCGTTCCCTTTCTGGTTCTGACCGTCCCGATGCCGCACAAGCACAACACCGATCGCCGCCACCACATCCCGAAGATGTCGTTCAAGGTGCAGAACTGGCCGGCGTATGAAGCGGGCCTGCGCCGGCGTGGCAGCCTGACGTTGTGGATCGAGGACAGCGCGCTGGAACACTGGCAAAGCTTTGGACAGGGCGGGCAAGCTCGCTATACGGACGCAGCTATCCAGACGAGCCTGATGGTGCGCACGGCGTTCAAGCTGCCGTTGCGGCAGACCGAAGGTTTGATGGCGTCGATTCTCACGCTGATGAACCTGACCATCTCGGCCCCTGACCACACCACGGTCAGCCGTCGGGCCGTAACGTTGCCGGTCATCCAACCGGCCTTGGTGCCACACGGTCCGTTGCACGTATTGATCGACAGCACCGGTCTGCAGGTTTACGGGGCGGGCCAATGGCTGGAGGCGAAACATGGCCTGAAGTCGCGCCGGACGTGGCGCAAATTGCATCTGGCGGTCGACGCCGTCAGCGGCATGATCGTGGCACAGACCCTGACGGATCAGGACGTCGACGACCCATCCCAGGTGGCGCTGCTGCTCGATCAAATCGATGACCCGATTGGCCGGGTGACGGCGGATGGCGCGTACGATGGTGCACCCACTTACCAGACGATCGCGGCGCGCGGCGAGGCGATCGACGTGGTGATCCCGCCACGTTCAACGGCCGTGGCCAGTGCCGAACTGGATCCACTCACACAGCGTGACCGCCATCTGAAGATGATCACGGAACAGGGCCGCCTGGCCTGGCAGGCCGCTACCGACTACGGTCAGCGTTCGTTGGTAGAAACAACCATGGGTCGCTACAAGGCGCTGATCGGACCTCGTCTTCGAGCCCGCGGCTTCGCTGCCCAGCAGACCGAGGCGGCCATCGGCACGGCGGTCCTGAACCGGATGCTGGCGGCTGGACGGCCGAAATCTGTCCGCGTTCAGCGGGTCATCGCATAGCAGTTCGGGGCTGGGGCCAACTCGACCTCTATCCGCCAAGTGCACCAACGCCCATCATCACGGTCGGCCGGCGGGTCGAACAGAAGAGCACGCGCGTGCGGCGCGAGGAGCTGGGCGGACAAGGCGGGCATGGGGGGTATCCGGGCGAAAGGCGTCCCACAATCCTACGCGGAATATCTGGACGGGCCAGCCTTTCTGGACGTAGTTTCTGGACGGGATTCCAGGGCAGCAAAGGGGTGCACCGGGATCGTCCAGCAACCGCTGGTTTGTGGGCCGGTTGAGACGCACTCCGGAGATCGCCACTGCGCTCGGATCGCCCAGCTACAAGCAACCACCGGTCACGGCCACGCCTGTGTGAACGCGTGGACGGAAGCCTTGCCACCGTCCTAAACCTGATAGGTGGTGAGCCTTGCAGTCCTAGTCTTTTTCGGGTTTGCCCTGACTGAAAGCCCTAACTCGCGTTCGCATTCGTCGTCCTTTCGTGTCGGCGGTGTCCGATCCCGTCCCAGTCGAAACGCGCTCGCCCTTTGCAGATGTTAACGCCGCAACAAGAAGTGCGATCACGTGCTCGCGCCAGCGAAGGATTTCGGATGCCTCGGACAAGTTCAGACCCACGGAAACCGACAACGTCGTCGAGTGGGTCAAGTAGAACATCGACAGCGAGATCATCGAGAGGTACGTCCGCGTGACATCGACATTCTCCCTCACGACCCCCTCGGCCTTGCCTCGTTCGATCAGCTCGTCCAGGTCCCGGATAACCGGCTCGATTAGAGCACGGATGCGCACGCGCAGAGCCGGCGAAAGGTGTTTACCGCCGTGACGGTTCTCATCCGCAATGAGACTGGCGTGGAGGCGGTTCGCCTGTAAGCCGTCGAACACGGCGCCGAACAACTGTTCCAGCTGCTCGATAACCGATTTCCCCGTGGCCGCCCTGTCACGCTCATGGATGCGGAATTCCGTGTAACCGTACTCGAGCGCCGCGGCGAACAAATCGTCCTTGTTGCCGAAATGATAGTAGAGCGCGGTCTTGTTGACCCCCGCGGCGGCGGCGATCTCGTCGATGCGTGCACCCGCGAACCCTTTCTCGGCGAAGTGGCGGATGGCCGCCGTCAACACCGCGGCGCTGGTCGCACTGCTGGCGTCGTCAGACTGGCTTGGAAGCTGCGTGGGGTGGCGTGAACCCGGCCTTTGTCCGGCCGACGAGCGGTCCTCGGCTTCTGCGAGAAACTTAGCTTCCCAGCCTGCGAGGGCGGCCGCCGACAGGCCCATCGAGCGCGAGACCTCCCCCACGTCCTCGCCTTGCAGGAGCCTAGAGATCGCGGCGTGCTTGCGTTTGCGCGAAACCCTGGCGCGGACGCCAGGGGCGGCTGTCTGGGGATCAATGCTTCCAGCGGTCATAAGACGAACAGAAGACACAAGTACGCCGACGTCAACCAAACAGTTGACAACGTGCCAGCACAGGCCCAAGGAGGATCCGGCAACCATTTGGTTGACAAGAACGCCGAAGCGGCGGCGCCCGGAGGAACGATGACGGTGTTCGTCGGCAGCGATATCGGCGGTACGTTCACGGACGTCGTAAGCTATGACGCTGCATCGAGCAGGCTGGCGTTTGGCAAACGACTTACAACCCCGGCAGACCTGGTGCAGGCCGTGCTGCAATGCCTGGACGACATCGAGGTGGATGTGGCCGGGGTGGACGTGCTGAAGCACGGCAGCACGCAGGTCATCAACTCCTTGTTGCAACGATCTGGGGCGGCTGTGGCGCTGGTGGCCACCGCGGGGTTCGGCGACGTCCTCGAGATCGGTCGAGCGGGCAGGCCGGTCGCCTTCCGCCTCGATTACCGTCGCCTACCGCCGCTCGTGCCCCGCTCCATGCGGTTCGAAGTTGAGGGCCGGATCGCTGCGGATGGGACCGAGTTGACGCCGCTCGACATGCAAGGCCTGGCGGCCGTCGCCGACCGCCTCGAGGCCGCGCGCGCGGACGCGGTCGCCATCACGTTCATCAACGCCTACAAGAACGCCGAACACGAGGAACGAGCGGCCGACTATCTGCGCAGTCGGTTGCCCAACCTGTTCGTGACCACGGGGACCGAGCTGTCCCGGCAGTGGTTCGAGTTCGAGCGTATGTCCACCGCCGTCGCGAATGCTTATGTCGGACCTCGCAGCACAACCTACATCGACCAGTTCGAGCGGCGGCTGGAGGAGCGCCGGTTCGCTGGCCAGTTCCAGATCATGGCCTCGAATGGTGGCGTTCTCTCGCCGCGCCGAGCCAAGGAGCAGCCCATCGCGCTGGTGGAGTCAGGGCCAATCGGCGGCGTGATTGGTGCCGCCGCGTATGCCGAAGCCCTTGGCCTCGACCGCATCATCGCCTTCGACATGGGTGGCACGACCGCGAAATGCGCCCTGGTCGAGGCCGGGCGGTTCGACGTCCAGCCGACCTATTATGTCGGCAGCTACGAACACGGCTTCCCGATCCGAACGCCGGTTCTGGACATTGTCGAGGTAGGCACGGGCGGCGGTTCCATCGCACAGCTGGCATCTGGCGGCGCGCTGCGCGTCGGCCCCCGAAGCGCGGGCTCCATGCCCGGCCCGGCCTGCTTCGGCCTTGGCGGGCAGGAGCCGACGGTGACCGACGCGAATCTGGTGCTTGGCCGGATCAGCGGTGGCGCGTTCCTCGGCGGCGGCCTCGCGCTGGATGCCGGGCCGGCGCAAGCCGCGATCATGGGGAAGGTCGGCCGGCCGCTCGGTTTCGCCGCATCCGACGTCGATGCAGTTGCCAGCGGCATACTGGACTTAGCCAATGCGCAGATGGCCGACGCCATCAAGGGGATCACGGTCGAGCGCGGGCGCGATGCGCGGGACTTCGACCTGTTCGCCTTCGGCGGCGGCGGCCCGCTGCATGGGGTCGATCTGGCGCGCGCCCTCGGCATCCGTCGGGTGCTGGTTCCGCCCGAACCTGGCAACTTCTCCGCCTTGGGCATGCTGCTGGCCGATGCCCGCCTCGACGAGAGCCGCAGCCTGGTGTTCCCGCTCGATGAACGGGCCTCGGCGCGGATCGAGGAGGCGGCGCTGCCAGTGCAGGAGGAAATTGCGACGACGCTCGAGCGAGATTTCGGAACCGCGGCGATGGTGTTCGAATGCCATGCCGAGATGCGCTACAAAGGCCAGCGCTCGTCAATCAACGTCCGCGTGGATGGGGACGGCATGTCGGCTGACCTTCGCCGAGGGTTCCTCGAAACATACCGCCGACGGTATGGCCATGCCGACGAGACAACTCCGATCGACGTCATCGCCGTTCGGATCACCGGGTTTGCCATCACCGCGAAGGCCGACCTCTCCCGCCTGCACCGAGCCGGAACGAAAATCTCGTCCACGTTGCGGGTCCGGGATGTCTACTTCGCCGAGTGCCGGCAACGGATCGAGGCGCAGGTGCTCGACCGCTTCGCCCTTCCTGTCGGTTTCGCGACAACCGGGCCGGCCATCATCGAGGAGTTCGGTTCGACCTGCGTCATCGGGCCGGGCGACAGTCTCGAGGTCGGTGCGTTCGGCGAACTCCGCATTACCCTGGCCTGAGAGGAACATCATGCTCGACGCCGTCGATCAGCTTCGCCCGGGAAGCCGCCCTGCCGTCGATCCCATCACCGCGCAGATCATCATCAACCGGCTGAGTGCTATTCCGAACCTCGTTGACAAGGACATAACACGCACCGCCTTCAGCCTGCTGGTATCCGAATACAAGGACTATGCGGTCGGGCTGGTTGACTGCGACGGCCGCCTCATCTCCCAGTGCAAGGGCGGGTTGCCGATCTTCATCGCCAACGCGCTAAGCGCGGCGGTCCGGGACGGCCTTGCAATCTACGGCAAGGCCCGTCTTCAGCACGGCGACGTGGTCATTACAAACTACGCTGGATCGATGGGCCAGCACCTCAACAATGTGGTGATGTACACGCCGATCCGCACCGGAGAGGACGATGAAGGGCTGGTCGGATTCTCCGCCGTGGTTATGCACTGGGTCGATGTCGGCGGCATGGTGGTGGGATCGTGCTTTGCCAACGACGCGACCGACATCTTCCAGGAGGGGATCCAGTTCCATACCGTGAAGCTGCTGTCACGCGGTGAGCGCGTTGAGGAGATTTACCGCACCGTGGCGGCCAACACACGGTTCCCTGAGATGGTGCTGGGCGACATGGCCTCGCAGCTGTCCGGTTGCTTCATGGGGCGGGATATGGTGCTGCAGGCCGTTGCCGATTTCGGCCAGGCGGTCCTCCAGGCGGCGATCGAGCTGCAGTGGGATCGGTCGGAGCGGGCTACCCGGGCCCTGATCGCGCAAATCCCGAACGGCATCTACCAGGCCACCTCGTTCCTGGACGATGATCCCATGGAGCCAGGTGTTCCACTGCTCATCGAGGTCGCGGTCGTGGTCGAGGATGACCGGATCACGGTCGACCTGAGCGGGTTACCGCCACAGGCAAAAGGGCCGGTGAACGCGGGGTATGAGGGTGGCGCGGTCGCGGCGGCGCGGATCGCTTGCAAATACGTGTTCTCTCCGGACGAGCCGGCCAATGAGGGCGCATTCCGGCCCATCACGGTGCATTGCCCGCCAGGCACGATACTGAGCGCCTCGCGCACTGCGGCAATGGGTGGGTCGGGTAACGCGATCCCAACGGTGGTGGACACGATCCTGCGTGCGCTCGCGGCGGCGGTGCCGGACCGGGTGCCGGCCGCCCACCATGGAACCTATGGGCTGCATGTCATCTACGGTCGCCTCCCCGCGGGGGGCTGGTTCCAGCACATGGAATCGACGATCGGCGGCTGGGGCGCCGGCCCCGGGTGGGACGGCCCGGGACCGTTCCGCTCGATGGCTCACGGCGATACGCTCGAGGTGCCGGTCGAGGTTCAGGAGGCGGAGCATCCCTACCGCATCGACTACGTCCGCCTGCGGCCCGACTCGGGCGGTCCGGGACGTTGGCGGGGCGGAATGGGCGTCGAAAAGCGGTATCACATCCTGGCGGAGTGCAGGATCGGGACGAAGATCGAGCGCACGCTTTGCGCGCCATGGGGCCTTGAGGGCGGAGGCGAGGGTGTGCCGGGCCGGGTCGAGATCCTGCGCAAAGGACAGGCGCCGCAAATTGCGCTGAAGGACGATGTCGCCCTCCGGCCGGGGGACAGGGTCGCCATCTACACCGGCGGCGGTGGCGGATTTGGCGACCCGGCTCTACGCGACCCCGAACGCATCCAGTGGGACGTCGCGATGGGCTATGTAACGCCAAGCCGGGCCGCGGCCCAATGAGCACCGGTCTGGATGAGACCCATGACCCGGCGCGGCGGAGCTGGGTGGCGTCCGCAAACCAGCCTGGCGCCGACTTCCCGATCCAGAACCTTCCGTTTGGCGTGTTCTCACCGCCCGGCGGAGGGCCGCGGGGCGGTGTCGCGATCGGCGAAATGATGGTCGACCTGGGCGCGGCGCTCGACAGCGGCTGGTTCTTCGGCATGGCCGCTGAAGCCGCGCTCGCCGGGAGGGCGGCCGCCCTGAACGGCCTCCTGGCGCTTGGGAACGGCCATGCGCGGGCACTACGCCAGCAACTTGCCCGTAGACTCGACGATCGCGGCCCCGACCGCGCCAAGGCGCAGGCCGATGCAACGGGCGTACTACACAACGCGGTCGATTGTGCGATGCACCTGCCGATCGACGTCCGCAACTACACCGATTTCTACGCGGGGATTCATCATGCGCGCGCCGCCGGCGCGCTCATGCTACCGGACGACCCGTTGCCGCGGAACTACAAGCACGTGCCGATCGCCTACCACGGCCGGGCTTCGTCCGTGAGCGGGAGCGAGTTGCGACGGCCCAACGGCCAGTATGTGCGCCCTGGGCAGACGGCCCCGGTCTTCGGCGCGAGCGAACGGCTGGACATTGAATTAGAGATCGGCCTGCTCATTGGCGCCGGCAATGCACGCGGCAGCCCGATCGCGATCGCCGACGCAGAGGACCAGATCTTCGGCGCCGTGCTGCTGAACGACTGGTCGGCCCGCGACATCCAGCGATGGGAGATGAACCCGCTCGGCCCGTTCCTCGGCAAGAACTTTGGCACGACAATTTCGCCCTGGATCATCTCGGCGGACGCGCTGCGTCCATTCCGCTGCGCCGCCATGGAGCGGCCCACCGGAGACCCGCAGCCCTTGCCCTACCTTATGGATGATGCCGATCAGGCGCGTGGCGGCCTGGACGTGGCGTTGGCGGTCGACTTTTCGAGCGAACGGATGCGCGCGGTGAACGCGCCGGCGCACACGATTATCCGGTCGAACGCCCGCTATCTGTATTGGACGCCGGCGCAGATGATCGCGCATCACACGAGCGGCGGCTGCAATCTTGTGCCGGGCGACCTCATCGGGAGCGGCACGATCTCAGGCCCGACTCGGGAGGAGCTTAGCAGCCTGATGGAGCTGACCATGGCCGGGCAGGAACCATTCGAGCTTCCCAATGGAGAGCGGCGCGGCTTCCTGGAAGACGGCGACGAGATCACCCTTACGGCGCGGTGCGGCGGGGCCGGCTTCGCGTCTATCGGGTTCGGCTCCTGCCGGGGGCGGGTCGCGCCGGCACTGGCCTAGCAAACAAAACCAGGAGTAGGCAATGAACAAGAAAACGTCCTGTTTCGCGTCAGCTGCCGTCCTGCTCGCCCTGGCCTGCGCGCCGGTGCTGGCGATCGAGACTCCGGTCCGCATTGGGGTTCTGACCGACATGGCGGGCCCTTTCGCGGATGCGGTCGGACGTGGCTCGGTCGTCGCGGCCGAGATGGCAGTCGCGGATTTTGGCGGCACCGTGCTCGGCCGACCGGTCGAGGTCATATCGGGCGACCACCAAAACAAGCCGGACGTGGGGGCGGCCATCGCGCGCAACTGGATTGATACCGGAGGGGTCAGCTTGCTGACGGACGTTGCAGGGTCCGCGGTCGCACTTGCTGTTCAAAGCATCGCGCGGGAGAAAGGCCAAGTCGTCATCTTCACCGGCGCAGGGGCGACCGATCTGTTCCAAGCGCAATGCTCGCCCACCGGGTTCGTGTGGTCGTTCGATACCTATGCCCTGGCACACGGCACGGCCTCGGCACTGATAAAGGAGAAGATGGACAGCTGGTATTTCCTGACACCCGATTTTGTATTCGGAAAGCAACTGGCGCAGCTTGCCGGAGACGTGGTGCGCACTGAAGGTGGCAAGGTTCTAGGCGAGACGTTGTTCCCGTTGACCGATCAGGAGTTCTCGAGCCCGCTGCTGGCTGCCCAGGTCTCCGGCGCCAAGGTCATCGCTATCACGGGTGGGGACATCAGCAGTGCTTTGAAGCAGGCTGCAGAATTCGGGATCGTGTCACGCGGCCAAAAGATCGCGACCATGCTGTTCTGGTTCAATTTCGTACACGCGGCCGGGGCGCAGCTTGCGCAGGGCCTATATCTCACGGACTCGTTCTACTGGGACCAGGATGAACAGTCCCGCACCTGGTCGCAAAAGTATTTCGTTCGGACGCACGCGATGCCGACGATGAGCCAGGCCGGGACGTACAGCGCGGTGCTGCATTACCTCAAGGCCGTGCAGCGCGCCGGGTCGGTGGATGGCGCCAAGGTAGCCGTGGCAATGCGGGAGATGCCGGTGCGGGATCCGACGGCTTCGGGGATGCTGCGCGCTGATGGTCGGTTGATGCGGGACTACTTCCTTTGGCAAGTAAAGACCCCGGCCGAATCGAAAGGTGAGTGGGACTTGCTGAAGCGGGTCCGCGTCATTCCCGCAGACGAAGCGGCGCAGCCTTTGTCCGAGTCCAAATGTTCCCTGGTGAGCCGGCAGTGAGGACGATCCCAGGCACACTTCTGGACGCGCTCAGCCAACGAAGTGTCCTGTCCGGACCGCATCCTGTCGTCGTTCACCGTGCTGTTGGAAGTGTTGCGTGCGCTGGGCTCGCAACCCTCGGATCGGGGGGCAGGGGCGATCGGGCGGCTCCTCGCGCACATCCTAGTGCTGCGGCGGCTATCGCGTTCCGTCGCGGAAATGCTGCAGGCAGCGCAGGACCCGGCCTTGCAGGCGGCGCTGGCGAAGAACGTGAGCAACGTGCTGGAACAGGAGACGGCGGAAGTGGTGCGATTTCTGTTGGACGAAGAGCCGGACGAGGGGGCACCGACACCTTCCCGACGGTGCTGGCCTCGATGATCGTGACGGCACCGTCCTTTTCGCTGCGGGGCGGCACTCGGGAGATCCTGCGAGGCATGATCGCCCGTGGCCTGGGGCTCCGGTGATGACCGATGTCCACACCGCCGTCAAAGGCACCGTGAGCGTGGCGACGATCTGTCGTGCGCCGAACAATCACTTTGACATGCCGCTGATCGCTGATCTTACGGACGCCTTCGAAAGGTTGGATCGCGATCCCGCCGTACGCAGCATCCTGCTTGAATCCGAAGGCCGATATTTTGCGCCGGGGCCGATTTTGCCACGCCGGCCGAGCAGACGGTCGGCCGGCGTGGCAGCTCCCACATGTATCAGGAAGCAGTGCGGCTGTTCCATTGTCTCACGCCAGTCGTCGCCTGTGTGCAGGGTGCGGTGATCAGCGGTGGCCTGGGCCTCTCGCCGGTTGCCGATTCCCGCGTTGCCCGCCTCGCCGCCGGTTTCAGCCGCCTGGCGCTTTATCCGGGTTCGGGGTGAGCGTCACTCTGCCGCGGGTGGTGGGCGCGCAGGCGGCGCTGCTGCTCTACACCGGGCGGCGGCTGACGGGCACCGACCCCGAGCGGCTGGGGCTACTCGACGTGCTGGCACCTCAGGCCGGGCTGCGCGAGGCAGCCATGGCAATGGCGGCCGAGATTGCCTCCTCCGCGCCGCTGGCGGTGCACTCGATGCGTGCGACCCTGCGCCCCGGCCTTGCCGACGAGATCGCTGACGTGATCGACCATGAGTTGGCCGAGCAGGAAAAGCACTTTGGGACCGCAGACTTCAGAAGAGGCGTCCGCGCCATGGCGGAACGCCGGCCGCCGGTGTTTTGGGGTGAGTAGCATTAACGACCGCTTCGCACGCGCCGTCGCGGACTTCGACCGGCCGGTCGGGCAGGGGCCCGCCAAGATCCTTCCGCTTGCGGACGCAATCCGCCGGCACGTCCGCCCTGGCATGAACCTGCACCTCTGCTGGTCCGACGCCCGGCCGAACGCAGCGGTTCTGGAGATCGTTCGCCAGTTCACCGGTAGGGCCCCGGGGTTCACGCTGTCCTCCGTTGGGATCGCCAGCACGCAGGTTGCATTGATCGCGACCGGGCTGGTGCACCGGCTCGTCACCGCCTATGCCGGCGAAAGCTACCCGGCGGGCGCCCCCAACCCGTTGGTGCAGCGCGCCATCGCCTCGGGTGCCATGGTGATCGAGAACTGGTCACAATGGACGATCGTCGCGCGGTTGATGGCTGGCGCATTGGGCGTGCCGTTCATGCCGACGCGGTCGCTTCAGGGTAGCGGCATGGCGACGGAGCACCAGGGCGTTGGTTTCGCGATGGCGCCGGACCCCTTTGGCGGCTACGAGGACGTGCCCGTCGTTGCCGCGCTGACCCCGGACCTGGCGATCCTGCAAGGCGTCGCGGCGGACCCTTGGGGCAATGTGGTCTTGGCAGCGCCCTATGGCGAGTCTCATTGGGGCGCGCTCGCGGCCAGAGGCGGGGTCATCGCGTGCGTCGAGAGGATCGTATCGGCCGCCGACCTCAGGGACGTTCCAAGCCTCGTCCGCATCCCCGGCCATGCGGTGACGGCGGTCTGCCATGTCCCCTATGGCTCGCATCCCTACGGATCGTTCAACCCGGGTTTTCCCGGCGTGCGTGCCTATTCCGAGGACCCGGCCTTCATCGCGGAATGCGCCCGTGCCTGCCGGACGGACGCTGCGTTCCAGGACTGGTTGCGGGAATGGGTCCATGCCCCCACCAGCCACGATGCCTACCTGGCAAAGCTCGGCGAGATACGCATCCAGTCGTTGCATGCCGCCGCGGAACCCGGCCATTGGCGCAGCCAGGCGCATGCCGGCTGGCTGCGCGCTCCTGTGGAAGGCGGGTGGACGCGGGAGGAGGCGATGATCGTCTGCTCGGCGCACCGAATCGCGGCGCGAGTGCAGGCGGCGGCACACCAGACGGTGCTGGCCGGGATCGGCGCGTCGAGCCTGGCAGCGTGGCTAGCCAACGACATCCTGCTGAGGGCTGGCACGGACGCCCCATTGCTATCGGAGATCGGCATCTACGGTTACGTGCCGCAACCGGGAGAGCCCTTCGTTTTCTCGAAGGCGAACACCGGGACGGCACGGATGCTGACCGACGTGTCGGCCACGCTGGGCACGATGGTCGCGGGCGCGCACGGGCGCTGCCTGGGCGCGGTCGGCGCCGCCCTGCTGGGACGCAATGGCGATATCGGGTCCACCTATGGCAAGGATGGAGGCTTCATCGTGGGTTCGGGCGGGGCGAACGACATCGCCTCGGCCGCAGTCGAAATCATCGTGACCGTACGACACGACCCGAACCGAATGGTGGAGCAGGTCGGCTACGTCACAAGTCCCGGCCACGCCGTTCGCACGGTGGTGACGACCCGCGGCGTGTTGGAGCGGCAGTCGGCTACGGAGCCATTCAGGCTGGTTTCCGTGCTGGGCCGACCCGGCGAAACCCTGCAGGACGCCGTGGCCGCTGCCGTGGCTGGATGCGGCTGGACCCTCGCGGTGGCGCCGGATGTTGGCTTCGAGCCGGACCCTGATCCAGCCCTGCTCGACCGCCTGCGGATGCTGGATCCGGATCGCGTGTTCCTGCGCGGCGGGGCGAAGTAGGCGGGGTCATAGGCATGGCAGGCAAGACATATCAGGAGGTCGCGCTGACCTATCCGGACCGTCGGGATTGGGTGCTGGGCAAGGTGCTGGAGGATCGCGCGGCGTCGTATCCGGACCGGCCCTTCCTGCAATGGGAAAATGCCGCGCCGATGAGCTTCGACGCCGTGAACCGGGCGGTGAACCGCCTGGCGCACGGCCTGGCGCGCAGCGGGGTGAAGTCAGGCGAGCGGGTGATGATCTTGCTGCCGAACTGCCTGGAGTACGTGCTGACCTGGTTTGCGCTGGCGAAGCTGGGCGCGGTCGAGGTGCCGATGAACACGCATTACCGCGGCGCGTTCCTGCAGCACGTCGCCAACAATTGCGGCGCCCGGGTCGTCGTCACCGCACCTGCGTTCCTGGATGCGCTGGCAGAGGCCGAGCCGGGCCTGTCGTCGCTGCGGGACGTCTACGTAATAGGACCCTTGGCGTACGCGCTGGCCTTCACGGGGATAACGCTGCATGGCTTCGACAGCCTGGTGGACGTCGACGACACGAACCCCGGTGTCTCCGTCAGCTACACCGACACCGCTGCCATCCTGTTCACCTCCGGCACGACGGGGCCGTCGAAGGGCGTGCTGATGCCGCATGCGCAGATGTACTTCTTCGCCGAGCAGGGGGCCAGCCTGGTCCGGCTGGGCGCCGACGACGTGTACATGAACCCCTTCCCATTGTTCCACGGCAACGCCCAGTTCCTGACGGTCTATCCCTGCCTGATCCGCGGTGCTCGCGCGGTCCTGTTCGAGCGATTCAGCGCCAGCGACTGGATCGGTCGGGCACGCCGGAACGGGGTAACGGTGACGAACCTGCTGGGCGTCACGATGGATTTCATCCACAGCCAGCCAGCCCGCGACGACGACGCGGACAACGCGCTTCGCTTGGTCTATGCCGTGCCGACAGCGGACGCGATCCTGGACGAGTTCAAGCGGCGTTTCGGCATCGCCCGCTTTGTCAACGCCTTTGGTCAGACGGAGACCTGCTGGCCCTTCATGACGCCCTATGACGACGTGCAGCCGCCCGGTGCGGTGGGCAAACTCGTCGCCGACTGGTTCGACGTGCGGCTGGTCGATCCCGACACGGACGAGGAAGTGGCGAACGGGGATATGGGGGAGCTGGTCGTCCGCGCGAAATGGCCCTGGACCATGTCCGCCGGCTACAACGCCAACCCCGAGGCCAACACGAAGGCGATGCGGAACTTGTGGTGGCACACCGGCGACGGGCTGCGGCAGGACGATCACGGCTGGTTCTACTTCGTCGACCGGGTGAACGATGCCCTGCGCGTTGGGGGCGAGAACGTATCGTCCTACGAGGTGGAGCAGGTGGCTCTCACGCATCCGGCGATTGCCGCATGCGCCGCGGTCGGCGTGCGGTCCGTCGAGGCCGGGGGGGAGCAGGATATCAAGTTGTGCGTGGTGGCGCAGGCGGGAATGGAGGTCGATCCCGTGGCGCTGATCCAGTTCTTCGAGACGCGGGCGCCATTCTTCGCGATTCCCCGCTACATCGAGATCATCGCGGAACTGCCGAAGACGCCGTCCGAGAAGATCCAGAAGCACCTGCTGCGATCGTCCGGGATCGGCGCGAACACCTGGGACCGCAAAGCGGCAGGCATACTGTTCGCGCATGAAACGAGGCGCATCCGGCGCCAGCCAGAGTGGAGTCCTGCATGAGCACTAAAACGCCGACCGCCAACGTGCTAACGGAAATCCGCGGCAACGTCGCCTGGATCACGATCAATCATCCCGCCCGGCTGAATGCCTTCGACCTGGAAACGCAGACCGAGCTCATGGAGGCGTTCCGCACCTGTGGCCGTACACGCGCCATCGGCGCCATCGTGCTGACCGGGGCAGGCGACCGCGCATTCTGTGCCGGCGGCTTCCTGGGCGACCTGGCGGACCCTGACCCGGCCCGCCTGCGGGAGCTGTTCCGTGGCACGCTGGAGCTGGTGAACGCGATCCGCCGCGCGCCGCAGCCAGTGATCGCGGCGGTCAACGGATACGCCATGGGCGGCGGCAACGAGCTGGTCATTGCTTGCGACTTCGCCATCGCGTCGGACCACGCGATCTTGGGCCAGACCGGCCCACGCGTCGGCAGCGCCCCCGTATTCGGGGCGACCAACATGTTGGCGTTGAACGTGGGAGAGAAGCGGGCCAAAGAAATCTCGTTCCTGTGCCGGCGCTATACCGCAGCGCAGGCGCTTGCCATGGGCTGGGTCAATGAAGTGGTTCCCCATGCCGAACTGATGACGCGGGCGCAAGCCTGGTGCGACGAGATCCTTGCCCTGAGTCCGCACTATCTGGAGATCGCCAAAACTAGCTCAAACTATTGGTGGGACCTGCTGCAGCCTGGCTACACGCACGGGGCGGGGCTGCTGGCGGCATCCGCCGGGCATCCGGAGATGGTGGAGGGCGCGGCGGCTTTCGTGGAGAAACGGAAGCCAAACTTTTCACGGTTCCGGCAATAAGAAAACAAGAGGAACCAACATGTTGAAGTTGTGTGGCTTGGCTATGGTGGGGCTCGGCCTGCTGGCCGCTGGCCCGGTGCGGGCGGAGCTCAAGCAGGACGCTGTCCGGATCGGGGTGCTGACGGACATGGCGGGGGTGAACGCGGGATCGGCCGGGCCGGGGGCGGCGGATGCGGTGCGCATGGCCGTGCAGGACTGGGGCGGCACGGTGCGGGGCAAGAAAATCGAGGTGCTGGTGGCCGACCATGGCAACAAGGCAGACGTCGCCTCCGCCATCGCCCGGTCGTGGTTCGACCAGGAGGGGGTCGATCTGATCGTCGACCTCGTGGGTTCGCCCATCGCGCTGGCGGTGCAGGACTTGGCGCAGCAGCGCAACAAGACGGTGATTTCCACCGGGGCGGCAGCCTCGGCGCTGACGGGTACGAACTGCTCGGCGACGGGGGTGCAGTGGCTGTTCAACAGCTCCATCAGCGCGCAAGCGCTGGGCGAGGGGCTCGTGGCAACCGGGGCGGATACGTGGTTCTTCCTGACGTTGGACAATACCGGAGGGCGCAGCATCGAGGATGATGCGAGCCGCATGGTGAAGGCGGCGGGCGGCAAGGTGCTGGGCGCGGTGCGGTTCCCGATCGAGACGACCGACTTCTCGTCGTTCATCCTCCAGGCACAGGCGAGCCAGGCCAAGATCATCGTCGTCGCTAGCGGGGCGGCCAGCAACACTGACTTGGTGAAACAGGCGCATGAGTTCGGCCTACTGCGCCAGGGCACGCGGATCGTGCTGCCGTTCTACTACATCTCGGACGTCAACGCGCTCGGCCTGGCAGCGGGCCAAGGCCTGCTACTGGTCTCGACCTTCTACTGGGACCAGAACGACGAGACGCGGGACTTCGCCAAGCGCTTCTTCGCCCGCAACCAGCGCATGCCGACGCAGATCCAGGCCGGCGACTACACCGCCGTTCAGCACTTTCTGAAGGCCGTGCAGAAGGCGGACTCGGTGGACGGCCGCGTCGTGACGGCGGCGATGCGGGACATCCCGATCAACGACTTCATGGTCCATGGCGGCAGTATCCGCATCGACGGCTCCGTCGTTCGCGACCGCTATGTCTACCAGGTCAAGAGTCCGGCGGAGAGCAAGGCGGCCTGGGACTACTATACGACGGTCCGCAAGATCGAAGGCGCCTCCGTCCTGCCGGCGCTCAATAAGTCCGAGTGCGCCCTTATCCGGAGGCCCTGACCGAGGCGGCCGGGGTCATCACACCGCTGCCCCTGTCAGGGAAGCGGCGTGACTGACCAGTCTGACCGGCAGAAGCAACCGGACGTAATAGGCACTTCGGCGACTGAGAACCATGCCCCATGGCAATGATCCTCCGACGCATCCTGCTTGCAGGCGCCGCTTCGGCTGCCGCGGCACCGCTGGCGGCTGAGCCGGCAAAGTCCGTGCTGTCGTTCCCGGTCATCTGCGACTAGCATTACAGTTGCGTAGTTCGTTTCAAATGTGAGCGTTGCGCGACGGCTTGGTGCGCCCTGCGCCAGAGTGACCAGGCGATGACGTGAGCTGGCTGGATGCGGCGCTGCGCGAGGCGGGTTGCGACACGGCGGATTTCCTGGGCCGACCAGCGGATGAGGGTTGGAGCCGTCGGGAAAGGCGCCGCAGTGTTTTTTGTGGGGCGGGCTGGTTTGCGTGATGGCGGATGGTGGCCATCATGGCAAATGCCAGCATGACGAGCGACAGGTGGCGGTGCCAGCCGTGCCAGGACCGGGTTTCGTTGTGGTCGAGGCCAAGTTCGGTTTTGGCCGTCTCGAAGCTGTCCTCAATGGCCCAGCGCTGCCCTTCGACCCGGACCAGCGTCTCGACGCCGGTGCCGGCCGGGCACCAGGTGGTGAAGAACGCGCACTTGCCGTCGGCCAGGTTGCGCCGGATCAGCAGGCCGCGCGTCCAGACGCCCCTCAGCGCCTCGTTGAACTCGTCTGCGTCGAGGTCGGCCAGCTCCAGGTAGGCCCAATCGTAGAGCCTTGGGCCTTTTGTGCCTTCGCCCGCGGACAAGCGCTGCCAAGCCGAGGCGTCGAGCGCCTTGGCGATGCTCTCGGCCGTGCCGGACACCGCCGGTTTGCCGATCCAGGAGTTGAACGGATGCGTGGCGCTGACGCCCAGCACGTAGCCCTTACCCGCGCCACGCAGCGCCTTCTCGACCTCGCTCACGCCGTAGACGCTGTCGGCCGCAACCCAGGCAAACGGCACCTCCGCCGTGAGGACACGTTCGATCATGCGCCGGGCCAGGCGCGGCTTGGTCGCAAAGCCGACCTCCTCTGGCACGTGCGCCGCAGCCAAGCGGGCAGTGTCGTCTGTCCAGGCCTTGGGCAGGTAAAGCGCACGGTCGATGAAGGCATAGCCGTGCCGGGACACATAGGCGGCAAACACCCCGATCTGGCAGTTGGTGATCTTGCCCGCCGACCCCGTATACTGGCGTCCGACCCCGCAAGACGATTTGCCCTGCTTGAGAAAGCCGGTCTCGTCGATCACCAGCACCGCATCCGGGTCGGCCAGCGTCTCCAGCGCGTAGTCACGCACCAGGTCGCGCAAGGCATCCGCATCCCACCGGCCGCGGCCGAGGATGGCTTGCTGACGCCAGGGACCAGCATCACCTGCAGCCTCAGCCCGCATCCATCCGGTTTTGCGACGCTCCGACCCAAGCAGGCCATCGAGGAACAACCCCGCCGACGCCGCCACGCGGACTTGCGTAAACAAAGGACCAATCCGCATTTTGACGTCCCGCAACGACGACGCCCACAATTCCAGCGTCGCTTCTATCGAAGCCCCCACCATCCATGCACTCCAAAGTGCCAGAACCTAACCGGCCCAGTATGAGAAATGCAACTGTAATGTTAGAGCCTGTTGAGAATCAGCGTGAGTTAATGATTGCCGCTCCGAGATGAATCATTGCAGCGAAGCTCGTGTCCGTCTTGTCGCTGCGCATGGCTACTCGTTGAACTCTTTCAGCTTGCAAAAGGAGTTCTCGATTAAGTGGCGCCATTTGTAGATATCGAGGTCAATGTCGAGCGGCGCACGCCGTTTCGGCCGTTGGGAGATGACGACCTTTGCACCGCGCTCATTCAACTCCGCGATGATCCAGTTGGCGTCGGGAGCATGCAGAGTTCAGGGGGGCAGAGGCGATTGGGCTAGGGTGCGGGCTCACGGGGCGAGGGTAAACAGTGTCGAAACTGTTATGGCGGGTGAAGCTGGTGGCGGAACGGCAGCCTGGCGTGACCACCGAGACCGAGCTCGCTTGCATCGAGCGTGACGCGCAGGCCGGCTTGGCTGACCTGGGGCTCAGTCTCGCCGAGGCGAAGCAGCTCACGGCGGCGCTGCAGGCCGAGATCGTGCCGGCGCAGGTGGCCGCCTTGGGCGAGTGCCCTCGCGTGTGCCTGGCCTGCGGGCGCAGGCTGGCGAGCAAGGGATACAGCCGGGCGCGGTTCCGCTCGTTGTTCGGCGACGTGCCGGTCCGGGTCCGGCGCTTGGTGGCCTGCCCGTGCCAGGCAGGCGTGAGCGGTATTATGTAGCTGCCGCCACCGGTGAAATCGGCCTTGTACTCGGGAACTGATCCTGTCATGGATGGTGCCGGTTTCACCTCTCGTGATCGGTTCTCATGGCGCAGCACTTCCTGCTTTCTGCCGGCGCGCGCTCGCTCGGCGCCGCCAAGATCATGCGCATGTCCGACAGCGGTGTGGAAAACGTGTTTCTGCGCCTGCGCTGGCCCGAAACGGATGGCAAGCCTGTCTGTCCGGACTGCGGCTGCACGATCTGCTATGCGTGCCGGCGGCCTGCAGGCCAGCTGCGATGGCGCTGCAAGGCATGCCGTGGTGATTTCTCGATCACCTTGGGCACCTTGTTCGCCTGGCACAAGTTGCCGTTGCGGACCTACCTGCTCGCCGTCGCTGGTTTCTGCAACGAGGTCAAGGGCATTGTGTCAAGAAGACGCGCGAGCGTCATGCTGTACGAGAGATGAAGGAGGACCCTTCGGAGCCGTCCTGTAGGGGGAGGCTTCAAACCGCCACGAGCTGCTTCGG
>JAABUM010001660.1_pt1 | contig 32233 bp, 27 predicted proteins | sample 5559161 | NCBI WGS metagenome assembly JAABUM01 (sample SAMN10711868, study PRJNA513369) | rock metagenome | isolation source: Antarctica rocks | place: Antarctica: Victoria Land, Siegfried Peak nord
TACGGGGATGATATCTATCCTCGTACACGGGCGGCCTCTCGTTATTGGCGGCGCTGCTGGTGATTGCTGAACATTGTGCGCTTGGGCCAGTGGAGGGCGTTATCGCGAACTGCCCCGGCGCAGGCGCACGCCGAAGCGCGGTCGTGGTTCCGGTGGTGGTGCGCCCGTCGGGGCGTAATGCGCGCCGAGCGCCGTGATGAACGCCATCTCCCCTTCCGTCACCTCCAGCGAGAGGCGGGCCTCGAGCGTGAGCAGGGCGGCCCCGTAGCAGAGGATCGCCGCCCCAACGATTCCCAGCCAGATCGGCAGCGCCCCGCTATCCCACCCCGCGATACCGCTTCCGCCGATCACGAGGCTGGTGAGGACGAAGACGCCGACCGCCAGGTAGAAGACGGTGAGGCCGCGATGGATCAGGCGCGCGCGGCGCATCGCCACCGGGAGGAGTGCGAGGATCATCTGCCGTTCGAGGGTCGCGTCCTCGTCGTCCGGCGTGGCGGTGCCGAGCGCGCGGAGGCGGTCGGCGAAGCGGCGCACACGATCGGTGGCCCGCCCGAGCCGATTGGAGGTCGAGAGGATCAGCGTCCCGCAGGCGGAGATCAGCACCGCCGGGGTGATCATCGCCGAAAGGACCGCGAGATTCGTCGCCTCTGACATCGCCATCCTGTGTCCTCGGGGCGTAGCCCCCGCCGCCGCTGGTCGCGGTGCCGCTCGCATCGCGCGTCGAGAGGATTACGCCCGCGCCATCACCCCTGCGCCCTCGCGCACCAGTGCGGCGAGGCGGGCCAGACCCGCCCACTCATCGCCGGGGCCGGAAAAGATCAGGACGGCGGGGCCGGTGAAGTCGGCCTCCTGGGCCAGCGCGAGGCAGCGCCGGAAGTCGGCTTCGTCCAGCGCACCTGCGGCGTCGAACTGCGCCCCGGCGTGGACGGTGATCGCGCCGGGCAAAACGGCGCGGAGGGCCTCGTATTTCGCCGCGCCGTAGGGCTGATAATTATTGAAGTCGGCGCAGAGCCCGATCGTGCCGCCCGTCGCCTCGCGCAGGGCGCGTACATTCTCCGGCGGCATGGCGAGCGGTCGCCACGTCTCGGTCAGCAGCGTCGTCCCCTGCGCGCGCGCGGCCTCGGCCAGGGTCAGCAGACTCGCCGCGCTCCAGCCGATCGCCGGGTCGGTCGGCGTGGCCTCGGTCAGGCCGGCGGCAACGCGAACGTAGCGCGCCCCGAGCCGCGCCGCGATCGGCAGCCACGCGGCGGTGAGCGCGACGTCGTGCGCCCGCCGCGCCGGATCGGCGGCGCTGAGATCGCCATCGTCCACCAGGAAAGTCAGGAGCACGATCCCCGCCGCGTCGAGGCGCTGCCGCAGGAGCGCAAGGTAGGGCTCGTCGGTGCGCGGCAGGTGGAAGTGGCAAAGATCGAGGGTCGCATAGCCGCGTGCGCGCAGCTCGGCGGGAAGATCGAGCAGGTCGAGATCACCGGGACCGAAGCTGGCGTCGGCGTGGCGCGGCGTGGCGGCGGGGTCGAGCCCGGGATAGACCGGGCCGAGCAGATGCCGGATGCTCCAGGTCGAGATGCCGATCGTCTCCATCGCTGCCCCCTCACACATTGCCCACTCTCGCTGTCGCGCGCCCGATCGTGCCGGGCGTGGTCCGTACTTGCAGTGATCAGCATAGCACGCCATTGCGACGCCGGATCATCGCCGCGCGTGCGAGCAATTCTCTGCCGATTCTTCAGCACAGGATAGTCTACCGTTCGGTATCGTCCACCGTGATGATGATTGTCGGGCGACTGACGTGGGATAGAAAGAGAGTGCGATTTCGTCGCCAGGGCTGACTGAGTTACGCTGAGAAAATCAACGATACGCGGCGGTGGCGCACCATAGCGGTGCGTCACCGCCGTTCGTTATGTGTCAGCGGCAAGCGAGGGCCGCTTTTTCTGGAGGATTCATGGAAGGGCTATCGCTCGCCCTACGCGATGAATGCCATGCTCTAGATCATGTGCCGTCCGCCATCGATGCTGATCGTCTGGCCGCTGACCCAACCTGCGAGATCGGAGGCGAAGAAGAGGACGCCATTGGCGATGTCCTGCGCCTGCCCGAGACGGCGCAACGCGATCCCCTGGACGAGATTGCGCTGGGCCTCCTCGCCCATCGCCTCCCACTGGCGCTCGGTGGCCGGGTTGGAGCGAACGAAACCGGGCGCGATGGCGTTGACGGTGATGTTCTGCGGGCCGAGTTCGTGGGCCATCTGCCGCGTCAGGCCGAGTTGCCCTGCCTTGGCGCTGGCGTACGCCTGGATTCCGGTCAGGCTGACGGAACGGCCCGCGCCGGAGGAGATATTGACGATCCGCCCGCCGCCGCCCGCTTTCATCAACGGGGCGACCGCGCGGATGCAATAGAAGGTAGAGTAGAGGTTGGTACGGACGATGACGTCCCAGTCCTCGTCGGTGATCGCCTCAATCGGCCGCCCGACCTGCCCGACGACCCCACCGGCGCAATTCACCAGGATGTCGACACGCCCCGCCTCGGCCCCGATCTGCTCGACCATCCCTGTGACCGCCGCCGCGTCGGTGAGGTTGGTGGCGACCATGTGGCACTGGCCCCCCGCTGCGGTCACGGCGGCCACCGTCTCGGCCAGCCCATCTGCCAGGAGATCGGTCGCCCAGACCTGTGCCCCCGCCTCGGCCAGGGTCAGGCAGATCGCCCGCCCGATGCCATGTGCCGCCCCGGTAACGAGGGCGATCTGCCCGCCCAAATCAAGCTGCTTCATCGCTGCTCCCTTTCGTGCGCCGCCCACACCGGGCGGCTCTGGTCGTTCTCTCGCTGTCTTTCAGCGTGCGTCGCGCACGATCTGGCCGCCCTGCATGACCAACGTTGGCTGCCCGAGTGCGCCGAGATCGCCGAGCGGATCGCCGGAGACGGCGAGGATGTCGGCCACGCAGCCCTCCGCCAGCCGCCCGACATCCGGGAGGCGACAGGCCGCCGCCGCCCGCCCGGTCGCGGCGTGGATCGCCTCCAGCGTGGAGAGCCCGGCGCGGTGCAGGTGGATCAATTCCTCGTAGAAGTCGTCGAAACCGGTGTAGCGCCAGCCCGCATCGTTGCCGGCGACAAGGGGCACGCCCGCCGCGTGCAAGAGGCGGATGTTCTCGATCGTGTCGCGGTCGCGATCCGGGGTCAGGGTGACGATCTGCGCCTCCTGGGGCGTGGCGATCCCCTGCTGATAGCGCTCCTTCATCACCACCAACGAGTCGATGCCGACCTGGAGGGTCGCGGTGACGTAGACCCCCGCTGCGGCCAATCGCTGCGCCAGCGCCTCATCGAATTCCCAGGTGGTATCCTCGGTCATGAAGGTGCAGTGCTCGATATGGTCGGTCCCGGCATCGAGCGCCCGCGCGATCGAGGAGGTGGCGATGCAGTGGCAGGAGGCGGGCTTGCCGCTCTGGTGCGCCACGTCGATCGCCGCGCGCAGCTCGTCGAGGTCGAACGAGGGGTATTGGGGATAGGTGCCGATCGTCCCGCCCCCCGCCGCCATCAGCTTGATGAAGTCGGCCCCCTCGCGCAGGAGTTCGCGCGCGGCGCGGCGCAGACCCTCCGGCCCGTCGACCTCGCCGCCGAACTGGCGGCAGTGCCCGCCGGTCATCGTCAGGGGTCGTCCGCTGAGGACGAAGCGCGGGCCGGAGACGATCCCGGCGCGGATCGCGTCGCGCAGTCGGAACATCAGCTGCCCCTTGCCGCCACAATCGCGGATCGTGGTGACGCCGGACTGGAGCGCCACGCTGGCGTTCGCCGCCGCCTTGAGGACGAGGAGTTCGTCGGGCAGCGTACTCCACGACTCGACGGAGGTGCCGTCGCCGGGGAGCATCGTATGCGCGTGCATGTTGATCAGGCCGGGGAGGACCGTCTGCGCGCGCAGATCGAGCACGGTGGCATCGCGCGGCGGCTCCGTGCCGTCGGTGATCGCGCCGATCCGGCCATCCTCGATCGTGATCGTCACCCCGCGCCGTGGTTCGGCGAGGGTGCCATCGAGGAATGTCCCGGCCAGGATGGCGACTTTGGTGGTCGCGGCGTCTGGTGAGGTGGTCATCTGATAGCGCTCCTGCCGTCGCCCGCGCATGCGCCGCCGACGTGGGCCTTGGGGTATCGCACGATCGTGGCGCGAGGCGTGGCAGGCGTTCGCCTCGCCTCGCACCGTCGCGTGCAGTCTACGTCCTTCCCGCGCACAAGCCAAACGGCGGGTCGGTGCACCGCACGGCTGGCACCACCCACGGCCCCGAATATGCGGCGTGATCCGCTCGAATGTATTGTTCGCGCGGACGATCAGGGAAGCGAGGGGACGATGGCGGATGAGCGTGAGTGGGTCCGGGTGGACGTCATCTGGGACGGCGGTGTCGAGCGGGACGACGACGACGAGGCGTGGGACTGGGAGGAGGGCACGGGGGTGTTGCCGCCGGAAGGGCTGTTCGAGCGTCAGTCGGAGGAGCGCGGCGCAAGCCTCTCCAGGCGCCGCCGCAAGAAGCTGCGGGGTGGCGGGCGCGGCGACGAGCGCTAACGGCCCGACACCCGTCGCGCCAGCAAGACGGTGAGCCCTCTCCCCATCGTCCTTGCGTGGGGGGCTGCTCGAATCTGTGTGCCGCCGCCGCTCGTCGGCACGCGACCGGGGTTGCGCCACTACGGGCGATATGCGGTCGGTTGACAGCGCCCGCCCCATCTCGTACTCTTTCTATACCCCCTCCGGGGGGGTATGGGTAAAGGAAGGTGTGCGCGCGATGGATGGACGACGACAACCGACCGCCGATCAACGGTCGCATCAGGGCCACGAACACAGGGCTCACGTCACGCCCGCCTATGTCGATTCGCCCGAGACGGGGACGACCCATGCGCCACTTGGACATGCGCTCGATCCCCATCCGCCGCTGCCTATGCCCGAGGGACACGAGCCGATGACGCGGCAGCCACACGACAGCCACGACGGGCATGATATGCACGGCGGGCACGGCGGCATGGCCCATGACATGGGCGATCCGGCGATGGCGGCGGCGATGGAGCGCGACATCCGCACCCGCTTCTTCGTCGCCCTCGTCCTGACGATCCCCACGGTCCTGTATTCGCCGCTCGGGCAGCAATTCCTCGGCCTGACGTTGCCCACGCCGATCCCGGCGCACTGGATCATGCTCCTGCTGACCACGCCGGTCGTCTTCTGGTGCGGCTGGATGTTCATCGGCGGGGCGTTCGGGGCGCTGCGGGCGCGTGCCCTCGATATGAGCGTGCTGATCGCCACCGGCGTCCTCGCCGCGTATCTGGCGAGTATCGTCCTAATGGTCGTCGGTGACGGCGAGGTCTTCTTCGAGGCCGCCGCGATGCTGGTCACCTTCGTCCTCTTCGGCCATTGGATGGAGATGAAGAGCCGCAAGGGGACGAACGACTCGTTGCGTGCGCTCTTCGATCTCGTCCCGCCGACCGCGACGGTGCGGCGGGACGGCCAGGAAGTGGCGATCCCGACCGCCGCGATCGTCGTCGGCGACACGGTTGTGCTGCGACCCGGCGACAAGGTGCCGACCGATGGCGAGGTGTTGACCGGGCGCACGAGTATCGACGAGGCGCTGGTCACCGGCGAGAGCCTGCCGGTCGAGAAAGGCCCCGGCGATCCGGTCGTGGGCGGCGCGATCAATCGCAACGGCGCGATCACCTTTCGGGCCACGCGCGTCGGCGGCGACACGGCACTGGCGCAGATCGTGGCGTTGGTGCGACGGGCACAGTCGTCGAAGGCCCCCGGCCAACGTTTGGCGGACAAGGCCGCGCAATACCTGGTGATCCTGGCCGTCGGGGCGGGGCTGCTCACCTTCGCGGGGTGGCTCATCTTCGGCGGTGTGGGGCTGGTGACGGCGCTGACCTTCGCGATCTCGGCGGTGGTGATCGCCTGCCCCGACGCCCTGGGCCTGGCGACACCGACCGCCGTGGCGGTCGGCACCGGCATCGGGGCGCGGCACAACATCCTGATCAAGGATGCGGCCACGTTGGAGAACCTGTCCCGGATCACCGCGATCGTCCTCGATAAGACCGGCACCCTCACCGAGGGCAAGCCCGCGCTGACCGACGTGGTGCCGACCGGCGACGTCGACGAAGCGGAATTGCTGCGGCTGGTCGCCGCCGCCGAACGCGGCTCGGAGCACCCCCTGGCGGGGGCGATCGTCGCCGGGGCGCGCGATCGGGGGCTCGACCTCGCGGACGCCTCGGACTTCGAGGCGGTGGCCGGGCACGGCATCCGGGCGACGGTCGCGGGCCGGGTGGTCCTGGCCGGGAATCGGAAGCTGTTGGCGGACGAGGGCGTCGACACCGCCGCGCTCGATGGGCGGGTCGCCGCGCTGGCGGAGGCGGGTAAGACGCCGATGTACATCGTGGTTGATGGACGGCTGGCGGGGCTTGTCGCGGTCGCGGACACCGTTAAGCCGACGGCGCGCGCGGCGATCGCCCAATTGAACGCGGCGGGGATCGAAACGGTGATGATCACGGGCGATAATCGGCGTACCGCCGAGGCGGTGGCGCGCGAACTCGGGATTGTGCGGCTCTTCGCGGAGGTTTTGCCCGCCGACAAGGCGCGTCACGTCGCCGCGCTGCAAGGGGAGGGCAAACGGGTGGCGATGGTCGGCGATGGCGTCAACGACGCGCCCGCCCTGGCGCGCGCCGACATCGGCATCGCGATCGGTGCCGGGACCGACGTGGCGATCGAGACGGCGAGCGTGGTTCTGATGAAGAGCGATCCCCTCGACATCGTGCGCGCGCTGACCCTCTCGCGCGCGACCGTCCGCAAGATGCGGCAGAATCTGGTCTGGGCGTCGGTCTACAACGTCCTGGCGATCCCGGTGGCTGGCGGCGTGCTCTATCCCGCGTTCGGGATCATGCTGCGCCCCGAATGGTCGGCGCTGCTGATGTCGCTCTCCTCGATCATCGTCGCGATCAACGCTGTGCTGTTACGCCGAGTGGAGGGCGAGTTGACGGAACCGGCAGGTACGGTCGCCTGAACAGCGGAGGCTTTGGTACGCGCATGCCATCACGGAACCGCAACGGCGCCGCCGACCCTGCTTAGTCGGCGGCGTTGTCGCTTGCGGCGCACCCGATGCCGGGATGACGCTTGCCGCCCCGCAGCGGAGCCATTATGCTGCGTCGATACCGGAATGGTGGACGATCGCCGATGCGATTGTGGGAATAGTTGCGCGGCGGGGCCGGGCGACCGGAGGACGATGCCGATGATCGGGATGCCCTGGACCTTGACCGCGATCGAACGCCGGACGCTTGCCGCCGCGCTCGACGCGCTCCTGCCGCCCGCAGGTTCGTTCCCGCGTCCTTCGGAGACCGACCTGATCGATGCCTTCATCCTGCGCCGCGTGCCGCCCGCCGGGACGGCGCCGGTGCCGTATCCCGGCTTCGATGCGGACGGGCTGCGCGCGACGCTGGCCGAGCTGGCGGAGGCGAGCGATCCGGTCGCGGGCCTCGAACGGCTCGAAGCGCGGCGTCCCGCCACCTTCACCGCCCTCTGGCGGCTGGCGGTCTACGGCTATTACTCGCGTGCGGAGACGATCGCGGCGATCGCGCGCGACCATGCACCCGCCTATCACGGTGCCCCCTTGCCGCTCGGCTACGCCCACGCCGTCGCCCCCTGGGATGGCCGCGATCCGCGACAACTGCCGATCGTGCCGCGCGGGGCGTTTCAACCGACCGCCACGATCCGGCGGATCGATCTCGCGGCACTGCCGCATGAGGAGGGCCGATGAGCGCGCCCGATACGGTCGATGTCCTGATCATCGGCTCCGGCATGGCCGGGGCGGCGATCGCCGCGCGGCTCAGCGCCGGTGGCGTGCGCGTTGTCTGCCTGGAGCAGGGGCCGTGGACCCTCGCCGCCGAGCATCCGCACTACAGCGACGAGTTCGAGTTCGAGTTGCGGCGGCGCTGGAACCGCAGCCCGAGCGGGCGACACGACCCCGCCGACTACCCCGTCGCGTCGGAGCGGGTCGACGTGATGCTCTACAACGGCGTCGGCGGCAGCACCACCCACTACAACGCGCACTGGCCGCGCCTCAAGCCGGTCGATTTCCGCAAGGGGACCGAGCATGGTCTGGCCGGTTCGGCGGATTGGCCGATCAGCTACGAGGATCTCGCGCCCTACTACGAGCAGAACGACGTGGCGCTGGGGATCAGCGGCCTGGCGGGCGACCCTTCGATGCCACCGCGCGGCCCCCGGCAGACGCCGCCCCTCCCGTTCGGCCCGCATGGGCGGCGGATGGCGGCGGCCTTCGATGCGCTCGGCTGGCACTGGTGGCCCGCCGACAACGGGATCATCACCGCCGACTACGACGGGCGGGTCGCCTGCAACCATTGCGGCGCGTGCCGCAACGGCTGTCCGCGCGGCTCGATCGCGATGATGGCGCACACCTACTGGCCGAAGGCGCTCCAACAGGGCGTCGAACTCCGCACGTTGGCGCGCGTGGAGCGGATCACGACCGACGAGGCGGGGCGAGCGAACGGGGCGATTTACGTCGATCTGCGGACCGGCGAGCGCCACCACCAGCGCGCCGCGATCGTGGTGCTGTCCGCGAATGGCCTCGGCACGCCGCGCCTCCTCTTCCTCTCGGAGGACAGCCAGCACCCGCACGGGCTGGCGAACAGCTCGGGGCTCGTCGGGCGCTACCTGATGCACCATGCCTACGCCGAGCAGACGGTGATCTTCCCCGAGCCGGTCGATGGCTTCGTCGGGGCCTATGGCGCGCCGCTCTTCAGCCAGGAGTTCTACGAGACGGTCGTCGAGCGCGGCTTCGTCAATGGCTTCACCTTCCAGATCGGGCGCGGCCTGACCCCGGCGCACGCGGCGCTGGGGCTGAAATGGGGGGCGGATCACCGCGCCGCCTTCGAGCGCTTCTTCAATCACGAGATCTGGTTCGCGGTGCAGGCCGAGGATCTGCCACGCTATGAGAATCGGGTCGAACTCGACCACGAGCGCACCGATACGAGCGGCTTACCGGGGGTGCGCCTCCACTGGGAGCTGCATCCGAACGATCGGCGGCTGATCGCGTTCGGGGTGGAGCGCGCGCGGGAACTGGCCGCCGCCGCCGGGGCGAGCGAGCTGCTGACGAGCGGGGCCGCCGACCCGAATCCGGGCTGGCACCTCCTCGGGACGTGCCGGATGGGCGACGATCCAACGACCTCGGTGGTCGATGCCGATCATCAGTCGTGGGATGTTCCCAACCTTTACATCTGCGACGGCTCCTCGTTCGTGACCGGGGGGGCGGTTAACCCGACCTCCACGATCGGCGCGCTTTCCCTGCGCTGCGCCGACCGCATCCTGGCGCGCAAGGGGGTAGGGGCAACGCGCTGAGCGCCGCGCGTCGGCATCGAAAACGAATGCCGTGCTCGTTTGCAGCATTGGGGCGGCGCGTTCAACCAGTGAACGCGCCGCCCTATCGCTTTTTCGGGGACGCGCCGAGACCGATCTTCAGTAAGTTGGTCGGGATCATGCCCTATACTGTTCGGGTGGCCTGCGATCGTACCCCCCTGGCGCGAACCCGGAAAGGAACCCGATGCGCTTCTCGCTCTTCTATAACTGCGACATCGTGCCGGGCAAAGATGTCCCGGAGCTGTACCGCGAGATCGAGACGCAGGCGCTCGTCGCGGATCGCCTCGGCTTCGATGCGATCTGGCTCGCCGAGCATCACTTCGCCGATTATGGGCGCCTGCCCGCGCCGCTGACCTTCCTCGCGCGCCTCAGCGCCGTGACGGAGCGGCTCGGACTCGGCACCGCGATCGCCCAGGCACCCTACTATCACCCCCTGCGCCTCGCCGAAGAGGCGGCGCTGCTCGATGTCCTCTCGGGCGGGCGGATGCGTCTGGGGATCGGGTCGGGCGCGCGTAACAAGACGGCGGAGTTCGCCAAGTTCGGCATCCCGATCGAGGAGAAGGGGGCGCGGACCTTCGAGGTGTTGGACCTCCTTGGGCAGGCGCTTGGGACCGGCCATGTCGATTTCGCGGGGGAGTTCTTCCAGTTCTCCGGGGTGGAGCTGAATCCCCGGCCACGGCAGGCGGTCGAGCAGCTCCTCTGGGTGGCCGCGAGCCGCAGCACCCCCGTCTATGCCGCCGAACGGGGCTACGGCTTCCTGATCCCGCGCGTCGGGCCGGGCGAGCAGCACAAGGGGTTGGCCGCGCAATACCGGGCGGCGCTCGGCACGCGGCCCGGCTTCATCACGCAGCTCCGCTTCGTCTACGTCGCGGAGACGGAGCGCGAGGCACACGAGCAGACGCGCCAGACCTTCATGCGTTACGCCAGGTACGATTGTGGCGTGGCGTGGGACGGGCGAACCGACACGGCGGAGTACGCCGCGCTCACCGAGCGGATGCACTTCCTGATCGGCACACCGGATCAGGTCGCCGCACGGCTGACCCAATGGCAGCATGAGTATGGCTTCGACGAGATCATCTGCCAGCTCTACGCGGCGGGGATGCGCCACGAAGACTCGCTGCGCGCCATCGAACTCCTCGGGCGCACAGTGTTGCCACAGTTGCAATCCGGCGAAACGGCTGGTGCGCGCGGATAGCAGGCGCAGCGGTCCTTCTGCCTGATCCCGTTGCAGATGATCGGGAGTCGGTGGTAAGCGCTACTGTTCGGTGGCGCTTTCCTTCGGTAGCTGGCGCTCTGGCAGGGCGTCGTGCTGTTGCTCGCCCACAACGATCATCCAGTCGAGGATCGCGCCGAGCGAATCGAGGCGTGCGACGGCACCCGACCGGATGTGGCGGATCTCGATCCGAGCCCGCTGGTCGGGGAGGCGCCAGTGGCGAATTAGGAACGTGCTGTAGCGGACCACCACCGTCCCCCACGCTCTCATCGCGCAGGTAGTGGCGCGGCCAATCCCACGGTTAGGCCGCGCCACCACAAACGCTTTTCCACTCAGCTGTCGAAGGGCCCGGTCGCGACCGGGCCACTAGCGGCTTCGATCATCGGCGCTCGCCCGTGTGGATACCGTACGGGATACGCTACCCCCAAGCGGCTACGGGAAGGCGCGGGTGATGAAGACGGCCATCTCGGCGCGGGTCACGCCGCGCTCGGGGCAGTAGAGGCGCTTGCCCTGCGCGTCCCTCCCGCAGCCGGTGGTGACGCCGAGCTTGACGAGCGCCTCGACGTAGCCGTATTGCGGGTAGCTCGCGGGCACATCCACGAACGTCGGCGTGGCCGGGGTAATCTGGCTTCCCTTCAACGCGCGGATCAGGAACGCGGCCATCTCGGCGCGGGTCACCCCCCGGTCGGGGCAGAACTCGCCGCCGCCGCACCCCGTTGTGATACCCAGTTTGGCGAACTGCGCGATGTGGGCGTAGGCCCAGTAGGCCGGCGGCACGTCGGTGAACGGCGGGGCGGGCGGGGTCGGCGGGGTGCCGTAGCCGAGGGTCCGGTCGAGGAAGACGGCCATCTCGGCGCGCGTCACGCCGCGCTCGGGACAGTAGAGGCCCGTGTCGCAGCCGGTGGTGATGCCGCGCTGTGCGAACTGCGTGATCTGGGTGTACGCCCAGTAGTTCGCCGGCACGTCAGTAAAGCGAGTTGCGGGCGCGGGCGACGGGTTGGCCGACGGGCTTGGTGACGGTGACGGACTGGCCGACGGACTCGGTGACGGCGATGGGCTGCCATCGGCCAACACAGGGATGCCGATCTGCGGATAGGTCCAGGGATTGGTGTCGCCATCGATCACCCAGATCGCCGCCGTGAAGCAGGACGCGCAATCGCCGATCGTCGATCCGCTGAGTGGCTGGGTAGAGATGACCGGAACCAGGATATGCCAGGCGTAGCCCTGAGGCGTGTCCCAACTCCGATCGAAGGCGATACCGCCTTTCAGCCCGGCTACCGGCACCTGAGGACAATTGGCGGTATCTTCCGTCGTGCTATGGTCCGTGAAGTTTTCAAAGATGCAACGGACCGGATCGGCGGCGCTGATCGCGAGTTGTGTCCCTTGGGGAAGCCCAAATTCGACATGGACCTTAGCCTGCCCCGTGCCACAGGGATCAGAAACTGTCTGATAAAGGGTGGCGCGAGGGTGGTAAGGTCGCCGTCTCGCCGCATCGCTCGTTGTCTTCCCGCGTCCGTACTGGCGTAGCCGATGGGGCGTGCGGCAGCAGGCCGTTCTCTGGCCCTTTATCAGACAGTTTCTCACCCGTTATTCCCCAAGTGCCTTGCACATAATACTTCTGGCCGACGACCGGTGAGACCCCGGGTTCGCCATAGTAGCCGGCATTGTCGATGGACATAATCTCTTGGTTACTGGTGGTGCAGTTACGGGCTAGCGTATGGGTTCCCGCCCCGAACTGCCATGCCGCCGCCGCCCGGGCCGTGCGCGGGGTAGCGGCTATGAGCGTGAGTAGGAGCAGGACGGTGAGGACGGCGCGTAGCGCTGGAACGCCCCGATGCTGGGATTGCGTGTCGGCCATGTCTTCCTCCATCTGTCGCGAGGTGAGCTGGTGCTCGGCCCCGATCGGCTATGCTCGGACTTCGTGCCGTCGGGGGGCAACGGTAGTGGCCCCCCGACTCATGGGCGCACACCGAGGATCGCGGGCGGGGTTACTTGCTGATCGCCAGCCAGAGTGCCTGGGCGAACCAGCCGCGCGTGCTCGGTCGCTCCCAGACCGGCCAGGGCTGGGTAGTGGTGCCGGTGCCGGGGACCGCGCCGATGTAGTGAACGTAGGTGGAGAGGTCGGCGCGATGCCCCGAACTCGGCGGGACGTTGGGATAACTGATTCCGTCATCCGCCTGCTGCTGCCAGGCCCCCTGCGCGATCATCGCGCGAGCGATGAAAGCGATCGCCTGGACATAGGTGACGTTATCGGTCGGGAGGTAGCACGGCGGGGCGACGCGCACCGCCGCGCAGGTGGCGGTATCGGTATAGCCACGCGCGACGGTGCGGAAGGCAAGTGTGCCGACATTGCGCCAGAGATTGGGATCGACGCCGCTCTGATCGTTAAAGGGGTTCGTATGGCTTTCGCCGTCCCAGACCATCCCACGGGCGATCAGCGCCGCCATCTGCGCGCGGAGGGTCGGATCGTTCGGGCCGAAGGTGCCGTCCTCGTAGCCGTGGATGGTGCCGCGCGCGGCGAGTTGGACGATCGCGTCTTGATACGGCGTGCTCGCCGAGACGTCGGGATAGCTCGGCAAGGTTAGCCGTCGTACAGCCACGTTGTGCCGATTCCCGGCGGCGATCGCCAGCACACCGGTCAGAACTGGCACTTGCGCCGGACTGACGCGGCAGGGCTGTCCGGCACCGCAGGTTGCGGTGCTGCCGCTGGCCTGGGCCTCGGAGTCGCGCCCCCAGGCCCAGACGGTGCCGTCGCTCCGCACCGCCAACCGATGATAGTAGCCGGAGGCGATGGCGGTGACACCGGCGAGCCCCGGTACCGGGCGCGGATTTTTCAGCGTGACGACCGTCTCACTGGTGGTGCCATCGCCGAATTGGCCGCTCCCCTTCGTCCCCCAGACCCAGACCGTGCCATCGCTCACGCGGGCCATGCTCCCGTCATAGCCCGCCGCGATCGCGGTGACGCTGCCGAGCCCGGCGACCTGGGCGGGCGTGGGGCGTGAGCCGCTACCGGCACCGGTATCATTCCCCAGCGCACCACCCGCATTGCTGCCCCAGGCCCAGACCGTGCCATCCGACCGTAAGGCGAGGTTATGGAGATACCCCGCCGCGATAGCGGTGACATTGCTCAGCCCCGCTATCTGGGCCGGGGTCGCCTGCAAGCCGCCAACCGTGCCATTGCCGAGTTGGCCGTGGGCATTATCCCCCCACGACCAGACGCTGCCGTCGTTGCGGAGCGCCAGGCCGGTCAGGTTACTGGCGGAGATGGCGCGGACATCGCTCAACCCGGTGGTCTGCGTTGCCTTGATACCCGAGTCGGTGGAGCCGATCCCGAGCTCCCCGCGGGAGTTCTCGCCCCACGCCCAGACGGTCCCGTCTGTTTTCAGCGCGAGGCTGAAGTAGTCGCCCGCCGCGACCGCCGCGATGTCGCTGTTCCCGGCCCCGAGGACTTGGGCCGGGGTTGGTCGTTTCGCGACACTATACGGACCTTCGAAGCCGAGCGCCCCCGAGCCGTTCCCGCCCCAGGCCCAGGCGGCGTTGACGGTGGTGGCCGCGCCGACCTCCTGCGGGGCATATGTCCAGAGCCCGATGAGGAGTAGAACAAGGCCGCAATAGATGGCGCGCGCGTAACCGAACCGATGGCGCATGATGTTACTCCTCCCGAAGGCACAGTGTCCCCAGCCACAGCTGCACGGTAGTCCGCTGATTAGTTTGCTTGTGCAGCGTAACGGGTGTGTGATAGGGAGGAGATAGGGCAGGGGGGGGCGCGGCGGCGGGGCGACTACGTATGCGTAGCCGCCCCGCTAAAGACATCGCGTTACCGTTCGTTCGTATCCGGGCAATGTGCCGCTAGTCGGGCGGCGATAGCGGTGCGCGAGGCGACACCGAGCTTGTGAAGGATGTGGCCGACATGGGTGTCGACGGTGCGCTTGCTCATGCCGAGTTTCTGGGCGATCTGCGCGTTCGTCTGCCCGGCGGCGACGAGCGCGGCGACCTCGTGTTGTCGTCGTCCAAGGACCACGGTCGGCGGTAGACTCGCCGCTTCTATCGGGCGGCCCTGCGCGGCGGCGACATCGGTCAGTTGTGCGGTCAGCGCGATCGCCGCATCGCGCGCGAGGGCCCGACCGCTGGCCCAGGCGGCCTCCGCCGCAGGCGCATCGAGCGCGGCACGGACGCGGGCGCTGTAGTACAAATAGTCGGTGTGCTGCGGGGGATCGCCCTCGCGCGTGGTATCGAGCCGGGCAAGCAAGGCGTCAGCCGCCCCGAATAGCTGCGCCGCGAGCGTCGGTTGCGCGTATTCTGCGGCGACAATGGCGAAGCCATCGAGACAATTGACGGCAAGGAGCATATTTCCGAGTTGAAGGCTCAATGCGAGGCTCTCTGCGAGTAACGTCGCCGCGTGCGCTGCGGCACCCTGATGTAATGCCACGAAACCGAGATTCATGAGTCGTAGCGCGCGACCGCTCGCGTTGCCGACGACGTGATCGAGGGCGAGGCACTCGCTGAAGAGCGCCTCGGCGCGGTCATAGTCTCCGGTCTGTCGCGCCGTTTCGCCCAGCGCATTGAGGGTGCGCGCCAGTCCAACATCATCGCCGCTCGCCCGGAAGAGATGCAGCGCCTCGACGATGTATGCCGGCCCGGCCACCTCGTCGTGCAGCGGGCCGCAGACGTGCGACAGGAAAACCAGGGTCCAGGCTATGCCGCGTGGATCGTCCAGGTCGCGGTAGAGGGTGAGCGCCTGTTCGCCCAGACTACGCGCGAAGGGATAGTCGCCGCTGCGCCAGGTCAGGACGCAAGCACCGAGCAGGGCTTTCGCCCGTACCGCCCGGGCGGGTCGATCGGGTTCAGGCGTGGCGGGTGGCGCGGCGGGGAGATCGCCCAGGACGGAGAGCAAGAGTTCCTGCCCTTCGTGATAGCGCCCGCGCAGATACCAGAACCACCAGAGCGCCCCGGCCAGCCGCTGCATGGCGAGATGATCACCGACGCGTCGGAGTGTGCTGAATGACGCACGGAAGTTCGGCTGCTCGTTGTCGAGGCGTTGCAGCCAGTCACGCTGCGTTTTCGTGTTCAAGTGTGGCTCCGCTTCTTCCGCCAGAGCGAGGAAATACGCGGCATGGCGCGCGGAGATGGCTGGTTCCTCGCTGCTCTCCGTCAGGCGCTCGAACGCAAATTGTCGCACGATTTCCAGCAACCGATAGCGTGCGACGCTATGCGAGGTATCGACGACTACGAGGGAGCGATCGACCAGTTGTGCCAGCAGATCGAGCACTTGCTCACGCTCGATTCGCTCATCCGCCCCGATCTCCTCCGCCGCCTCGATCGTCCAGCCGCCTGCGAAGGGCGCCAGCCTGCGAAAGAGTGTCCGCTCGGCGGGATCAAGTAGCGCATGGCTCCATTCGAGGGTAGCGCGCAGGGTACGCTGGCGGGAAGGGGCGGTTCTGGCACCGTTCGTCAACAAGCCGAGCGCGTCATCGAGGCGCAACGCCAACTGCTGCGGAGTGAGGAGCGTGCAGCGCGCGGCGGCGAGTTCGAGCGCGAGCGGGATACCGTCGAGTCGGTGACAGATCGCCGCGATCGCCGCCGCATTGTCTGCGGTCAAGGCGAAATCGGGCTGGTCGAACGCGGCGCGCGCGCAAAAGAGCCGCATCGCCTCGCTCCCGTGCAGGAGCGTCGTTAGTTGGGCCGGGGTCGATCCCGTTGCTCCCGTGAGCGGCAGGGGCGGGAGGCTGAGCGATGTTACCGGCCAGATTCGCTCACCGGGGACGTGCAGAGCCTCGCGGCTGGTGGCCAGGATCTGCACGCGGGGACAAGCGGCGAGGACGGCATGTGCGATCTCGGCGCAGGCCGCCACCAGATGCTCGCAATTGTCGAAAACAAGCAAGGCGGCGCGGGAGCGGAATCGGGCCAGAATGCCCTCTGTCGGGTTTTGGCCCTGTTGATCGCTGATCCCCAGGATGTGCGCGATCGTGGCGGCGACGAGGTCATTGCTGGTCGTCGCCGCCAGATTGACGAACCAGATGCCATCGGGAAAGGTACCAGTGGTGCATTGCGCGCGCGCAAGTTCGATGGCGAGGCGGGTCTTGCCACACCCGCCGATACCGATCAACGTGATCAGGCGCTGCTCATTGGCGGTGATGAGGCGAGCGAGCGCCGCTCGCTCGCGCTCGCGCCCGATGAAGCTGTTGCTCGGTGCGGGCAAGTTGTGCCTCGGGCTCGGATAGGACGAGGGTCCGGTCGCCGCTTCGCCGGTGTGCGGCGTGGCGACTGGACCCACCAGGAGGGCCGTATAGAACTGCTGACTCGTCGTCTCCGGCTCGATACCGAGGTCTTGCAGGAGGCTGTTACGCAGGAGGGCATACTGACGGAGGGCGCGCGAACGTTGGCCGCTCGCCGCATAGAGGCGCATGAGTGCAGTGTGGGCTTCTTCATCGGTCGGCTCGTGCCGGACGAGCGTCTGGTATGTGCCGATGGCCTGGGCGGTGTCGCCGCGCGCGGCACACAATGCGGCGAAGCGACGCAGCAGGGCCAGATAGCGTTCCCGTAGCACCTCGCGGTGGGGACTCGCCCAGTCTTCATAGCGGTCCGCCGGGAGCAGTTCGCCGCGATAGCGCGCGATGGCGGCGGCGTAGGCGACGGGGTCATCGCCACGCTGGGCGATGGCGGCGGCTTCATTGAACGCGACAACATCGATGGTGAGAGCCCCATCGGGCCGCAAGGTGAGCAACTCTCCCGCAAGGTGGAGGGCGCGGGGCAGGTGCGTGGGTGGCCCTTCGAGGATGCTACGGGCGATGTGGAGGGCATAACGCAGATTGTGGGCTGCGGCGTCTGGTGGCAGATCGGGCCAGAGGAGGTCGAGTATCTGATCGCGGTGCAGCAATTGGCCTGGGGCGAGCGCGAGCAACTTGATTATGGCGGTCGCTTTGCGTTGTCGCCAGGCGGAATCTGGGATGCTATCGTCGGCGATGGTGACGCGAAAGCTGCCCAATAATTCGATGTACAGTGCGGGCGTACCGGAGGAGTATGAGGCAGTCATGGCACATACCACTGTTGACTGTGAATCCAGATGGAATTGTACGCTCCGCGTACAGTATAGCAGTCGTGGTCCGGGATCGCGTGAGGGTCGCGCGCCGCGGTAGGGCGGATCTTGACCACATATTGCCGGGACGGACAACCATGTTATACTCGATTGTGGCGCGCTATCTGGCGTGTCCCCGTCTATCACGGTAGGGGACGGGTGGCCAGCGGTGAGGCGGCTTATAGCGCATAGAGGAAAAAGATATGACGCAACCGCAGGCCGATGGGGAAACCCGCAAACGCCGCGTGGTGATCGCCGACGATGAGTCGATCATTCGGCTCGATCTCGGTGAAATGCTGACCAGCCTTGGCTATGAGGTCGTGGGCGAGGGCGGGGATGGCGTGGTCGCCGTGGAACTTGCCCAGAAATTGCGCCCCGATCTGGTGATCATGGATATCAAGATGCCGGGCATGGATGGCATCGCGGCGGCGCAGGAGTTGACACGCGCGCGGATCGCCCCGGTATTGCTGCTGACCGCGTTCAGCGAACAGGTGCTGGTGGAGCGGGCGAAGGAGGCGGGCGTCGTTGCCTACCTCGTCAAGCCGTTCCGCGAGGCCGAACTCCTGCCCGCGATCGAGATCGCGCTCGCCCGTTTCGCCGAGTTCAAGACGGTGGAGGGGGAAGTCAGTTCGCTAAAAGAGGCGTTGGAGACGCGCAAGGTGGTGGAGCAGGCCAAGGGGATCCTGATGGAAGGGCAGGGCTTGAAGGAGTCCGAGGCGTTCCACCGGATCCGCAAGGCGAGCATGGACACCCGGAAATCGATGCGCGAAATCGCCGAGGCGATCCTGCTGACCCATCAGTTGGAGCGGCCATAACCCGCGCGCTGCATGGCAAGATCATAGTCTGGCGCGGAATGTGCGCTGCCGAGGCCGGATGCCCCTTCACGGGCGCGTCCGGCCTCTCACGTTATCCCCGTCTTGTGGGCTGCAGCACCCCTTTCTGTCTGGACAGTCGGCTGTCGGGGGGGGCTGCCGAGCGGGCGTATTTGGCAACCGGGACGGGGCGTTCTAGAATGACGACGTTGACATAGTGTTTGCCCGCGTGGCGGGAACGAGTACGGAGATGGGCCTTGATCGCGAAGATGTCGCTCATCGATGCGGCGTGGGAGTTGGGCCCGACGGTCGTGGCCGATCGCCGTTACCTGCATCAGCACCCCGAGCTGGGGATGCAGGAAGAGAATACGTCCCGCTTCGTCGCAGAGAAGTTGCGCGAGTTCGGGATCGAGACGACGACCGGTGTGGCCAAGACCGGCGTGGTCGGGCTGCTGCACGGGCGGGGGCCGGGCAAGACCGTCCTCCTGCGCGCCGACATGGATGCGCTGCCGATGGACGAGTTGAACGACGTCCCCTACAAGTCGCAGGCGCCGGGGGTGATGCACGCCTGCGGGCATGACGCGCACACCGCGATGCTCCTCGGCGTGGCCCGACTCCTCAGCGAGCGCCGCGAAGAGTTCGTCGGCACGGTGAAATTCATCTTCCAGCCCTCGGAGGAGGCCCCGCCGGGCGGCGCGAAGCCGATGATCGCGGCCGGGGTCATGGAGAACCCGCACGTCGATGCGGCGTTCGGGGTGCACATCGGGCAGGATCTGCCGGTGGGGACGATCGGCGTCTGCGCGGGGCCGACGAATGCGGCCTCCGATGGCTTCGTCGCGACGATCAAGGGGGTCGGCGGGCACGCCGCGCGCCCGCACGGCGGCGTCGACCCGATCGTGGTCGCGGCGCAGTGCATCGGGGCGTTGCAGACGCTCGTCAGCCGCGAGGTCAATCCGCTGCGGCAGGCGGTGATCACGGTCGGCTCGCTGCACGCCGGGACCGTCTCCAACGTGATCCCCGAGGAAGCGATCATGAAGGCGACCGTCCGCACCTTCGATGAGGGGGTGCGGCAGCACCTCGCCGAGCGGATCCCGGCGCTCCTGAAGGGGATCGCCGCCGCGATGCGCGCCGAGGCCGACGTGCAGTATCGCTTCGGCTACCCGGCGTTGGTCAACGATCCCGAGATGACGGAGCTGGTGCGTGGCGTGGCGCGCGAGCTTGTCGGGCCGGAGAAGACGATCGAGCGCGAGCCGGGGATGGGCGGCGAGGACATGGCCTACTTCCTCCAAGCGGTGCCGGGCTGCTTCTTCCGCAGAGGATCCCGCAACTGGGAGCGCGGGCTGGTCTACGGCCATCACCATCAGCGTTTCGACATCGACGATGAGGGCGCATTGCCGGTCGGTGTCGCCGCCATCGCGTCGGTCGCGCTGCGCTATCTGAACGGCGCGCAGTAGGTATCGTGTGGCCCCCGCCCCCGGTAGCGGGTCGGGGGCGGGGGCCGACTCGTGGCGGGAGCCGATCTTTCCGCAGCGGTGAGGATGAACGGATGACGGGGACGAGCGGCGGGGCCGCCGCCGGTTCGGAACTGTTCCGGCGCGGGGCGCGGAGCGTGATCGGGGTCGTGCACCTCGCCGCGCTGCCGGGTGCGCCCGGCTGGGGCGGCGACTTCGCGGCGATTCTGGACCGGGCGCGCGCCGATCTGCTGGCCCTGGCGGCGGGCGGGGTCGACGCGGCGGTCGTGGAGAACTTCGGCGATGTGCCCTTCCGGGCGGGCGCGGTGGAACCGGAGACGGTCGCGGCGATGGCGCGCATCCTGACCGAGTTGCGACCATTGACGGCGCTGCCGCTCGGCGTCAATGTGCTGCGGAACGACGCGGCGGCGGCGCTGGCGCTGGCCGCGATCTGCGGCGGGGCCGACTCCTTCATCCGCGTCAACGTCCACAGTGGCGCGATGATCACCAATCAGGGGGTGATCGAGGGGCGCGCCGACCGCACGCTGCGGCGGCGACGCGAGCTTGGTGCGCGGGTCGCGATCCTGGCCGACGTGCTGGTGAAGCACGCCGCACCGCTCGGCCCGGTCACGATCGAGGAGGCGGCGCGCGATGCGGTCGAGCGCGGGCTCGCTGATGCGCTGATCGTCACCGGCTCCGGCACGGGGGAAGCGACGAGTCTGGACGATGTGCGCCGCGTGCGCGCGGTCCTCCCCGAGACGCCGCTCCTCGTCGGCAGCGGGGTGACAGCGGAGACGGTGCGCGGCCCCTTCGCCGTCGCCGACGGTGCCATCGTGGGGACGAGCTTCAAGGTTGGCGGGCGGACCCTCGCGCCGGTCGATGTCGAGCGGGTGAAGCGCTTCGTGGCGGCGGCGAAGGCTGGTTGAGCCGTACGCGCGGGGATGAAAATGCGCACCGCGTGCGTTACCACCATGATGGCCATGCGACGGATCGGCGCGATTCGCGGACCACTTTCCCTATGCCAGCGGGCTGCGTAGGAAAAGTCGGTCGACAAATAGGAAGAATGGCGAGCGGTTCTGTGCGGCACGGATCGTCGCCAGGTCGTATACTATCGATAATGGGTTGAGACGCGCGACACGGCTGCGCGGTCTCCGGCGTCGGGTGATGTGGTTCCGCTTTCCTTGTCTTGTTATGGCGGGTAAGCGAAGTACCTTGATAAGCAAGAGCTAAGGCGCTCAAGCGTTACCCGCTTGATCCGATATGTGTTGCGGTGTTCGGATCGAGGAGCTGCGTGAGGCGATGGTGCCTCGCCTTTCGACGATGTTTTCTGCTTCCGACAGGCGATGGCACGTTATCGATACGTTTCCGATCCAGGACACCAGGGGTGTGCGATCAGTTATCGGCGGGTCGTTTTCTTGATATCGAATAGCAGGTTCTGGCGCTACTGATCGGGCAATGACACGGTGCTTTCGATCGACTCACGATGCAAGATTTTTTTGTTCGCGGTCGCGTATTGAGAAGTCGAGACTCGGTCTACGCTTGCTGAACAGGCCGGGAAGGTGTACCCATCGTTGGCCGCTTCGCATGGTCAACCCCCGGGGATAGCCGCAGGACGAGGGAAGCGCACAGCGGTATTTGGACGAATGCGATTCCGCCGATACAACAGGAAGTGCGGATCGCGGTTGGAGGTGCTATGCAAGGGCTGGAAGGGATCTACGTCATCGTCTCGACCCCGTTCGACGAGCGCGGGCGGCTCGATCTCGATTCGTTCGGGACACTGCTCGATGCGACGGTGCGGGCGGGCGTCCAGGGCATCACTATCCTGGGTGTGGCGGGCGAGGCTCCGCGCCTCAGCGACGCCGAGCGCGAACGTCTGACCGCGCAGGCGATGACGACGATCGCCGGGCGGGTGCCGGTCGTCATCGGTGTCTCGCATGATGGCACCGACGTGACGATCGAGCGCACCCAGGCTGCGAAGGCGGCGGGCGCGGCGGGCGTGATGATCGCGCCGCCGAACTTCAGCAAGGTCGGCAAGGGGCTGATCGCGCACTACCAGCGGATCGGCGCCGAGGGTGGCCTGCCGATCGTCTTGCAAGATTATCCCCTGGTCAACGGCGTCAATATGTCGCCGCAGTTCATGGCCGAGCTGGTGCAGGCCGTGCCGCAGGTCGTGACGATCAAGTTGGAGGACATCCCGACGGCTTCTCGGATTCGGCAGACCGCCGCCGCGCTGCCGCAGGGGCGGATCACCTTCCAGGGGGGACTCAGCGGCGTCTGGCTCCTCGACGAACTGCGCGCAGGGGCGAGTGGCTCGATGACCGGCTTCCCTTACCCGGAGATTTTGGTCGAGATCTGGCAGACGTTCCGTGCCGGCGACGAGGCGGGCGCGGCGGCGCTGTACTATCGCTATTTACCGTTGATGCTCCTCGACGGGCAACCGGGCACCGGCGTCGCGGCGCGTAAAGAGGTCCAGGTGCGGCGCGGACAGATCAAACACGCGACGGTGCGCGCGCCCGGCCTGAGCCTCGATCCTCAGGCGAAGCGCGATCTGCACACGCTGCTCGATACGCTCGAACTGGCGCGGTACGACGCCGTCCGCGTCTGAGCACACCGGCGGATCGCGCCTCGGGACGGTGAGAGGGCCAGGGCCTGGACGGCATCGCCGATCGTGGCGCTGGCCGATCACCGCTCCGGTGGACACGCGTGCTATCGCGATTCGGTGTCCCGCCCGATTCGTCGCCGTCTACGAAGGGGCGCTAGCTGGCGCGTGGCGGGGCGACGATCCCGTTAAAGGGGCCTGGCCCGCCGAACGCTAAGGCTCGGTGCCCTTCCCCGTGTCGAGTGGGCGTAAGCCTGGCCGGACTCGACCGAGGGCACCGAGCCGGAGTCGTCCTGGCAGGGGCGGCGGCAATGTGCAGGGTGATCATCGAGAGGCTTTGCGCGCGGCGTCTCAGCCTCGGTACGCATCCTGCCGATACAGTGGTGTTCCGGGTGACGGCTCGACCGTTTCACCCGCTTAATAGCGATGGTCGCCGCGTGGCGGCGGCCTAGAATGTGAGAAAGGATCCTTCGTGGCAAAGCGAAAGCGTTTACGCCTGATTCCGCTTGGCGGCATCGGCGAAATCGGCAAGAACTCGTTTCTCGTCGAGTTCGGCAACAACCTGATCCTGATCGATGCCGGGGTGAAGTTCCCCGAAGAGGAGCAGCGCGGCGTCGATCTGGTCATCCCAGACTACAGTTACTTGAAGGAGAACCGCGATCAACTGCGCGGTATCCTGATTACCCACGGGCACGAGGATCACATCGGTGGCCTCGCCTATCTGCTCCCGCAGATCGCCAGCCCCGGCAAGCCGATACCGATCTACGGCTCCGATCTGGCGCTCGGCTTCATCAAGGCGAAGCTGCGCGAGCGGCGTGTCCTCGACCTGGCCGACTTCTGCCGCGTGGAGCCGGGGAAGCGTTACCCGCTGACCCAGCAGATCGACGCGGAATTCGTCCCGGTCAGCCACTCGATCCCCGGCAGCATGGCGGTCGTCCTGCACACGCCGGATGGTAGGGTCATCGCGACCGGCGACTTCAAGTTCGATCCGACCCCGATCTCTGGTCCCCCGACCGATGAGAAGCGGCTGCGCGAACTCGGCGACGAGGGGGTATTGCTCCTCCTCTCCGATACGACGCGCATCGAGACGCGCGGTCGTACCCCTTCCGAGCAGATCGTGAAGGAGGCGTTGGCGAAGATCGTCGTCGAGGCCGAGGGGCGGGTGATCATCACCACCTTCGCCTCGAACATCACCCGCTTGCAGCACGCGATCACCACCGCGCACGCCAACGGGCGGAAAGTGGCGGCGGTCGGGCGCAGCATGGAGAACAACACCAGTGTCGCGGTCGAACTCGGCTACCTCGAGGTACCGCATGGGACGTTGATCTCCGTGGAGGAGGCGGCGAAGCTGCCCCCCCGCCAGGTGCTGCTGATCATGACCGGCAGCCAGGGCGAGCCGACCGCCGCGCTGAGCCGTGTGGCGGCGGGGGAACACCGCTCGCTGCGCCTGATTCAGGGCGACACGGTGGTGCTCGCTTCCTCGCCGATCCCCGGCAACGAGGAGACGGTGGCGCGGACGATCGACAATCTCTTCCGTGGGGGCGCTATCGTCATCTACAACCAGCTCGTCCCGGCGATTCACGTCTCCGGCCACGGTGCCTACGACGAGTTGCGCTACATGCTGGAACTGACGCGCCCGAAGTACGTGCTGCCGGTTCACGGCGAGTATCGCCACCTGCTGCTCTATCGGCGGATGGCGGTGGAGTTCGGCATCCCGCAGGAGAATGTGCCGATCGCGGACATCGGCGACATCTGGCAGTTCGACGAAGGGGCCGCGCGCAAGCTCGGCACCGTGCCGTCCGGCTCGGTGCTGATCGATGGCCTGACGGTCGGCAACGTCACCAGTGTGGTGCTGCGCGATCGGCAGCACCTCTCCGAGGACGGCGTGATCTTCGCCTCGCTGGTGATCGACCGCGACACCGGACAGCTCCTCAACGGGCCTGATCTGGTCGCGCGCGGCTTCGTCCACAATGAGAGCGATGGCCTGCTCGAAGGGGCCGCCGACGAGGTGCGGCGGGCGTTGAAGCGTTCCGGCGGTCGCGGGCGTGCCGAGTACGGTCGCCTGGTGGAGCGCACCTCGCAGGTACTCGGCGGCTACATCTACCGCAATACACACCAGCGTCCGATGATCCTGCCGGTCGTGACCGAGGTCTGACGTGCGGCTGCGTGCAAAAATACAGGGTATACACGCGGGGCGCGGGCATCATGCTCGCGTCCCGTTCGTCGTCGCGCCGACTCGTGGCGGGGGCGCTCCGCTGGCGGGGCGTTCGTGTCAACGCGACCGAGCCGATACAATGGAGGCTATGGGGGCGATCGTGCGGGCGATGGCTCGGTAGGGAGAATGGGGGCGATGGATGACAGTGCTCGGTGAATTGCTACAGAGTCTCGGCAGCGGCGCGACGCGCATCGTCGATCTCACGATGCCGCTCTCGGAACGGACGCCGGTGTTGCAACTCCCGCCACCGTTCGCGAATACGCAAGGCTTCTCGTTGCACGAGATCAGTCACTACGACGAGCGTGGTCCCGCCTGGGCGTGGTCGAATATCGCGATGGGCGAGCATGTCGGCACCCACTTCGATGCGCCTACCCACTGGATCACCGGCAAGGATGGGCGCGATGTGGCGCAGACGCCGCTCGCACACCTCGTCGCCCCGGCGGCGGTGATCGACATGAGCGCGGAGTGTGCGGAGAATCCCGACTTCGTGCTGGAGATCGCGCACCTCGAGGCGTGGCAGCGCGCGCACGGACCGTTACCGACCGGTGGTTGGCTCCTCTATCGCACCGGCTGGGATGCGCGCGCCCAGGATCAGGCGGCGTTCCTCAACGCCGATGAAACGGGGTCACATACCCCCGGCGTCTCGGCGATGTGCGCGCGCTGGCTGGCGGAGGAAGCGCCGGTCGTCGGCCTCGGCGTGGAGACGGTCGGCACCGATGCCGGGAACGCGCATAGCTTCGATCCGCCCTTCCCCTGTCATGCCTTCCTCCTCGGCGCGGGGAAGTATGGGCTGACCCAGCTCGCCAATCTCGCCGCCCTACCGCCAACGGGGGCGGTCGTGATCGTGTCGCCGCTGCCGATCGTCGGCGGCACCGGCAGTCCGGCGCGCGTCCTCGCCCTCGTGGCGGGCTGAGATGACCGACGTCACGGTGCCGGAAGCGATCGGGATGGCGCTGGCCGGGCGCGGGGTCGGGCGGTTTTTCGGCCTGGTCGGGAGCGGCAACTTCGCGGTGACCAATGCCCTCGTCGCGGCGGGGGCGTCCTTCGTGCCCACGCGCCATGAGGGTGCGGCGATCACGGCTGCGGATGCCTACGCCCGCGTGAGCGGCGAGGTCGGCGTCTGTAGTGTGCATCAGGGGCCGGGGCTGACGAATACGCTCACCGGCCTGACCGAGGCGACCAAGAGCCGGACGCCGCTGCTCTTGCTCGCTGCCGATACCGCCGCCGCAGCGATCCACTCGAACTTCCGCATCGATCAGGCCGGATTGGTGGAGGCGGTGGGCGCGCGGGCCGTGCGGATCGCCCAGCCCGCAACGGCGGTCGCCGATACGCTGCGCGCGTATCGGCTGGCCGAGACGGAGCGTCGACCGATCGTGCTGATGCTGCCGCTGGATGTGCAGGCGGGTCGTTGCGCGCCACCCGCTGACATGCCCCCCGCGCTCGCTGTGCCGATCCCCGCGCCCGCGCCGGAGGCGATCGTGGCGGCTGCCGCTGCGCTCGCCGGGGCGGCGCGACCGTTGATCATCGCCGGGCGCGGTGCCGTGCTGGCGGCGGCCCGCGAGCCGTTGGCGGCGCTCGCGGAGCGGAGCGGGGCGCTGCTCGCCACGTCGGCGGTCGCCAATGGCCTTTTCGCCGGTAATCCCTGGTCGCTAGGCATCTCCGGCGGTTTCGCGTCGCCGCTCGCTGCGGAGCTGATCGGCGCGGCCGATGTGGTACTCGGGGTCGGGGTGGCGTTCAACATGTGGACGACCCGCCACGGTCACCTCCTCGGCGCGGATGCGACGATCATCCAGATCGATCGCGAGGCCGAGGCGATCGGTCGGCATCAGCGCGCCGACATTGCCGTGGTCGGCGACGCCGCCGCGAGTGTGCGGGCGATCCTGGCCGAACTGGAGCGTCACATCGCGCCGCCCTCGTCCTGGCGCACGCCGGAACTCGCGGCGCGGATCCGCGACGGTGGATGGCGACAGCAACCATTCACCGACGCGAGCACCGCCGCGCAGATCGATCCGCGCGCCCTCTCGCGCCGCCTCGATGCGCTCCTCCCCGTCGAGCGGACCGTGGTGACCGATTCGGGGCATTTCATGGGCTATCCGGCGATGTATCTGCGCGTGCCCGACGCGCAGGGTTTCGTCTTCACGCAGGCGTTCCAGGCGGTGGGCCTCGGCCTTGCGACCGCCATCGGCGCGGCGATCGCGCGCCCCGCGCGCCTGACGGTGGCCGCGCTCGGCGATGGCGGGGCGTTGATGGGGCTCGCGGATCTGGAGACGGTCGCGCGCCTGGGGCTGCATATGCTGATCGTGATCTACAACGATGCGGCGTATGGCGCGGAGGTCCACCATTTCGGGCCGGATGGTGCGGCGCTCGAGCAGGTGCGCTTCCCCGCTACGGACTTCGCCGCGCTCGGACGCGCCGTCGGTCTCGCTGGCATCACGGTGCGACAGGTCGCCGATCTCGATGCGGTCACGGTGTGGCTCACACGGGGCAGCGGCGGGCTGGTCCTCGATGCGAAGGTCGTGCCCACGGTCGTGGCGGAGTGGCTGGAGGAGGCGTTTCGCGGGCATTGAGCGTGGCTGCTCGGCCTACCGTATACCCGTGTTATGGCGGTCAGTTCGCGAGCACTTTCGCGAGCTTCGCGAAGCTATAGTCGGGGTTACGCGGGTGCGGGACGATCGCGCGGATCTGGTAGCCGAGGCGTTCGTAGAGGGCGAGATTCTTGTCCAGCGTCATACGCACTTCGAGGCGTACCTCGGGGATGGCGAGGGTGCGGGCGTGTCCTTCGAGGAAGGTGACGAGCGCGCCGCCGATGCCGCGACCCCGATAGGCGGGCAAGACCGCGATACGCCCGATGGCGAGATGGTCGGGTTGTCGCCCGTAGCGCGCGGAGCCGACCGCCTCCGCACCGAGCCAGGCGAGCGCCCCGCCCCCGGCGGCGAGGGCACGCGCAACATCGCCCACCGTCTCGGCATGCGCGCTGGACGGTGGATCGAGGACACCACGGTATTCCGCGAATGCCTCATGCATGATCCGATGTACGAGGGCCGCATCGATCATCCCGGCGAGCTCGATCCGCATCGCTCCTCCTCCTGACACGCCGATGCGCCGGGACAATACACGATTGTCCCGGCGCGCGCGTGCTCAATTTCGGTCGGCAGCGCGTCAGTCGCGCCGCTCCGGGGTCCGTTCGGCCAACTCCTCGCGGAGCATCTCCACGTCCTGGCGGAGGCCACCGATGCGACCACCGACGAAGAGGAAGTAGCCGAGGATCAGGAGCCAGGTGATCGCGAGGGCGGCGAAGAGGAAGGACATGTTGTCGGGCATTGTTTAGTCCTCCGTTGCTGTGGTCAGGGCCGACTGGCGCTCGCCCGCGACAGATGTCACCGACGCCACGATCGGCTCATCATCGAGGAAGAGCACGTCCTGGCGCAGTTGGCCGACGCTCGCGCTGAGTTGCTCGACGCGGAAGCGCTGCACCGTCAGATAGGCGTAGAGCATCAGGAAGGCCAGCAGCGCGACGAACATCGCCTGCAACATCTCCGCCGGCAGCGCGGGATTCGCGCGCTCGACGATCGGCGCGGGGTGCAGCGTGCGCCACCAGCGCACCGATTGGTTGATGATCGGGATGTCGATCACGCCGATGATGCCGACAACGGCGGCGCTGCGTGCGATCTGCGGGGTGTTGCCGCCATAGGCGCGGAGCATCAGATAGCCGGCGTAGATGAACCAGAGGATCAGCGTGGAGGTCAGGCGCGCGTCCCACGACCACCAGGTGCCCCAGATCGCCTTGCCCCAGATCGCGCCGCTGAGCAGGAGGATGGTGTTCAGCAGCAGCCCAACCTCCGCCGAGGCGCGGGCCAGCATGTCCCACGCTTCGCCGCGTCGCCAGAGGTAGGCGATGCTGGCGACGCAGGTGACCGCGTAGGCAACGTAGGTGATGATGGCCGAGCCGATATGAATGTAGAAGATCCGTTGTGCGGGGCCCTGGGTCAGCTCGGTCGGCGCGTAGATCAAGGCCATGTAGAGCATCGCCAGGACGCTGAGCGCCGTCGCGCCACCCAGTATCTGCGCCATGCGACCCAGGCGGTCGCTCGGTTGCGCCGCGCCGTTCGCACCGCGCGCGCGCGTCGTCTGTGTCGGAAATGCGCGCGTATCCACCCGCTCTGCCATCGCTTTTCCCCATCGTTCGCCGCGCGATCAGGTCGGATGGCACGGCGGAATCGTTGTCCTGTGTACCTTAGGTATTGTACCCGGCAACGGATTCTCGCACACACGCTAGATACGGGCTTCGCCTTGCTATAACACCATACGCGCGTGAGAATCGTGGCATGATGGCGATATGACATAAGGCGGGGGGCAGGGCGATGGCGAACTGGCGGGCACGCGGCGGCTGGTGGGTGGTGGGGCAGTTCGTCCTCCTGGGGCTGGTGGCGTTCTTACCCCGTCGGGGGGCACGGTGGCCGCGCGTGCTGGTATGGGGCGCGCGGCTTGTCGCCTTGCCCGCACTGGGGGTCGGGGGCTGGCTCGTCGCGAGCGCGCCCGATGCGCTTGGCGATAACCTGACCCCCTTCCCGCGACCGCGACCGACGGCGACGCTCGTCCGCGAGGGGATCTACGCCGAGGTGCGCCATCCGATCTACGGCGGCTTCATGCTGCTGGCCCTCGGGTGGGCACTGTTGACGGCGAATACGCTGCGGCTGGGCGTCGTGGGGGCGTTGGTCGCGCTCTTCAGGGCCAAGGCGCGGCGTGAGGAGATCTGGCTGACCGAGCGATTCGCGGAGTATGCGGCCTATCAGGAGGAGGTGCCGCGCTTCCTACCAAACCCCTGGTAACTGGCCTCCGTGGGGGCTGGTGGTTGCGTCAAAAGATGGCCTTGCAGCCCGGCTGTGGGAATGATGATAAGAGCAAGGGCGCTGAGCGAAGGAGAGCCCCTCTGCTCAGCGCCCTCCCGTCACTCAGTCTGCGGCGACTGTATCGAGCGCCTTCCGTGCCTGATACTCCCGCGCTTCGCTGACGAGCTGTGCGAAGAGCCGCGCCTGCTCGGGGTGTACGGTGAACATCTTCTCGGGATGCCACTGCACGCCGAGGACGAACTGCTTCCCGATCCCCTCGACCACTTCCACGGTGCCATCCGGGGCCTGCCCGACGACGCGCAGGACGGCGGGGATGTCCCGCAAGGTCTGGTGGTGGGCCGAGTTGGTCTGCACCGTCGTGTCGCCGATGATCGCGGCGGCGGCGCTATCGGGCGCGAGGCTGATCGCGTGGATCGGCTGCTCCCAACTCCCGACCTCCCACGGCTGGCGATGCCCCTCGGGGTCGTTTTGCTGGAGGCTGACATCCTGATAGAGGGTGCCGCCGAGCGCGACGTTCAGCACCTGGATGCCCCGGCAGATCGCCAGCATCGGTACGTCTGCCGCGAAGGCCGCGGTGATCAGGCGGAACTCGAAGTCGTCGCGGCGGTCACTGACGCCATAGGTCGTCGCGTGAACCGCCGTGTCGCCGTAGCGCTCGGGGCGGATGTCGCCGCCGCCGCTGAAGACGATGCCATCGACGAGCCCGAGGAGTGCTGTCACGTCCACGCCGCTGGGAGGGAGGAGGATGGGGATACCACCCGCCGCCTCGACCGCCTCGACGTAGCTCGTCTCCATCCGAAAGATCTCGCCCCGGTTCTCGGAATCCGCGATCGATGGGGTGATGCCGATTATCGGCTGCATGGGTTTCCTCCCTGATATGCCGGGACGCGGCATGACGACGCATCGGAAAGCGATCAGTATGCCCCTTGCCGGGCACGGCGTCAATCGATTTGCGCGTTGCATGCGCCAAGTGTAGCGGCTTGGCCGGGGCGCTCGTCGTTATCTGCCGCCAGATGCTGTATTTTGGGTCAATTGAGGGAAAGAGCGAGCATGAGGATGGAGGCAACAAACCAATTAACCGATGGATACCGATGGATATGGATAGGTAACGCGCTCGGAGGGGTTGTGCCGTCACCATGAGTAGAAGGACGCGGCGCTGGCTTATAGGCGATTTCATAACGGGATAAGCAGCCTGAGAGTTGGCGCGCCTACTCTACCGTCGCTTCATGATCACAAGCTACAGAACCACCCGTTACCCGGGCTGAAAAGCGGGAAAGACGCATGGTATAATTGACATAAGTATTGTCATAGCGCAGGGACCGTCCGAGTACGCTACTATCGCCGCTATAGACAGAAGCGGTAGGGCTAGAGATAGGGAGGGTTGGAGATGAGTGGTTCGATCACCCCGCGACCGATCCAGAAGCTGATCGAGGAATTCGGGCGGCTGCCCGGTATCGGGCCGAAGACCGCCTCGCGCCTGACCTTCTATATGCTCCGCAGTCCGCGCGAGCAGGCAACCGCGCTCGCCGAGGCGATCCTCGATGTGAAGGATCGGGTGACCCTCTGCTCGATCTGCTTCAACACCACCGAGGCCGATCCCTGCACCATCTGCACTAGCCACGATCGCGCGCGGGAGCAGATCTGCGTGGTCCAAGAGCCATTGGATATCCTGGCGCTAGAGCGGACCGGGGAATTCAAGGGGCTCTACCATGTGTTGCACGGCGCGATCTCGCCGCTCGATGGGATCGGCCCGGACAAACTCCGCATCCGTGAGCTGATGCGGCGGGTAGGAAATACCGGTGAGGAGACCGCACCTTCGGAGATTATCCTGGCGACCAACAACGACATCCCCGGCAACGCGACAGCGATGTATCTCTGGAAAGAGTTGGCGAAGACCGGGGTCCGCGTGACGCGACTGGCGAGCGGCCTCCCGGTCGGCGGCGATCTGGAGTACGCCGACGAGGTAACGTTAGGGCGCGCGTTGGCGGGCCGCCGCGAGCTATAAACGGCGGGGCCAAGGGCGGGCGCAAGGATCGCCCTCTCATTGCCCTTGCACAGCAGGGCAGTGATCGCTATACTTCGCATCCGGTACAGAAGAGCGAGGGGCGCGACGCCCTGAACCTCTCGGAAGCCGCGACGGGCGAGGAAATGAAATCGCCCGAACCCTTGACAGGGCCACAACGCTTCTGGTAATCTGTACTTCGCCCCAAGAGCGGGGCCGTTTCGTCCGGGAAGTCACAACGACCGGCAAACATCGACAACGGAGAGCGCAGTGTTCGACTGACGGGCCGCAGAACGGGATAACCGTAACGCATCCGCAGTTGACGCCGCCGTCGAGGCGGCGTTTGTGTCTCCTCCGTTTGTGCTGAGTACGTTGACAGGTAAAGTGTGGTGTGCGCACCACGAGACCATTTCGGTGGCTCGTGCGGTGCGTGCAGGTAGGCGCAGATGCGTCGCCAGTCGGGACGGCTTGCGGGCCTCAGTCCGATGGCATAGGACGTATCTGCCACAATAATCGCAGTCAAGACGGCCCTTTCGGGGGTCGCAACTGTCAGCGAGTTTGATCCTGGCTCAGGAACAACGCTGGCGGCGTGCCTAACGCATGCAAGTCGGGCGGGTCATGCTTTCGGGCGTGATCAGCG
>JAABUM010001661.1_pt1 | contig 32216 bp, 24 predicted proteins | sample 5559161 | NCBI WGS metagenome assembly JAABUM01 (sample SAMN10711868, study PRJNA513369) | rock metagenome | isolation source: Antarctica rocks | place: Antarctica: Victoria Land, Siegfried Peak nord
CGACCGATTGGCTCGTGGCGCTGGGCTATCCGCCCGCGACGGATGACCACCCGCTCACGACCGCACCCGGCGTCCTCAAGGCCGCCTGATGTTTCAACTGTCAAGTCCATTTGAACCATGTCTAAGTATCGAAGGACTGTTGTTCAGACCAACGGTCGCACTTGACGATGAAGCGGACTATGATGATGAAGAGATTGTAACGACCGCGCCAGCGACTGGCCTACGCGCGCGTAAGATGAGCGGCGCACGGAGCGAAAGAGGGTAGTAAAAACTTATGGCTCAACGTAAGAATCAGGGGCGGACAGGACCATCAACAAAGACAAGGGACACGCGAGTGAATGGCAACGGCGCTAAGGGCGCCAATCGCGCGCCGGCCGCGAACGCGTCCACACCCATCACAGCGAGTGAGGAGCGCAACCGCGCCACGGGCCGGCGGGCGCGCGCCCGCATAGCGCAGGAGCAGGCGGCGCGCCGACGCCGCCTCGGCATCATCGCCGGCGCCATTACAGTCGTCGTCATCGCGGCCATCGTCATCGCAGCACTGGTTCTCAATCAGCCCAGCAGCCAAACCACGGCCCTTGTCGACCCCAACGCGCTCTCCTCACCGCCGACGCAACTCGCTATTGGTAGTAAAGCGCCGAATTTCGATAGCGCGACGATCGATGGAAAACACTATACGCTGGCCGGTCAGCATGGTCACCCCGTGCTCATGGAGATGTTCGCGGTCTGGTGCCCGCACTGTCAGGCCGAGAGCGCTGTGCTCAACCAACTCGACAAATCCTATGCGTCCAAGGGCCTGCGCTCTTTCTCCGTCCTGGCCAGCCCGTTTGGCAAGGACTATGACACGAGTAGGGGCACGGATACGCGCCTGGCCGACAAGAGTGACATCACCTGGTTCAAGAATACCTTCAACGTCGCGCACCCTATCCTGGTCGACCGCAACTTCGCGACGGCCAATAAATATGGGCTCGTCAATGGCCCCGGCGGACAGGGTTTCCCCTCGATCTACATTCTGGACGGCAACGGGATCGTGCGTTACCGCAGCACCGGCGAGGTACCCTACGCCGCCCTTGCCAAGGCCGTCGACGCGGCGATCAAGGGCCAATCAACCCAGTCGGCCAGTTCGACAAAAGCCAGCCATCGATAGCAGGGAGAGTAGTCAGTAGTCAGTAGTTAGAACGGGGGGAAGCGTTGCCGATTGCACGATAACGTTTAACCACCGACCTCTCTGACTACTGATTACTCGGCTAATAATGCGCCATGTACGTGAACACGGCCCGCGCTGTGCTGTGGCCGGCGCGTATCGTGACGGTAACTTGCCAGTCGATGGCCATCACCACGTCCAGCGTCGCGACGTAGCGTCCGTGCCCGGCGGCGTGGGCGGTCGTCTCGGTCTCACCCATGTCCATGTCTAGCGAACGGCCCGTCAGTTCTACGCGCGCTCCGTCGACGGGCCGTCCACCGGCGCCGACCATGATCGTGTACGTTTGATGCGCCACGCGGTCGGACGGCGCGCGCAGGGTGACGCTGAACCCGTCGACCTGCTGTGTCAGGTCGACAGGGCGGTTGGGCAAGAGCGGCGGCCCGAGCGATCCGACCGTGAACAGGTAGGAGCGATGCGCGACAGCGCCGCTCGGTGTCACCGCCCGTCCAGACGACGGCGTAGGGGCCAGCCGGCAGCTTTGGCAAGGCCGCGCGCAGTTCGTCATGGCGTCGCCCTGTCACCGTCGACGGGCTATTCACATGGCGCGGGGAGATACCCCAACATTGTGAAACGCGGCCTGACCTTGAAAGGTCATGGCAGACGACGGACCTTGAAAGGTCGGTCTGGGTGCGTCACACGCTCCATGTGTCTAGCGCGCAGCCACTGCGGCCCGGCTGTCGTCGGGAGACCTTTTAAGGTCCGGTCCCTGCCATGGTCTTTTAAGGCCAGGCCCACGGCGCTCCTCTTACGTTACGCCGACGCGCCGGAGTAATGGCGCAGTCCCAGGCGCCAGACCAGGCGGGCGACGGCCAATAGCGCCGCCGTCAACGCTGTCGCGCCGAGCAGCGCCGGAGCCGTCAGCCGCCCCGTCAGCGCCTCGGCCGGTATCGTCACGGCGAAGGCGACCGGCACCAGGAAGGTCAGACCGGCGCGCAACCAGCCGGGGTAGACGCCGATTGGATAGCGTCCCGCCGCGTACACGCCCTGGAACAGGTTGATCATCTCGTCGATGCGCACGGCCCAGAACGCCACGGTGGTCAGCATCAGGAAGAAGCTGTAGATCATCAACCCGCCCAACAGCAGCAGGTACAGGAAAGCCAGCGCCTGCCAGGCCCCGATACGCGTCTGCAAGCGTAGCGCCGCGAGCGCCACGACGATCAAACCCGTCACCACGTCCACCAACTGCCACACGCGCACCTCGCGCACGCTGACGATCAACTGCGCGTCCTCCGGCTTGGTCAGCGCGTAGTCCAGTGTGCCCTGCTGGATATCGCCCATCAACCGCTCCATGTTCGGCTGGATTGTCGTAGCGATCAGGCCGCCCATCAGGACGTGGACCCCCATCAGCGCCAGCAACTCAAACGGCGTCCAGCCGTCGAGCGTGGCGGTGTGGCTGAAGATGAGCCACAGACCGATCAGGCCCGTCGCCACCGCCACGAGCGATTGCAGCAGCTGCACGAAGAAGTTGACGCGATATTGCAGTTCGTTCATCGCGCCGACGCGGAAGTATATCCAGACGAGCCTGAGCGCGTTCATGAACGATTCCTATCGTATAACCTGCCTGCGACTAAAGTCGCATGGCAAACCACGGACACTGAAGTGTCTCTTCAGCCAGTAGTGCGTGCCTGACGCATCGCATCCCACAGCCATCAGGACGAGCCGAAGCGACTTTAGTCGTCGTAGTTTGCCATGCGACTTCAGTCGCAGGCCAACAACCGTGGTCACGACCCGACGGCCGAGTAGCGGCGCACGCTGGCGCGCCACAGCAGGGCCACCAACGCTCCGCCGATAGCGACCCACAGGGCTTGCATGCCCAGCCCAAACAGCAACTGTCGCGCGGGGAGTCGGCCTACTAACGCCTCGATCGGGAAGCCAAAGGTCCACTGGAACGGCAGGAAGTCGGCCAGGCGCTGCGCCCACGGGGGCAGCAGGGAGAGCGGTACCAGCCGCCCGGAGAGCACCAACTCGGCCGCGAAGTACAGCTCGAAGATAGCGCTGACCCGCGTCGTCCAGAAGGTGATCAGGCCCAGCACCCACAGGAGCACCGGGCGCACGAGGTACGCGCCCCAGATCGCCACCGCGAACACGGCCACGTCCAGTGGGCGGGGACTCAGGGCCGGGTGGAAGGCCAGCGAGAGCAGCGCGGCCAGCGGCAGCCACAGCACGATCACCACCACCTTCCAGCCCGCGAAATAGGCTAGGTCGTAGTGAATGGGGTGGATGGGGCGCAGCAGATCGGCCGAGAACTGGCCGCGCTGGATGCGGAACTTCCAGCCGTACGGCGTAAACACAATGTTCATGTTGCGCACCAGCGTCCACACGATGTAGTAGGCGGCGAACCCGCCCGCCGTGTAGCCGCCGACGGCGCCGCCGTGCGCCCGCGCGATCGACGACCAGACGACCAGGTAGATGACCGGTTCGGTGATCATACCGATCATGTAGAAGTAGTTCGACACACGGTACTGGAACTGCGTGATGACGGCCAGCTTCATGCTGATCAGGTAGAAATCGAGATAGGCGCCCAGCGTGGCCATACCACCGGGCTTCGTGACCGCCGTCGAACGGTCGCCCCGACGATCCAGCTCGATGGGGTTGTTCATAGCGGTTGCTCCTGCGCGAAGACGCGCTCGATCACATCATCGATGGGCGGTTCCTCCACGGTGAGGTCGGTCACGGGCAGGTCGGCCAGTAGGCGCGCCGTGAGACGCGACGTGTCGGCCTTGGGCACGCGCAACAGCACGCGCCCGTCCTCGCGCCCCATCACCTCGCCGTACGCCGTCAGGTCGACCGACGTATCGTCCAGGGTGACGCCGATGGTCTTGTAGGCGGCGAATTGCCCCACCAGACCGCTCAGTGAGCCGTCGAACAGGATGCAGCCATGGTGGATGACGATGACGCGGCGGCAGAGCGCCTCTACGTCCGCCATGTAGTGGCTGGTCAGCAGCACGGTCGCGCCGTGGCGCTGGTTATATGCGGCGATGAACGCGCGGATGCGGCGCTGCATGGCCACATCCAGCCCGATAGTCGGCTCGTCGAGAAACAGCACTTTGGGCCGATGCAGCAGCGCGCCCACGATCTCCATCTTCATGCGCTCCCCCAGCGACAGGTTGCGTACGGGCTTGCGCACCAGATCTTGCAGGTCCAGCAACTCAATATACTCGTCGCGCGCCTGCTTGAACTCGAGCGCGGGGATGCGGTAGATAGCGCGGTTGAGTTCGAATGAGTCCAGCGCCGGGATATCCCACTGTAGCTGGTTGCGGTTGCCCATGACGAGCGTCATCTGGCGCAAGAAGTCCTTCTCGCGCCGCGCGGGTTGGTAGCCCAGTACGCGCGCCTCACCCGCTGTCGGGTGCAGCAGCCCCGAGAGCATCTTGAGCGTGGTCGTCTTGCCGGCGCCATTCGGCCCCAGGAAGCCAACCACCTCGCCCGGCGCGATGTCGAAGGCGATCCGGTCGACCGCCTTGACCTCACGCGATTGCCGCCGTACCAGGCTACGCAGCGAAGCCTTCAGGCCCGCCTCGCGCTCGGGGATGACGTAACTCTTGCGCAGGTCACGCACCGCGATAGCCGGAGATGTCGCCATGTTCCTGTTTGCCTCCATAAACCGGAGCATAGCCTCGCGCGCCCGGCCCCTGATACAGCGCCTCTTTACAACTCGTCAAGGCTCTCGGCGATGGCGGCGGAGTCGAGCAGCGCCTCCAACTCCCGCGCGTCCGCCGCCGCGATACGCCGCTCCACGGGCTGGGGTAAGGGGCCAAAACGCGCTTGCAGCACCTTGCGTAGCGCCAGGCGTTCGCCGCGCGCCTCGCCCCTCGCTTCAGCTTCAGCCTCGCGCTCCGCGATCAGCGTTTGTAGTGGGTTTGCCATACTCAGGTCCTCCAAAATCGCCTTCACAAGATTCTCATCAACATAATGATACGTCAATCCGATCAGCGCGGCGGCCGTCGGCCCTTGTTGCCCCTCCGGCAAATGATTCGCCAATTCGACCGCGTCGGGTAGGACGTCAGTCAAGGAGTGGCGCTGGCGCATCAGTGGCGACAGCACGAGGTCGATACGGTCCGCCGGGGTAAACGGTTCCCCTACAATCTTCAATCGGCCAGGGACGTATTTTCCACTCACCACTCACAGGATGAGGTGCAGGTCGCCAAACTCGTGCCATAGATAGCCCTCACGCAGCGCCTCGGCGTACGTATGCGCGAGGTGATCGCGGCCGGCGAGGGCTTCGAGCATGGCCAGGTGCGAGGAGCGCGGTTCGTGCAGGCCGGTCAGCAGCGCGGTGACGGCGCGCAGGCCGCGCTCCGGCGTCACGACGAGGCGCGTCCACCCCTCGCCGGGGTGGACCACGCCGTCGCGGTCGGCCACGGTCTCCAGCGCGCGCACCACCGTTGTCCCGACCGCGACGACCCGGCGTCCGGCCTGCCGCGCCCCGTTGACCAGGCGCGCCGTTTCCAACGACACGCGGTAGTACTCCTCGTACGGCGGTTCGTGCGCCTCGGGACTTGCCACGCCCGTGTGCAAGAGCAGCGGGGCGACGACGATCCCACGCGCGGCGAGGCGCGTCAAACCCTCGGTGGTGAAGGCGCGTCCGGCCGACGGCATCTCGGCGCTGCCAGTCTCGGTCGCGTAGACGGTCTGGTAGTACGATAGCGGCCAGCCTTCCCGGACGTAGCCATAGCGGATCGGGAAACCATACGCGGCAAGGTAGTCCGCCAACAGGCCCGGCACGTCGATCGTGGCGATCCACAGGCGGGACGGCGCGCCGTCCCGCAACGCGGCGTGGTCGTGGCGATAGGGCACATGCAGCGTGGCCCGCCCGTTCGCGGGCAGATGTAGCGTCTCGCCCATCGTCGCGGCGGACAACATCAACTGCTTTGTCGCGCCTCCGCCCCCAGTGAGCCGGCGCGGTTCCACGATCCACAGGTCGGCCGGCAAGTGTGTCGACAGGCGCAACTCGATCTCGCTGCCGTCGGCGCGCATCGCGCGCAGGGCCGCGTTCATCGTACCGCTCGTGTTGACGACGAGCGCATCACCGGCGTCGAGCGCGACGGGCAGGTCGCGGAAGGCGCCGTGGACGACGCGGTCGTCGGACCGATGCGACACCATCAGGCGCACCTCGTCGCGCGCCAGCCCGCGCGCCTCGGGCGGTTCACCGGCCTCCAGGCGCGGCGGCAACGCGAAGTCTAGCGTAGGGGTCATTGGTTATCCTCCTCTCGTAGTCGGAAGTCGGAAGTCGGAAGTCGATAGTTAGGTACGGATGCGGCGCATGTCTAACTTCCGACTATCGACCATCGACTATGGACTATCCACTATCGACTCTGGTACCGCCCACTCGGCGCATCGCCGTCGATCAAGCGCAGCAAACCGGGCACGCTCTCCTCGGGTAACGGCCGGTCGGAGATATCCTCGCCGGGGAAGGCCTCCTGCTGCATCACCGTGCGCATGTCACCGGGGTCGACGGCGTAGACACGCAGATTGGGGTTCTCGACGGCCAGGACCGCCGATAGGTGGTCGAGCGCGGCCTTGCTCGAGCCATAGCCGCCCCAGCCCTCGTACGCATCGATCCCGGCGTCGCTACTGACGTTGATGACGCGCGCGCCGGGCGTCAATAGGGGCGCGACGGCCTGTAGCAGGGCCAGCGGCGCGATGACGTTGGTCCGATAGACGCCGGCAAGCGCGTCAGGCGGATAGGCCAGCAACGGCGGCAGCGGGCTCGGCCCCAGCGCGCTGGCGTTGTTGACCAGCAGGTCGAGTCTCCCGGCCTCGCGCACGGCGTCGGCCAGCGCGACGCGGTGCGCCTCGTCCGCGATGTCGCCGGGCAGCGCCACGACTCGCGTACGCCGCGCCAACTCCGCGCGCGCCTGCTCCAAGGCGGCGGCGCCGCGCGCGTCGATGATGAGGCTCCAGCCGCGCTCCGCGAGGGCGCGCGCCAGGGCGAGCCCGAGCCCGCGTGAGGCGCCGGTGATTAGGGCGATCCGAGATGTGGATGACGTCATGGCTGCTTCTCCTTGTTGATTACGCATCTCCGTGGTTGATCAGACTATACATCTATTCCGCTAATTAAACAAGTTTTTACTGTTTTAAGCCGTTTGTGGCCGGGGCCCCTATACTGGAAGTATGAGTCCAACACAAACACCCGCTTTGGCGGTGTTGCCTACGACCTGGCAAACGGTGCTGCGTTACCTCAAAACGCGCGGTGACGCCACGGCGGAGGACCTCGCCGCGGCCGCCGCTATCACCCTGAGCGGAGTACGGCAACACCTGACCGCCCTGGAACGCGATGGCTTGGTGACGCACACGGAGCGGCGCGCCACGACAGGGACAGGCCGCCCCAGGTATCTCTATGCCCTGACCCCGACTGGCGACGTGCTGTTCCCGCGCGCCTACGCCGAATTGGCCAATGAACTGTTGCACTACGTCGAGGACGAAGATCCCGCTCTCTTGACCCGGTTGTTCGACCGCCGCGCCCAGCGCAGGCTGGAACAGTGCCGCGCGCGCACGGAGGGCCTGCCCTTCTCCGAGCGGGTCGGCGTGGTCGCGCGCATCCTCGACGAGGATGGCTACCTCGCCGACTTCACGCCGCGCGACGACGGCGCGTTCGTCATCACCGAGCACAACTGCGCCGTGTTGAGCGTGGCCAAGCGCTACAGCCTGGCCTGTAGCAGTGAGCTCGCCTTCCTGCAGGCGGCCCTGCCCGACGCCACGGTCGCGCGCGTGGCGCACCGCCTCAACGGCGCGCATGTCTGCGCCTATGAGGTGCGCCCCCGCACCTAGCGTTCCTTCTCGCCCTCCAGCCGTTCCTTCTCGCCCTCCAGCCGTTCCTTCTCGCCCTCCAGCCGTTCCTTCTCGCCCCCCCCGCCCCCTCCGGGGGAGCCTGGGGAGATGCCTCCCCCCAGACCCCCGCCATACGCTCATCGCGGGCGTCATGGCATGCGGGTATGGGAAACTCCTCGCAGTCCTCGCGGCCCCACGCGCTGACGGGCCGCCTACCGCATCCCGGCGCGGTTTTATGGCGGGGGTCTGGGGGGAGGCATCTCCCCAGGCTCCCCCGGAGGGGGCGGGGGGGGCGAAGGCGACAGGGGCCGGTCATACGGGGGCGAGGGCGACAGGGGGTGCACAAAGGCGCACCGGTAATGGGCGCGTATCTGCGGGACCTGGTATCACTAACGCAGGGGCGCCACGCCGGCCAAGCGGGCCGTGCGTCCTGCTGAAGGCGCCGCCCAAATCCAGAGAGGATACCTATATCGTGCGCCGAAACCACTTTGCCTTGCCGCTCACCGTCCGCGTCGCCGCCGTCGCGGCCCTCCTGCTCGGCGTCGCCGCGCTCCCGCCGCGCGCGGCCACCCACGCCGCCACGTACCAGCCGCGCTTCCAAACCACCGCCTGCCCCTTCACGGTCGGCAAGGGTCTCGTCGTCGGGCGCGACGTGCGCTGCGGCTACCTTGTTGTACCCGAAGACCGCGCCGCGCCGGCGGGCCGCATGGTTCGCCTGGCTGTCGCCATCTTCAAGAGCCCGTCCCCCGACCGCCTCCCCGACCCCGAGGTCTTCCTGCAAGGGGGGCCAGGCGGCGCGATCGTCGGCCAACTGGGACCGTCCATCGACGCGTCGTCCCTGCCCGTCATCGCCGGGAACCACGATTTGATCCTGCTCGACCAGCGCGGCACCGGCTACTCGCAACCATCGCTGGCCTGTAACGAACTGACGCAACTGCAATACACGACCCTTGACCAGAACCTCTCACCGCAACGCAACGTCACGCTGGAGACACAGGCGGCGCAGGCCTGTCATGACCGCCTGGTGCGCGCCGGCGTCAACCTCAGCGCCTACACCACGACCGCCGACGCGGCCGACGTCGCCGACCTGCGGCGGGCGCTGGGCTATCAGACGATGGACCTGTACGGCGTCTCCTACGGCACGCGGCTGGCCCTGACCGTGATGCGCCTGTATCCCCAGGGCATCCGCAGCGTCGTGCTCGACTCGGTCGTCGAGCCTCAGAGTGACAACTTCAGTGACCCTATGCGCAGCATGAATCGCTCCTTCGACACGCTCTTCCAGGGCTGCGCCGCCGATACGGCCTGTAATAGGGTCTATCCGCACCTGGATCAAACATTCTACGCGCTCGTGACGCGCCTGAACGCCCACCCCGTTTCCTTCCGCGTTACATCGCCCGACACTCACAAGAGTTACACAGCATTGCTCAATGGCGACGGGTTGACTAACGAACTGTTCCAGGCCCTCTACGTCACCTCGTTCATCCCCTCGCTGCCCAAGATGATCGACGGGCTGCGGCGGGGTGATACCAAGCTCGCCGCATCGCTCTACGGTCAGGTCGAGTTCGACAACAGCGTCAGCATCGGTATGTACTACACCGTGCAGTGCAGCGAAGACGCGCCCTTCACCAACCGCGCCAACATCGTAGCGGCGTCCAAGGTCTTGCCGCCGGCCCTGCGCGCGGATCAGCTGATCAGCAACCTGGGCGAGTTCAGCCAGTGCGCGGTCTGGAAGGTCAAGAGCGTGTCGCCAGCGCAGAAGCAGCCCGTACACAGCAGCATCCCGACGCTGGTGCTCGCCGGCCAATACGACCCGATCACGCCGCCCGCGCACAGCGCGGCCGTGGCCCACGGCTTAAGCCACGGCTACTTCTACCAGTTCCCCGCGACTGGGCACGGCGTCTTCCTCACCAACGCCTGCCCTTACCACATCACAGCGGATTTCCTGGACCACCCCAGGAGCGCGCCCGACGCCGCGTGCATCGCGGGCATGCCGGCCCCCGCGTTCCTCACGAAGTAACGCTGCCGGCTACGTCTACACATCCGGTGGATGGTAGACTAGCAATAGTAGCCTTGCGGAATGGGAAAAGCGAAGAGAGGACGAAGATGGCCGTGAACCCACGGGCGGCACGGCGGCGCGGCACGGAGCGGCTGCGCATGACGGTCGAGGAGTACCTTGCCTTCGAGGAAATGAGCCAGGAGAAACATGAGTATGTCGACGGTTGGGTCTATCCCCTATTCCCCGAGATCGACGGCATGGCCGGCGGGACCAACAACCACGCCGCGCTGACCAGCAACGTCGGCCGCCTGCTAGGCAACGCGCTCGAAGAGAGCCCCTGCATCGTCTACAGCCCCGACGCGCGCGTACAGGTCGACGCCACGAACTATCACTACCCCGATGTCGCGGTGAGCTGCGACCCGCGCGACTTAGATGCCGGCGACGAGAAGCGTATCCAGCACCCCGGCGTCCTCGTCGAAGTGCTCTCCGACACGACCGAGGACGTGGACCGGATAGACAAGCTCACTGAGTACCGTGCCCTGCCGAGCGTGCGGGACTACCTGCTCGTCAACTATGCCGCCCGCCTCGTCGAGCACTACCATCGCGCGGGCGGACTCTGGACCTATCGCACGTACGGCCCCGGCGAAACGATCGCGCTAGAGGGCCTGGGCGTAGCGCTCACGGTCGACCGCATCTACGCCAAAGTCCGGTTATCAGGCGACGCGCCCCCTGGATAGCTATAACACAATCAATGTACGACCACCACAGACTTATGGCATGGACACATCGTCAACAAAGAAGTTGGTCGGATTCGACGAGTCAGTGGTGGTGGTGAAGCGCAGCACGACTGTCCGCCCCGCGTACGCGGCCAGGCTCAACGTGTCTTGCGACCAGGCGTTGCGCGTGCTCGTGTTGCTCCACGTCCGTAGCGCGCCCAGCAACGTGCCGGACGTGCTGTACACCTGCACCCGCAGGTAGTCGTACGCCGTCGTTGAGCCCTCCGAACTCGTCATGTACCACCAGTAGCGCAGGTTGGCGTTGCTCGGTATCGTCAATTGCTGCTGTACGTACTCGGTGCAACTGTTGTAGCCGCACTCATCGGCGCTGTAAGAGCCTGTGTGCGGATTGTACGTGTCGATGACCTCGTAGCCGCCGCTGGAGGATTCGGACCAGCCCACGCCAGGGCCGCTCTCGAAGCCAGGGCTGACCACGATGTTGCCCGTCGGGGCCGGTATGTTCGTCGGGGCCGGGCGCGGCGTGTTCGTCGCGGTGGGGGCCGGCGTGTTCGTTGGCGCGGGGCGCGGTGTATTGGTCGCGGTCGGGCGGGGTGTATTGGTCGCGGCGGGGGCCGGCGTGCTGGTCGGGGTTGGCGCCGATGGCTTGGTCGCCGTCGCCGTCGGGTTCGCGCTGGTCCAGTTGACCGTAACCGTGCTCGACCGCGCGTTGGCCGAGTTGGTGGTCGAACTCGTGCTCAGGTAGGCCGTGTACTGATGCGTCGCGGCTACGGCCGAGGTCACCGTCGCGGAGCAACTCGTACCGCTGGCGCAGTTGGTCACGATCGTTCCCGCCTGATCGACGATCAAGATATAGTAGGGGGTGGGACCGACATCCGTGCTGGTGTTGGCGGTGAGCGTCACGTTGGTATTGACGGGGACCGAGTTGGCGCTGGTAGTGAAGCTGGTGAGGCACACGTTATCGCTGGTGCAGGTCCCACCCGACGCCGGCGTGCGCGTGGCCGTCGCCGCGGGCGCGGGCGTATTGGTGGCTGTGGCGGCCGGAACCGGCGTATTGGTCGCCGTCGCCCCAGGCGCGGGCGTATTAGTGGCTGCGGGTGTCGGCGTATTGGTGGCTGCGGGTGTCGGCGTACTGGTCGCCGTGGCGCTGCCAGGCGACCAATCGTTCGCCAGGTTGGCCAGGTTGGTCGAACCCCAACCCGTGGCCTCGTCCCAGCCCGTGCCGGCCGGGTAGCCGTTGTTCCCGCTGGTCACGTCGTGGAAATCGCGGGCATAGGTCGTGGCGTTGGTGGCGAGTTGATAGATGCGCGGAGCCGAGAAGCCCATCAGAGGCTTACCGTTGGCGCCCAGGTAGCGGTTGAGGTTGGCCGCCATCCCGGACCACAGGGGGGCTGCCAGGCTGGTGCCCCCGACTTGCTGAGACGAACCGTTCACATAGACATCAGCGCCCGAGTTGGGATCGGCGTCGGCCGCGACGTCCGGCTCGGCGCGGCCGGAGCAAGTGGCGGCGACGGCTCCGGTCTGCCAGGACGGACGACTAAACACCGTCGAGCAGCCTCCGCCCGAGCCGTTCCAGGCGCTCTCGGAGTTGTAGGCATAGCCTGTGCCCGTGTTGAGCGTTGTGCCGCCGACGCTGACGACGTAGGGGCTATCGGCCGGGTAGCTGGGCAGGCCGGTCCCGCCCGAACTGGAGCCCTGATCTCCGCTTGAGAAGTAGAAGGTGATGCCCACGCCGGCAGCGTGTTGTAGCGACGCGTTGGTGTTGGAGGTGAATGGGTCGTTCGCGCTGGTGGCCTCCCCGCCGCCCCACGAGTTGGAGACCGCGTGCAGATTTGGGTCGGTAGTGTTGGCCGCCGCGCTGATCGCTTGCTCCAGGCCGGTGTCACTGGGGTTACAGTTGCCCGTCGTGGCGTCAAAGGCGCAGTCGGCGAGCCAATATTTGAGGTGGCTGTTGGGCGCGACGCCGTGGGCGTACTCCACATCCATGGCCGTCTCGACAAGTTCGTTGGTGTCGCTGCTGCCACCATTGACGGGTATCCAGTCGATGCCATTGGCGCCGGACTGGCCGCTCACGATAGCCGGAGTGCCGCTGTTGCTGGCGAACGTATTCAAGTCGCTCTGAGATACGGAGGTCCCCCACAGAGTGAAGCCGATGGTCTGGCCGCTACCATCACCGACGGGTCCCATGTTGTAGGCGGCGCGGAAGTCGTTCGGATAGTAGCCACCGGACCGCACGGCCAGCGACCGAGACGGCGCCCGCGCGTCCCGATGCAGCACGGTGTGGAATTGGTGGATACTGGTCAGCCCACTGATGGCCCGGATAGCCAAAGCGCCGGGCACGGTGGCGTCGCGGTCATTGGAGTAAAAGGAATGCGTGGCAGCCCTGTAGTCGTTGACGACCACATGCAGCGCTTGCTCCACCTGCTGGGTCGGCGCGTGGACGGTGACCAGTAGATTGTCCGGCGACACAGAGTCGACGGTCAAGCCGTCGGCCGTCGCCCAGTCGCGCACGGCCTGTACCTGCGCATCGGTCGGGGCATAGCTCGCCATGTACTGCGCGGTCGTCAGGTAATGCCCATATTGGGGATTGGCTGGGTCATTGGCCGCCGCGATCAAAGCGTCGAGCCCTGCGGCGTCGCGCACGGTAAGGCCGATGTCGAGGGTAAGCGTGCTGTTGGGATCGTGGCGCCGCACCAGCGTCGCGACGCCGCGCGTCACGGCGTCGGGCGTTTGCGCTGTAAGGGCGCGCGCCTGCGGTGTATCCGCGTGAACGCCGTGCTCTATGTTGTTGACAGCGGGGGCAAGCGCGAGCGTGCCGGTGATCAGGGCCGCGAGGACATAACGCCTGTATCTCTGCATGATAGACCTCTTCCTTTTCCGGGCGCGTGGTATTAGTATGCTGGGTACAGTATAGGGTCTTTCGGGACGGAGCGCCATAAAAATCGCGGTTATGCTAATCGGCCAGGCGAATTCAGCGCATGGTCGCGACGCCCTCGGTCGGGGACGCTGTCCAGGCCGAGCGAGGAGTCGTACAGGCTGCCATCCGCCAGTGCGGGCGTGCCGCGCGACTAGCCGATCGGCCGTGTTCCGCGCACCCGGCCGTCACGGGTGTCGACGGCGTAGAGCAAGCCGTCCGTTATTGTGGTCCTACCAGCGCGTCGAGTCACATACGAGAGGAGCGCCTCCCCAGGAGGCGCTCCTCACTTTTGCTGTCGATATAGGAGGTAGACGCGGCGCTTCGACAATAGGGCTTTCTTAATATATGTATAGGGCGAGGCGGTGGTTACGGGGCGACGCTCATGTGCGTATTGCTATTGCTGTGCCCAAGGTGCAGGATCTCGTCGTGGGCAATGCGCTCCTGGCACTGCATGATGAGGCGATCCCATGCTTCGACGGCTTGCTGCGCCTTGGCCCGCTGCATCTTGAGTTGCTCGAGTTCGGCGTTCAGACGCTTGCTCGGGAACTGACGATTCGTCTCATATTGATCGCTGTGCCGCTGTACATGGGCGTCACGCGCGCGGCGGTCCTTCTCGTGTCCCTCGGGGCTGCGCTCGTAGTAGGCGTGCAGGTGGCGTTGCACCTCGTCGTCCCACTCCAGCACGAAGCAGTGGTCGCCGTGGCACGCGGTGTACGCGGGCGCGTCTTGTAGGCGGTCAAAGGCTGCTTCGAGCACGTCAACAGGGAGCGCGACGAAGTAGTCGCGGATCTGGCGTTCATAGAGGTTGGGTTCGTAGTGGTACAGGCGGCTGGGGAATTCGACGTGCACACCATGCCATGAGAGCTTGTGCCAGAAGTGTCCATGGTCGATGTCGAGGAGATCGAAGTCTTTGGCGAACATGCATCGCGCGGCCAACTGATCTTCGTTGTAGGGGGAAACCGCATCGGCGGACGGTTGCTGCTGTGAGGTTGGCGTATCGGTATCGGCCAGTTGCATCATGTAGTACCCTCCTGAAAGATGACGACAACGCCGCGTTCATCTTGTGTTCATGGTACTCCCCTTGCCGCACGCCGTCAACAGCGTTAGTCGATGGGCGATGGGCGATGGACTCGTACGGGCGTTAGTCGATGGGTGATGGGTGATGGGTGATGGGTGATGGGTGATGGGTGATGGGTGATGGGTGATGGGTGATGGGTGATGGGTGATGGTAAAGCGTAATATGTGGCGCGAGTTCGTCAAGCGCTTGTCCATCTCACGAGCAAGCGATCTCGCCAGCCCTACTAACGACCATCGACCATCGACTAACGACCATCGACCATCGACCATCGACTATCGACTATCGACTATCGACTAACGCCCGTACGAGTCCATCGGCGCGCGGGCTGCCCAGGCCGGTGGGGATGTCCCAGCCGGGACCCGCGACGGGCGACAAGGTGACGCTCTCGCCCGGACCGCGCGTGGGGCCGGCGCTGCGTCCGCTCGTGATGTCGTGTAAAACGGCGCTGTAGCGCGGCGAGGCGGCTAGGCGGTACAGCGCCGTGTTGACGAGGCCAAGGTCGTGGCCCGCCGCCTGATCGGCCAGCGCGATTAGCCCCGCCCACTGCGGCGCCGCCGCGCTCGTCCCCGCGGCCAGACCCCACTTGCCGTCTTGCAACACCAGCACGGGACTCTCCGCGGCCGCGTCATAGGCCACGTCGGGGACGCCGCGCCGCCCGCCCAGGAGGCGCTGCGTCGCGGACGGCAGCGCGCGTTGATAGGCTGGCTCGGGGAAAAGCTTGCTCACTCCACCGCCGCTGCCCGTCCAAGCCGTCTCGCCGCTGAGGCGTCCGCCGGCGCTGTACAGGAGGCGTGTGCCCCCAATCGCCAGCACATACGGGTCCGATGCTGGGTACTGCGCCACGGGGTAAGGGTACATGTTTTTGACGGAAAGGTCGGGGCCGGCCGTGCCGTCGTCGCCGCTCGCGGCCAGGACCGTGACGCCCTGGCGCGCCGCGTCGACGTAGAGGGCGTGGAGCCGCGCCACGATGGCGCGGCCGGCCGCGTCGAACAGGGTATTCTCCGTGGCGTCCCAACTCTGCGAGATGACGTCGGCCAGGTGGCGCCTCAGCACGTCGCGCTCCAGCGTCAGGAACTCGGGCAGCCCCTGTACGCCCTCGGTCTCGTCGACGGGGCTTTCCAGCACGACGATGCGGGCGCCTGGCGCGACCGCGTGCGCCCACTCCACGTCGAGTGTCGTCTCGCCGACCCAGCCCGCGTCGGGCGGGCGGCGCATCCCCAGCGGCGCCAGGATCTGGAGGTGTGGGTCGGGCAGCCCGAAGGCCGCGTCGAAGGTGTGTAGATCGGCGCGGAGCGTGGGCGAGCCGAAGGAGACGACGATGGCGATCGTGCGGCCCTTACCTGTGATCCCGCGGCGCGCCAGCGTGTCGATGCCGTAGGCGGCGCGTATCTGGGCGGGCGCGAGGCACGGGCGGTGGATGCGCGCCAGGCATTCCAGCAGCGAAGGCGGCTGGATGGCCTTAACGGACATCGCGGCGCCCACGCCGTCGCGATGTCCGAGCGCCAGCGTACACAGCCCTGCGATCGCGGCCACGACCATGACGATCAGCGTCGAGCGCGTGAGGCGCGTGAACCGTTGCTTGTGTCTATCGCGCATCGTCGTCGTACCTCTCAGGTAGCTGCCGGTCACGGATTGATGGCCGCATGACCATGCGGCCTGACCTTTTAAGGCCAGGACCACGCAGACGGTTCGTGCGCTGTGGCGGCGGCGCGACCTTGACGAGTATAGCGCGGATGAACTGTCCGCGTGGCGCGGTAGTGATCAGGGTTACGGTTAGGGTCACCCGCGCGGTCGTGCGTGGCCGGTAGTCCAGCCGTACCCGTGCGCTAAAGCGCCCTGCGCGGTCGGCCCGCGCCCGCGTCGCCGTCCACGTCTGGTAGAGCAGTATGGTTCGTACGACGCGCCGCGTGGTCATGCGGGCGACGCAGCCGGGCGCGCCCTTGCGGCACGTCCGCGCCGCCGGCTTCACGCTCTTCTTACTACTCGATCGTGGCGCGCTCGTTGTGGCAGGCGCGTAGATGACGGCGCGTTGGGAGATCGTGCTGGCCGTGGTGAGGCTGGCGCTAATCGCCACGGTCACCCCCGGTCGTGTACGCCCGTCGACCGTGACCACGCTGTGCAGCGTCACGCCGCCATTGGGCGCGCGCACATTCGCCGTCACGACAGATGTCGCGGTGGGCTTCACCGCCCTCGACCGGCGAACGGAGTGCGTAGCTCGCGGTGTGGGCGTCGCGGCCACCCGTACGCTGGTCGACGTGAACACCTTTGGCGCCATCGTAGCGGTGGCGATGGGTCGCGACGTCGCCATCACGGTGGGGGTGGTCGAGTCCGTCGGTGTGGCCGTGCTCGTGCTTGTATTGGTTGGCGATGGTGTGGCCGTGCTCGTGCTTGTATTGGTTGGCGTGGCCGTGCTCGTGCTCGTATTCGTCGGCGTGGCCGTGCTCGTACTCGTGCTCGTGGGAACCGGCGACGGCGTCGCGGTGTCCGTCGGGGCAGAAGTAGCCGTGGCCGTACTCGTGGCCGTGGGAACGGCGTCCGCGCCTGGCGTGCTACTGGGCGACGGCGTCGTGTTCGGCAGGGATGTCGCGGTCGCGACGGGGATGCCACCGGCGCCAGTCCAGTCAGCGGCGAGGTTGGCGAGGTTGGGTGAGCCCCAGCCGGTCACCTCGTCCCACCCTGTGCCGGTTGGATGGCCGTTGCTCCCGCTCGTCACATCGTGGAAATCGCGGGCGGCGGTCGTGGCGTTGGTGGCCAACTGGTAGATGCGCGGGGCCGAGAAGCCCATCAAGGGTTGCCCCTGGGCCGCCAGATAGCGATTGGTGATCGCGGCCATGCCGGACCACAGTGGGGTGGCCAGGCTGGTGCCGCCGATCGGCTGCGCGATGCCCTGGTAGTAGACGTCGGCGCCCGTGTTGGGATCGGCGTCGGCCGCGACATCGGGCTCGGCGCGTCCAGAGCACGTCGCCGCGCCCACGCCGGTCTGCCATGCGGGGCGCGCGAAGACGGTCGAGCAGTCGCCGCCCGAACCGCCCGTGCCGTCCGGTGGGGGCGCCGTACATCGCGTCAGGCTCGTACAACTCCAGGCGGTCTCGCCGCTGTAGGCATAGCTCGCGTCCGTGGTCAGGTTCGTGCCGCCGACCGCGACGACGTAAGGACTGTCGACTGGGTAGCTGGGCGATACGGTGGCCCCATCCCCATACTCGCCCGAATCGCCGCTCGAGAAGTAGAACGTCGTCCCCACGCTTGCCGCGTGCTGGAAAGACGCGTTGGTGATGGACACAAAGGGATCGTCGGCGCTGGTGGCCTCGCCGCCGCCCCAACTATTAGAAACGACGTGTAGGCTCGTGTCGTTGGCCGCGTCGCTGATCGCCTGCTCCAGGCCCATGTCGCTGGGGTTGCATTGGTTGGTGGTGGGGTCGTAGCTGCAGTCGGAGAGCCAATACTTGAGGTGGCTGCCAGGGGCGACGCCGTGGGCGTACTCCACGTCCATTGCTGTTTCGCCAAGGTCAGTCGTATCACTGCTGCCGCCGTTGACCGGGATCCAGTCAATGCCGTCGGCTCCAGCCTGACCATCGGCCAGCCGGGTCGTTCCCGAGTTGATCGCAAACTGATCGAGGTCGCTCTGCGCGACCGGCGCGCCCCACAGGGTCAGGCCGATCGTCTGGCCGCTGCCGTCACCGACCGGTCCCATATTGTAGGCGGTGCGGAAGTCGTTGGGGTAGTAGCCGTCGGAGCGAACGGCGCTGACGCGCGTCGCGGGGTGCGCGAGCGCCGTGTGGAAGTGGTGTAGCGTGGACAGCCCACTGATAGCGTGGATGTCCAGGTTGGCGGGGATCACGGGGTCGCGGTCGTTGGCCCGGAAGGCGCGGCCGGAGACGTTATAGTCGTTGATGGTCACTCCAAGAGCCTGCTCGACCTGTCTTGTCGCGGCGTGGACCGTGACGATCAGGTGGTCCGGGGACACGCCGTCGACCGTGAGGCCGGCGCCTGAAGCCCAATCACGGACCGCCTTGACCTCCGCGTCGGTCGGCGCGAAGCGCGCCATGTACTGGGCCGGGGTCAGGTAGTGGCCGTAGGACGGACTAGTCGGGTCGCTCGCGGCGACGATGAGCGCGTCGAGCGCGGTGGAGTCGTGCGCCGCGAGGCCGATGGTGAGGGTCAGCGGTGTTGCAGGGTTTTGCTGGCCGTGTGGCGTCGCGCTGCCGTCGACGACAACGAGGGGCGTCTGGCCGCGCAACGCGCGGCGTGGCGCCGCCGCGGCGCGCGCGGCCCGTACTGTCCCCGCCACGGGGATGAGCAGGCCAATAAGTCCCACCAGCAGCAGCGCGGTCAGCGCCCTTGCAGCTTGTGCGCGCACGGGGTCTCCCTTGTTGAGAGTCGGAAGTCGAAAGTCGGAAGTAAAGTACAGGCTCGACGCTACGATTATACGAGTCTATGTGCGACGGTTACCAGTGTACTTTCGGGCTACTCCCGACTCCCGACTAGCTCCCGTAAATCGCGTAGCGGGCCAGGCCGCGCTCGAAGGGGTCCATGAAATCACCAGGCAGCGGTACGGGCTCGATGCCCACGCCACGCAGCATTGGCTCGAGCAATTCGGTGGGCGCGTACAGGAATTCGGTTACATCGGGGAAGTAGCGTTCGCAGATCGGCGTGAGGATATCGAGGTGGCGTATCTCGACGGGCCGTCCATTCTCACCGTAGCCGATGAAGCAACCGAAGGGCAGCGGCTCGGCGCGGATAGACCGCAACAGCCCGTTCGCCTCCGCGCGCGGTATGAGCGCCATGCCGTTGTAACTCCCCGCTGTGATGCCAATAGCCGCGCGGCGCACACGGACACCTTCCGCGGCCGCATCCGCGGGCACCAACTGCTCCCCTTCCGGGACGGGGGCAAACTCGGGCTCAAAATCATCGTCCGGCTCGTGTATGGTCATTCAGGCTCCCTGGCGCGCGTCTAGTCATAACTTTATATATTAAAGCGCATAGGTGGACAATCATCCATTATACCAAATATCGAAATAGTGCGATAATGAATGGAATACGCCCTCACCCCCAGCCCCTCTCCCTGACGCGGGAGAGGGGCTGGGGGTGAGGGCTGGAAGGGTAATAAGGAGCTATATGGCTGGTGAGCGTATCCTCGTGGTCGAGGACGAAGCAAACATCGTCAACCTGGTGCGCGCGTATCTGGAGCGCGAGGGGTTCGCCGTCAAGACGGTCACGGACGGGCGCGCCGCCTTGCAGCAAGCGCACGCGACGCGGCCTGACCTGATCATCCTTGACCTCATGCTGCCGGGGATAGATGGGCTCGAGGTGTGTCGCCGCCTGCGCCAGGAATCGGATGTCTATATCATCATGCTCACAGCCAAGACTGAGGAAGCCGACCGTATCGTCGGGCTCGAACTCGGCGCCGACGACTACCTGACCAAGCCGTTCAGCCCGCGCGAACTCGTCGCCCGCGTCAAGGCCGTGCTGCGCCGCCGCCGCGAGGGCGACGGCGGCGGGACGCGCGTGACCCACGAGAGCGGCACGATCGTGGCCGGCCCGCTCACCATCGACCTCGCGCGCCGCCGCGTTATCAAAAACGGTCAATTGATCGACCTCACCGCGCTCGAGTTCGAGCTCCTGCACGTCTTCGCCGACGACCCAGGGATTGTCTTCAGCCGCGCGCAACTGCTGCAGCGCGTGTGGGGGTACGATTACGTCGGCGACGAGCGCGTCGTCGATGTGCACATCGGCCTATTGCGCAAGAAGATTGAGGCTGATCCCTCCGAGCCGCTGCTGCTCAAGACCGTGCGCGGCGTCGGCTATAAATATGACGAGGAGTGGCGAGTGGCGAGTGGCGAGTACTATCGCCCATCGCCCATCGCCCATCGCCCATCGCCCATCGCCCATCGCCCTCCGAAGGTAGCTGAACCATGACCACACGTCATCCCCTTCGCACACTGGGCGTCGTGCGCCGCGCCCTGTGGCGTAAGCTGCAGTGGCGCCTCTTCGCCGCCTATATCGTCATCCTCATTGTCACCGTTTCGGTGCAAACCATCGCGGCCGATGTCTTCGCCTGGCGCTACATCGAGGGCTACGTGGCGCACCACAATGGCCAGCCCAACACTGGCGATCTGGTCAGGGAGGCGATAGGCGCCTTCACCCTCTCGTTGTTCCTGTCCACCGCGTTCTCGGTCCTCGCGTCGGGCGCGGCAAGCCTGTTCGTGGCGCGCCGCATCGTCAAGCCATTGCGGGGCATGATCGCCACCTCGCGCGGCATTGCCGCCGGCCACTACCACGACCGCATCGAGGTCAGTGATGACTACGAGATCGGCGACCTTGCCACCTCGCTCAACAGCATGGCCGCCACACTGGAGCATACCGAGCAGCAGCGCCAGGAACTGATCGGCAACGTGGCCCACGAGTTGCGCACGCCCTTGACGACCATCAAAGGCTATATGGAGGGACTGATTGACGGCATCGTGCCAGCCGACGACGCGACGTTCGAGCTCATCCGCGAGGAAGCCGACCGCCTCTCGCGCCTCGTGCACGACCTGCAAGACCTCTCGCGCATCGAAGAGAGCGGCGTAGCCCTGCGCATCCGCCCGGCGCTTGTTGGCGACATCATTGGCGGGACGGTGCAGAAGATGCGGCCGCAGTGCGAGGCCAAAGGTGTAACTCTCACTGCCACGGTCGCGCCCGGCGCCCCGCGCGTCCTGGCCGACCACGACCGCATCCAGCAAGTGCTGCTGAACCTTGTCGACAATGCCCTGCACTATACGCCCGCGGGCGGGTCTATCCGCATCGAGGCGGGTGTGGGGCCGCGCGGGGCCGGAGCCGGCGCTGGGCCGCCGGTAAGGGTCGCCGTGATCGACACGGGTATTGGCATTCCGTCCGAGCACTTGCCGCATGTGTTCACGCGTTTCTACCGCGTCGACAAGTCGCGTTCGCGCCGGGTGGGCGGCGCGGGCATCGGGCTCACCATCGCGCGGCGCCTGACTGAGGCGCATGGCGGCACGCTGAGCGCCGAAAGCGAGCCCGGCCACGGCAGCCGCTTCACTATCACCCTGCCGTCCGCCGAGACGCCGGATCTGACTGCGGCTGGCTCTGGACGCCGGGCAGGCGTCGCGTGACAGACACGGCAATTAACCGCCTACCGGAGGCCGGACAGCGCCTGCTCGACGCGCGCGCTGTCGCGGCGCGCTCCGAGGCGCTGCAAGATCGCCAGCGCCTCCTCCAACCGCTCCCGCGCCGGCTCCGGTTCTCCAATCTCCACATGTAGCAATCCATATATGTGGAGCGCGCGCGCCCGACCATATGGATAGGGGATGCTCTCCGCTATCGACAGGGCCTCGTCGAGGGCGCGCGCCGCCTCCAGCCACCATTTTTGCCGCAGCGCCACCAGCCCCTGCACTCGTAGCGCATCAACCAGGATCAGCCGGTAGCGGCGCGCCCGCGCCCGCGCGACGCTTTGCTGGACTATCTCCCACGCCGCGTCGTGGTCGCCCAGTTCGAGGCGCGCCCAGGCCAGCAGCGGCAAAATCTCCGTCACACTGACTTCTTCCAGTCCGGGCCGGTCCAGCAGCGGGCTGAGGCGCGTGATCACCGCCTCCGGACGCCCGTCGAGCAGATCGCGCTCGGCCAGCAGGGACTGCGCGTACCGCAGCGCCTGCACATCGCCAGCGGCCTCGGCGGGGATGAGCGATTCCTCAAGGTAGCCTGTCGCCGCCTCCCACGCGCCCTCGGCCAGCGACAACTGTCCCAGCCCCATCAGAGGATAGGGCGCGCACCACGATGGAGTCGCGCGGCCCACCGCCTCCGCTCGCCGCAAGTGCGCGCGCGCGCCCATCCAGTCGCCACGGTAGAAGTCGCTGTACCCACGGCTGAACAGGAAGAATACGACGCTAACGGGGTCGCCCCGGCGCTCGGCCAGCTCCAGCGCGCGCGTCTCATAGGCATTGCTTCGCGCTAGTTCGCCCCAGTCGCGGTAGATACAGGCCACGCTGTGGAGCGCGCTGGTGAGCGCGAATGCCGCGCCGGCCCTCTCGGCCAGTGGAATAGCGTCGTCTTCAAACACACGGCAGGCGTTTTCCGGATCTCCCAGACTGAGCAGCGCTATCCCACGCGAACCTTCGGCCTCGGCCCGTAGGCTATCGTCTCCCGCCTGACGCGCAAGGTCGGAGGCGCGCGTGGCCGCCGCCAATTGCTCGGTGTACGCGCCATGGGTGAAGGAGAGGAGCGCCAGGGTGACGTAGAGTGGGGCGAGGGCGGCTGGAGAGGCGTGCCCTTCGAGACCGGCCAGGGCTGGCTGGACACGGGCGATCCCCTCCAGCGGCAGCCCTCTGAACGCGTAGGCATGCCCGATGCGCGCCAGCGCGCGGGCCAGGCCCTCGCCGCGGTCATCGGCCGCTTCGTAGGCCAGCGCCGCGCGCCCGAGCGCTTCAAGCGCCTTGTCGTAGCGTGCCATGGTCGTCAGTACCGCGCCCAGCTTCTCGCGGACGCCGGCGGCCGCGCTGGCACGCCCTTGCCCGTCCAGCCGGTCCGCCGCCTCCCCATAGCGCGTCGCGGCCGTTTCGTTGGCATAGACGGCGCGGGCGCGGTCGCCGGCCAGCTCCAGGTATGCGCTGGCTCGTTCCGTATCTCCACTTTGCGTACAGTGATAAGCCAGCGCCTCCACGTCGTCCGGCCGTTGCGCTTCCATTGCCCGCGCCACAGTCCCGTGCAGCCGCGCGCGACGCGTTCGGGACAACCGCTCATACAGCGCCGTGCGGAACAGGGGGTGCCGGAAGGCGTAGCCATCCTCCCGTTCATCCAGGATCCGCGCCTCCAGCGCCCGATCCAACGCATCCAGCAGGGGTTCCTCGGCCAGGTCGCCGGCGGTGCTGAGCAGGGCGAACGCGCAGTCCATGCCTATCACAGCGGCCAGCGTGAGCGTGCGGCGCACGTCGTCGCCCAGCCCCTGCACGCGCGCCTCGACCAGGTCGCGCACCCCGCGCGGCGCCCCCACATCACCGCTCGGCGCCTGCCAGGACCCGTCGACGAGAGTGAGCAAGCCCTGCTCGCGCAGCAGCCGCACGAGTTCCTGCACGAAGAGGGGATTACCCAGTGAGAGCGCGTACAGGCGCTCCAGCAACGCCGGTTCCACGCCGCCAGGGAGCAACGCCCGCACGAACGCGTCGCAGTCGGGATGGGCGAGGTGGCGCAAGTCGACGCGCCGGCACAACTCGTCGCGCATGAGTGTCGCGCACAACTGCCCCCACGGACTCGCCGCCGCCACGTCTTCATCGCGGTACGTGCCTACGATGAGCCAGCGGCGCTCGGACGCGGCGCGGGCAAGGTAGTGCAGCAACTGTAGGCTCGCCACATCGGCGGCGTGCAGGTCGTCGAGCGCCAACACCAGTGGCCGCGGCGTGGCGAGGTCGTCCAGCAAGCGCGCGATAGCCGCGAAAAGCTGGGCGCGCTCCCCCTCCCCACCGCCTGGAGTCGCCGCGGGCGCGCTTTCCCGCGCGAGAGAAGGCAGCAGATGTCCAAGTTCAGGATAGGCCGCCGCCAGCGCCGCGCGCTCCTCCGGCGTACGGCCGCGCGCGTAATCCTCCAGCGCCTCGACGAATGGGCCGTAGGGCATGACGCCTTCCCGCTCGTAGCTCGCGCCCCACAGGATGAGGGCGCCCCCACGGTACGCCTCGCGCGCCGCCTCCATGACCAGACGGGTCTTGCCCACGCCCGCCTCGCCGCCTACCAGCGTCACGCCCCCGCGCCCTGCCGTGGCGTTGACCAGGCCCTCGCGCAGGATCTCCAGGACGCGTTCACGGCCCACGAGTGGGGTTGACGGCGCGCGCCGCAGGGGTGGAGGCAGCGGGAGCGGCGCGGCGGCGTCCGGTTCCACGGCACGCTCCTGGTTTGCGTCCGCCTGTGCGGCCCGTGCGCTGGCCAGGATGTCTCGATGCAGGCGCTCCGTCGCGACGTCCGGCTCCACGGCCAGCTCCTCACGCAGCGCGACGCGGCACAACTCGTACTGACGGAGCGCCTGCCGGCGGTCGCCGCCGCGCGCGTAGAGGCGCATCAACGCGCGGTGCGTCTCTTCTCGGGCGGGGTCCTGTTGAAGCGCTTGCCGCAGCCGTTCCAGCGCCGCGTTATCGTCGCCACGCCGTTCGTGCAGGCCGGCCAGCCCCAGCAGCGCCTGGAGGTAATACGCGGCCAGCGTCTCGCGCCGCGCCATGGCCCACGCGGCGTAGCGATCCTCCGGTAGCAACTCGCCGCCGTAGGCGTCGATCGCGTGCTCGAACGCGGCCACATCGCCCGCCGGCAGCGCCGCGCGCGTCAGGCGCTCGAAGTGGTCGACATCGACCCAAGTGTGGTGCGGGTCGAGCGCCAGCATATCATCGGTGAGGCGGAGATACGCCGATGTTCCGCGGTGCGGGAGCGTGGGTTCGAGGGCGTGACGGGCGGCGTGCAGCGCCTTGGCGAAGCTGTTGCGCGCCGAGTCGGGATCGACATCGGGCCACACCGTGTCCACGAGTTGCTCACGGTGCAGGCGATAGCCGGGGGCGAGGGCGAGGAGTTTGACCAGCGTTCGGGCGTTTCCGCGATGTCCCCACGCGGCGGCCGGCGGCTCCCGGCCGCCCTGTTCGACGCGGAAGCCGCCCAGCAGGAAAACGCGCAGTGCGGGCCGCTCGTGTTTGTGCTCCCTTGTGGGGCCAGAGGCGTCCTCCATCGTCATCCTCTATCACCGTTCTCGACCCTGTCCTGGTGGCGATTGTACACCCGTCAGGGCAACCAGGTCAATGTATAGGCGAAAACATGGAAGACAAGGTGGAAGAGGAGTGGAAGATGCGGCTGCTACGATACGCCGCATGGAACAGTACTTCGTCGTCGACGAGACGAAACCACTTCACTGGACCCCGCGGGCGATCCTGGACGCGGGCGGCGAGGCCTGGGCGACGCTCAGCGCCGTGATTGGCCGCCTCGTCGACGAGATCGCGACGGACGCGGTGCTGGAGATCGTGTCGCTGGAGCCGAGCCTGCGCGCCGACTTGACGGAGTGGTGTGGCGCCAGCGGCCATGAAGTGCTCGGGATACGCGAGAACGGAGGCGCGACACAGATCTGGATCAGGAAATTGGCGGACACGCCGCAAGGCCCACGAGGTGGAATAGAAGTGGAATAGACGACCGCTATAGGCCGCGCACATCGGCGCGTCAAAGGGTCACAGGTAGCGATGGCAGCGCCACGCCCGAGTTGGGCAGCGGCGAACTGCTCTCCCTCGGCCTGCTTCCCATCGGTCTCGCGCTGCTCTACCGTCGGTGGCGCCGGCGCCGGACGCAGCAACCGCCGCGGCAGCCCGTGGCGTAAGTGGACGGGCGCCCTGCGCACAGCACGAGATGGCACGGCCCTCACCCCCGCCCCATGGCTAACTGGCCCCTCGGCTGCGGCCGACGGTCCAGCGCACTCTCCCTGACGCGGGAGAGGGGGGCCGCTTGCCGTGTGCGCCGCGTTTCCCCTCGCCCCGTGAGGGAGAGCGGGGTGGGCTGTCGGAGCGGAGAGAGACCAATCCGCATGGGGTGGGGGTGAGGGGGGAAACTAAATGGCCCTAAGTATCCCATCGTCTGTTGAGGCGATGACAATAGATATAGATTAGGAGGACACACAGTGGACGATCAAGATCAGCAGGGATCCGCTCATAACGGTATAGACGCCGTGTTGCGCCGACGCGTGAGCCGGCGCGCGGCGCTCAAGGGCTTCGGCGCCGCCGGCCTGACCGCGTTCACCCTCGGCGCGCTCGATACGCTGGCCTGGACGCCCGACCGCGTGGCGTACGCCTCACCGCAGAACCTCCCGAACATCCAGTTCGACATCGGGCAGTATATGCCGCCCGCGCGCGCCATCGACGGCGTCCTGATGGCCCTGCCGCCCGTCTACACGCTCTTCATCACGGCCCGGCTCACGCGCACGCCCTCCAAGGACGACCAGCGCGTGCTGGCCGCCGCCCTGGACGCCATCGAGGCCGCCTATCCCTTCAGCCCGGAGGGCGTCTTTACGCACATCGCCTACGGCCTGCCCTACTTCAATCGGCTGCCGAGCGCGCTCGTGGCGGCGTCTTTGCCGCTGTTCAAGGCCACCGGAGCGGGGGTGCTGCAAGATGCCGTCCCCGGCCCCACCGACGTTTCGCCTTCGAACCCCACCATTATCAAGCAGACCTTCAACGTCCCTGTGGCGATCGAGGCCAACGACATCGTGCTGACCTTGCGTAGCGATGAGTTCGCCACACTCGCCGGTGTCGTGGCCTGGCTGGAGGGGAGCGGCCGGCTGGGCGACGGCGCGGTGGCCTCCCCCGCCTTCAACGGCCTGTTCGCCATCACCTCAACGCGCGTGATGTTCGCGCAGATCGGGTTGCCACGCAAGGTCGCCGCGGTCGCGCGGCTGCCGTACGCGGATCGGGTCAACCCCCAATCGCCGATGTGGATGGGCTTCTTCAGCCAGCAGGCCAACGGGTTCGGACCGGCCGACATCGCCACGTTCCAGGGCAACAGTTCAGCGCAGTTCACGGTCATGCCATCGGGCAACGCCCCCGCGCCGAGCGACTATTTCTACGACGGCGCGATCCAGGTCCTCTCGCACAATATCCTGGACCTAGCGGCATGGTATGCCGATGGGCAGCCCTACAGTCAGCGTGCGGCGCTCATGTTCCGCGCCAGCCAGGTCCCCACGACCGTCTCCCCCGACGCGTCTAGCGGCCCGGCCGCCCTCCCGAACGTGGTCGCTAACGACGCCACGGCCGACGCGGCGCTCGGACATCTAGGGCACCTGCAGGCCATCCAGCAGGCCACGCGCACGCCCGATGGCACGATTGTTCCCCAGCGCATCGATGGGCCGGGCTTTGACGCGATGGACGTGCCCGATCACTCGCGGCAGCCCAAGCTGCACTTCTCGGCCTTCTTGCCCTCCGCGCAAAACTTCGCCAAGGCGCGTAAGGCCGCCGGGGGAGACGGGCTCTCGCCGCAACTCGTTCCCCAGAGCCACAACGGCATCGAGCCGTTCATGACGGCGACGCGGCGGCAGAACTATCTGTGCCCGCCGCGCGCGCATCGCGCCTTCCCGTTGCTAGAACTACTCCCCTGAGGACACAGAACGTAGAGGACACAGCGCACATGAAAACGATGAACGACGCTATCACCGCACGGAGACGGCGGGCGAGGCAGAGGCGGCGCCTTGGCCTGCTGCTAGCGGCTCTCCTCGCGCTGCCGCTACCCGCCGCGCTCGCACGGCCCCTGACCGCGCACGCCCAAAGCCAGACCGCGCCGGCCTGCCCCGTGGGCAATGGCCTGTTCGTCCTCTACTACGGCGCGGTCCAGAACCCCGCGTCCACGGACGCCACGATGCAAACAATTGAAAGCGAAAGGCCGGGCCTCGTCGTCTTCGGCGATGGCCCCGGCGCGCAGCGGTCACGCGGCGATATTCCGTCCTACGTCCACCAGTACGGCGGGAAAGCGCTCATGTACGTCGCGCTGGGTTACGGCGCCAACGATCCTACGACCGTCGACGGCTATGTTACCGATGCGATGAACGCGGGCTATGACGGTATTTTCTTCGACGAGGCCGCTACCACCGATGCCAAGTACCAGTGGAATAGCGACCGCGCGGCGCATGTGAAGAGCTTTGGCGCGTCCAAGCTCGTGGTCATGAACCCAGGGACGGTTCCGCCCAACGCCTCCATGTTCGATTACGCGGATATCATCAGTGTGGAGAACCAGTATACGCAGCAATTGCCGGTGACATGGGGCATCCCCTCGTGGCGCTGGTTGGCCGTGCAGGGTGATCCCGCCAGCGCGGCGGCGACATCGGCCGCCGACGCGGAGAGCCGGCTGACCACGTTTCGGAGTAATGGCGGCTATTGGTACTACTCGTCGGACTACGCGTCCTCGGGCGCGACGTAGCTCCAGCCCATACATCTTTGCCAACTCATCGACGTCTTACTATCAGGACATGCCGTCGTGGGTAGCCGGCACAGGACAGCAGACCTTCTTGATGAATATCGGGGACATCGTCGCGCGGCGCCTGTCGGACGTGCATCCGGCGCAAGTGACACACCTCAGGCTTAGCGTCGAAGTGTACTCCGACGGGTCGCCGCCCCCAAGCGTCGTCGTCGGCAATCTTAGCCTGACGAGTAACACACCCGGCAGCGGTTCTGATAACACCACTGTCACCGACCTCGACGCGGCGACCACGACTGACCCCACCGGCGCCGCCCAAGCGTCTATCCCCAACCTGAACGCTGCCGCCTCCGGCGGGATGGGGACGGTGACCGTGGCGGACTATGCGGCCAATCCAACGAGCGCGCCTTTGCCTGCTTTTGCGACGAGCACAACGTATTTCGATGTCAAAGCGGATCAAGGGAATAGCTTTACGATGATTGTTGTGCGGCGCTGCGGGCTCACCGCAACGGACGTAGTGTATTGGTGGACCGGCACGGCGTGGGCGTTGGTGTCGCCGCAAACCTTCGATGCGAGTACGGGCTGTACCACCATGAGCCTGAGCGCCACGTCATCGCCGGCCATAACGCAACTGACAGGGACGCTGTTCGGCGTCGGCGCTAGCTCCAACAGCAACGGATCGCCCGGCTCTGGCGCGGCCACGCCGGAACTCGGGAGTGGCGAACTCCTCGCCACGGGTCTCCTGGGTCTTGCGGGCATCGCGCTCCATCGCCGGCGCGCACAGTGCGGCGCGCGCCGAAAGCGGAGGGGCGGAGTCGGTTGATCAAGGCCACACAAGGAAGGCTAGGATCGCGCCAACGGATGACGTATTGTGCGATGAGCGCGCTTAGACAAGCCTATCCGGGAACTATCTCCCGCGCTCCGTTGGACGGGATGGCCGGATAGCTATAGAGAATCCGCGATACGCGGCGGACACGAGGAGAGGACCATGCGGGCTATAACAATTGCGACGAGGTGGTTGATTGGGATGAATGCGCGGCGCATACTGCCGCTCTTGGCGGTACTTGTCACGACGACTATTGGCGTCGCGCGAGTGCCTTCAGCCGACGCCCACACGGTCACGGCCGGGACATCGGGCATCAGGCCGGCGATAGCGGCGGGCTGGACGAGCGCGAGCCCCTTCGGTGACGACGCCACGGCGGTGGCCGTGTCGCCCGCTTACGCCAGCGACCACACCGCCTTCTTCGGCAGCGCCACGAACCCCAACGCGGGCCAGCCCTACGAGAGCGCCATAGCCGCCCTGCTGCGCTCGACCGACGGCGGCGCGACCTGGCAGGTCGCCTGGTTGCGCCAGACGCCCGCCGACGGCAGCAGTGTCCATGCCCAGATCGTCCAGATCGTCGTCTCGCCCGCCTTCGCCACCGATAGGACCGTGTTCGCGGTCTGGAGCGAGGGGACGGACGGGGGCATCGTGCGCAGCACCGACGGCGGCCAGACGTTCCAGGAAGCGGACGCCGGGTTGCCCCTGTCAGACATCCGTAACGGCGCCGAGGCGCGGGGGCTGGCCATCTCGCCCCAGTACGGCTCGGATAAAACGATCGCGGCCACGCTGGACGCCGGGACTTTGTCGCAGAGTTACCTCTCCACCGACGGTGGGACGACCTGGAACGCCGTGACCGTCGTTGGCCCCGGACAGGGTTACTGCGTGAGCACGATAGTCACGGGCGGCGGCTACCTCACCCCCCTTGGCGGGATGAAGCTCGCCAGCTACTTGCCGGCCGGCAATGCCGATTGCAGCAACAATTTCGACACCCTCTACGCCTCCTCGGACGATGATGGGCGGACGTGGACACCCGGCGGCGACATCCAGGCCGCCGTCCAGAACGCTACGACCAGCAACAACGTCGACAGCCAGCACAGCCACCTCGACGCCACGTCGGACGGGACGAACCTGATCTATACCGACGAGTACGGCAACGCCGTGCACAGCAGCGACGGCGGCGCGACCTGGCAGAACGTGCTCATGCCGGTGCTGGGCTCCTACGTCCCCGCCGCCGACGCCACCGGCCATCCGCCCTTGGCCCTCGACATCCCGCCCGGCGGCCACGACATCTACGCCGTGCCGCAGTGGGGCAAGGGCGCCCCGCACCTCTATCACAGCGCCGATGGCGGCTCAACATGGAACCAGGTGTGGGTGGGACACGGCTCGACCGTCAACCATGAGGCCGCAGTCGCCAGCCCGTCGACCTTTTTCTACGCCGCCGGCTCGAGCGGCTTGTTCAAGACCGCCGACAGCGGCACGACGTGGCGGTCGGTCGGCCTGGCCCACCCACAGATGAGCGCGGTGGCCGTTTCGCCCGCATACGCCACGGACAATACACTCTTCGGCGCTGACTTCCACTCCAGCCTGGTCACCACGACGAACCAGGAGGGGAGCGGCTTCGGCGTCTTTCGTTCCGACACCGCCGGCGCGACCTGGCACGAGCCCGAGGCCGCCGACCTGGACACCGGCACAATCTGGACAACCGCTGCCAATGGAGTCCTATCCCTGGCCGTCTCACCCAATTACGCCTCCGACCACACCATCTTCGAGGGCGACAATCTCGGCGCTGTGCATATCTCGCATGATGGTGGCGCGACCTGGACGACATCGCTGATCTCGGGACAGGAGGGCTGGAACATTGTGGCGCTGGCGTTATCGCCACGCTATGCGACCGATCCCGTCGTCTTCGCGGGCCTGAATCCCGCTGGCTTCGGCATCGAACGCAGCAGCGACGGCGGTCTGACGTGGATGCAGGATGTCCCGCAGGACCGCATCCAGGAACTTGGCGATTCCGGCACAACAGACGTGGCTGTCACCCCCGACCCTTCGGGCCTCCTCGACGTCGTGATCGCTATGGGGGGCCAATTGTACCTGATGCAAGACGACGGCCACAGCGCGACCCCGCCGGAGTGGGTCTCGTTCACGCAGGGCCTCGGTGGTGGCGGCGCCGGTACGGTCGCGTTCTCTCCCAACTACGCGACCGATTGCACCATGTACGTGTCGTCGCACTCGCCGGCCTTCCCCACGCTCGACGATGGGCTCTACATGAGCGCCAACGCCTGCCCGGCCAACGCGCAGGCTGGCACGGTCACCTGGACACAACTCAAGAACGGCCTGCCAGTGCGCGACATCACCAAGATCGTCCTCTCGCCCACCTTCGCCGCCGACCGCACCATGTTCGTGAGCTCGCTGACGCAGGGCGTCTACGTGTCCACTGACGCCGGCGCCAGCTGGAGCCCTTTCAACACTGGCCTGGGCAACCTGACGGTGAATCACCTGGCACTGGCCGCCACCGGGAACCAGGCGGGCATGCTGTTCGCGGCCACCGACGACGGCGTGTGGCGAACCAACGTCGCGCTTATCCCCGCCGCGCCGACCGTCACGCCGATCCCGCCGATGGCTACCCCCGTACCGCCGACTAGTACCTTTGGACGGAACTGGTTCGGCAAGGAGGGGTAGACTGAGTAGGTGAGGAACGGAGGGGGCCACAGGGGGCTGCGGGGATACGACAGGGAGGGACGGGACATGCCACGGGGCATACACCGGCGTAGTACGATCAGTGTGC